>Ga0123341_1000868_pt1 | contig 20961 bp, 10 predicted proteins | sample Turbeapinknodule_FD_89959 | JGI IMG/M metagenome (GOLD analysis project Ga0123341, IMG submission 89959) | Root nodule microbial communities of legume samples collected from Mexico - Turtle bean Mexico pink nodule | ecosystem: Host-associated > Plants > Roots > Nodule | place: Mexico: Nepantla...
GTTTTACTTATATCGATAGTCTTGATTTTAAGAAAAAAAAACATTTTAACTTGATTCAAGAAAAGAATCTTTAAGATTATCATGACACTAATAGTTTTTTTATGACTAAGAACTAGATTATATGAAAGTGAAAACTATTTTTTTTAGTAAAAAATTATAGGACATAGACTTACAATGAAGTTTTAAGTTAATTGAAAAGTAAAATATAATGCGTAAATTAAAGAATTCAATCTTCGAGCTTAAGTAATTTCCCACTAGTGACAATGATACTATTATTTTCTTTGAATTTAAGAAAAATATTATTAATTGAATAAGTAGGAATAAGTTTATATTTTTTACTTTATATATTGATGATATTTTCCTTGTATTGATTTTGATCTCTTTTAAGAGACTTAAACGGTTGTCTTTTGGTAATTTCAAAACGAAGGATGTATGTGATTAAAGCTACGTGACAAGAATGCAAATGTTCTAAAAAAACATATAATAAAGGTTGAAAGTCTTATTTCATAAAGCATGTATGAATAAAGTACTAAATATATTTAGAATGGGAAAAAAAAAACATTTGACATTCGCATTCAGAAAGGAACTATTTTAATTTTAATCTCATACAGTGTCTTAAAATTATTTAGAATAGAAATAAGTGAAAGAAATTCTATATGCTTAGATTTGCACTCGAAACTCAAATATTAAGAAGATATGAAAGCAAATTAAGAATGGAACATTCAAAAACTATACAAAATGTTAAAGACGCTTAAAAGGAATGAAGGATCACATAGTTATACATATAAGAGAGTTAATTGAATGCATAATCATAAAGGAATTCATCCTTAGTTATGTAATCAATCTTACCTACAAGTTCAGTATCATGGAAAAGTTCAAAGCAAGTTATAATTGTATTCGTTATGGAAGCTAAATTTATAACATTTTTTTGTTACAATTAAGACTAATTAACTCAAAACTTTATTCTAGGACATGAAAACATCATCAAGTCATTAAAAATGTATTTTGATAATTTTGTGGTACTACTTTTATAAAAAAATACAATTATACTGAGGATATTAAGCATATCAATTTGAAATCCTTTTCTTTTAAAAAACTTAGTAGCAAAAAGGGTCAACATAAGCCTTTCATAAAAAAATTATTGCATAAGACACTTATTCAACAAGTTCAAAATGTAGACATTATTAGTAATGATAATTCTTAAGTTTAATGTTTATTTTATTACATAATTAACATCTTTGAACTCACTCAAGATGTAATTTTGATTGCATGCTCTGTATGTTTGTACGCATGTTTGTATTGGAGTAATATAATAAATACTTTTACTAATAAAAACATTATGTTACATCAATTATGTGTTTTTTTGTTAAACCATATATTCCAATTAAGTGATGCCTAATTGTTATAACTCAAGCTTGGTTTTTAGTTTTAATAATTAAATTATTATATATCAAATGTGTTAAACCATTTAGTAATTTCAAAACACATTATGTTAGTTTAATTTGTTGAATATGTTATACTATATTAGGTAATTTCACATACATACACTTCTCCTTTTTAGACAAAAAAATACATACAGTTTTCATATATAGTGAGAACTATAAGTTTTTCATGCTCTAGATCTCCAAATTAAGGCACGGGGGAGGTGTTAATCTAACATCTAAAGTTTTATGGCCCATTGAACTGACGATCATATAATAATAAATCAATATTTGAAGGGAAATCTTCACAGAAAGAATGATGATAAAACCATAACAAAATACATATGGCTCTAAAAAAGGTTAATATATACATACTAAACAAGTTCAACTACAAAATACAGCTATTGACTACATAAAGCCTAGAGTCTAAAACTAATGGAAGAAAACTGGAATCTACAATTCAGGCACGCATTTCTTTTGCTCTACTCTAGTCCATCCCTATCAAACATGACTCTTCTTATAGGTGTCCCTGGATTCCTTCAACCTTGGCAAACGAGCACTTATATAATCTTCAACCTTGCCACATTAACATGATCAGTTGAAATACCTCCTATTTTATTAGATGAGTTTTTGTTGGCTCTCAATTTGTGTCTCTTCCTCGTATCTCTATTTTGCCGATGTTTGATCAGTTCTTGTGGAACTGCCTTCTCAACCCAGTGTGTTGTTTGACCGTTTCAGGGTCAAGAAAAGAAAACAAGCATTGGAACACCAAATTCAAGGCTCGATAATGTAACACAACCAAGAATAAGATTACAAAGAATACACAAATTATACATATCAAAGTGAAGATCATCATTCTGTGTGGATGTACACTACAGTTCAGACAACCAAATTAACTCCAATCTTCTTACCCTACAGTAAAAAACCGCGATACTAGAATAGTAAATAAGTGGATTACATCAGGGGCCAACCCACAACTGATCGCTATAATAAAAGATTAGGAAGACACTCAGTTAGCACCAAGCTCATCGTACCCAGGAAACAGAATCAATTTCATCCCTTGCTGCTTTATATAGTTCAAGCCTTTTTGCACACTGTTGTCTCCTCTCCATCAATGCAGGGTCTTCATCTAACATTTGCGATAGCTGTTTACCCTATAACAGGTAAAATCTTATCAAGGATATATTGGAATTACTTAAAACAATGAGTACATAATAATGTCCAACATAGCAGAGTTAATTATATATAGTCAAACATCAAAACAAAGGAGAATATAAGGAAATAAAAGGATTTATCAATATTTATTATCATTTCAATCAATAAAATTTAAACTTTAGAAGCATTCTATTCAATAAAAGCCAACTATGCGAACCTTTCAGGGTAAAGCTATTTGGAGTATACCATAAAGAAAAAAGATGTTTATGTGCAATTGTTCTGTCTCCAAGAGTATGTGACTAACCCTAACAAGTATAACATAGTTTTTGTCTAAAAGTGTGAATGATAAGATAAATAAAATATAAGAGGCAACTCAATACTTAGGGTTGACGTTGTCAAAATTTGGGTTATAACTTACAGCTTAACTGAAGTTACTGAACTACAACAATTTGTATGGTACAGTTGCAAGGTATGGGACTTATGATGTCCCACACTGAAAGTATGAAATTATAATTTGAGGTTAACGAGACCCTAGGCTCTCCAACTACAACAGAAAAATTTAATGGTCTGGCTCTCCTTAGGTTATTATCAATAGGGATAAAGGTTTACGAAATCTCTGCAAGGTAACAACAGATGTGTGGTGACATTGATTATTGCAGTGTCTGCCCAGGATTAGTTGGAGTCGGCTAATGCACAGCCATCCTAAGTGGATGCTAGTGAATATGGGGTATGGGATCTAGTGTAGGCTTTTTATGAGGCCTTGGGCTCTCCAACTACAACAGTTGGCCTTCGTAGTGTGATTTACCTAATGTTATGATTACCCATCAAGGAAAAAACTATACTTTCTTAATAGATAAAAACAGAGAAAAGTAAGAGAATACAGAATGTACCTCCTTCTTCCCTATTTGTGTGTAGAAATGGTTTAGCAAAGACTGTTTTGCTTGTCTGACCTGACAATAAACAACAGCCTTTGGAATTGTGATTCTAAGCGAGTCAGCCACCAACCCTATATATGATGACACATTTGATGCAATTCTCCTGAAATGACCCTCTGCATAACGATCAATATTTGAGGGGGCAGGAGTTCCAGATTTTTCCACTTCTTGAGGAAGTCTCCGGAAGAAATCCACAGTGAGATAAGAAGATTCCATATCTACAAGCCGAAGATTTGTCTTCTTACTCTCTTCACGAAACCTTTCTAAAGCCTCATTTGCAGCTGCAGCTAGTTCAGCTTGGAATGTTGGGAAGCGTTTCAGTTCCTGCAGTCACATGTTAATACCTTCGCAAGCTATGCCAACAATTCATGAACAAGGTAAAACATACTTCCAAAAGTTACCTGTGTTTCAGCTATTGATTTCCTCACAAGTTCTTTTAGAACAAAGTTAACCTACACAAAATCAAAGATAGTTAATTTAATTCTGTGTTAGATCAAAATTAAAAATCAGAGAATACAAGTGTAATGCATACAGCATCAACTGAAGCTTCAGCTGGGCCTCTAAAGTATCCAAGAGCCCCCTCAATCAAGCGCCTGTAACCTTGCTCGGGTGCAATCAAGTGAGGTTGATAACCATCAGCCTCTGACACCACTTTCCTTACATTCTGGAGAGAAAGATGTCGATCAAATGGAAGCTTCCGTAAAGCAGCAGGAAGCTGATTGTCAAAGACATGATATATCCTATCTCCTCCAGGCCGCCTAAGAACAATAAAGAACATTATTATTTAAATAAATAGACCTATCAACTAGCTCATCAGTGATAACAAACTGACAATCAAGTCAATCAGATTTTGGCAATGTTCATTCTAGCTTATGCAGTGGGCAAACCACATCACAAAGGTTCCGGTTGTTGAAAGCCCATTCCTCATAAGTGTTAAGAAGTATATCATTCATCATTTCAGTTAATAAATAGTAAACTAAATGTTGACGATCTCACGTCAACTAGAAATATGATGAAATTATAATATTTAAACAGATACAAATCTCACCGTATAAGCTGATTCCGTAGGGTTAAGTTAAATTTAAAGTCGACTTTCTAATATGATATCAAAGTCTATCCTAATGGGATATGTTGGGTCTATCATGCCACCCATGAATATTTATTCACCCGATAGAGATGTCACGTTCTCAACATGAAATGTCTTGGAGATCCCACATAACTAGAGATATAACCAATTATAATACATAAGTGGGTGTAAACCTCACCCTACAAACCAATTTTGTGAGGTTGAGTTGGATTTAAAGTTCACTTTGTTAGACTAAATTTTGACTTCTTCAAGGAACTAGATAGTAGTTTGTCTACAATATTAGCAGGCAAAACCAAGGAACTAGATAGTTGGGAAAAAGATTGTGTATTATTGCGAGACTGCAAAATCTCATGATATATAGATCATACATCAATGTTGAAAAATTGAATACTTCAAACCATATGATTTTTTGGTAAAATATCTCCATTTAGGAACAATAAACACTGACCATTGATAATCTGTTCAGTGGTTCAATATTGAACTTACATTCTTGCCCTCACAATCTGAAGTTGTTTTTGAGGGGATCAATAGAACAGCTGTTAGAACCCCTGCAAACAAGCTCAATGAGCATATACAATAGAGAACACCTCCTTTCCGAGAAAGAAAAAGCTACTCCGAGAAGATACTTTCTCTTCCCAGCTAAAAGGCCTAACAAACAAAAATAACTCTCCTCCCCTTTATCACACCAACCCAGCCTCCCTCCCTTTAGACATGGTAACAACCTGGCACCTAAGCTCCTCCACAACCCAGACTCCTTATACTCCAATAGCTGGCCTTTCTGACCAATTATCTAAACCAAGACATGCTACAATAGCATTAAGACCAAGGATCCTATCAATAGCCTTCTTGGCTTTTGTGCAGGCTGAAAGTAAAGATACTTCTCAGGGACCTTTATTTGCAGTGGGCTTGCGCAAGACAGAGGAGAGGCTACTATAAATCCTAAGTATAAGTTTAGATTGACGGAAAGAGATGGAAAGAGATGGAAAGGGAAGACAGTAGGATGGTAGTTTTGTTTCATTTTGCACCATTCTATTTATTCCAAACATAGACTAGAAGTTGGTCAATCAATTGAAGTTAAAGAATATGAATTTGTGAGGACAAAATTTAATAGATTTCCTTAGATTAAATGAAGGAAAAACAAAAGCCCCTTTAGTATACATGCGCGTAAAATACAAATTTTGTTTGCATAAGTGCGCATTGAAAAGGAATTTTGTTTTGAAAATAAATGAAAATCTCTGCAGAATCATCTCAATTCTCAGCTCATAATTTGGGCTGCAACTCCACTGTGATTCATGTATCTATAGAGACCAAAGAAAATAAACTGGCAACAGACCTATGCAATGTTACTCTCCACTACAATAGCACTGCTATTTGGCACAATTGGCTACCGTAATGTAAAGAAATAATTTAATTGAGGTTGGTATTTATATTCCAACGTATGATTTAATATTATACATGTTTATACCTTATACATCCTCCGTAGGATCTACAAGTTTCATAAGCTTGGTAAACTCTTATTTGGATGATCTAAGGATAAGACAAGAATCTTATTCACTAGATCAATTTTAAGTAAATGCTTAGCTCCCAACTCGGGACGAAGAGAAAGGAATCAATTTCATTCCCCTTCTACAAATCCTTCCAATCAAAGATGCTTATCACCTTTACCCTCCCTTCCCCTTTTCACATTGCACTCAAACATAGCATAAAAATGGAATACAGTAAAAGATATTTACCCTCCATCTAAATGCTCCTTGAATATCCGTTCAAATGCTCGGCAAAGTTCTAGGATGGAGTATAATTGAGCCTGAATGAGAAATTAACATTCAACAAATACTCAGAAGAACATCATGGAATTTTAAAGAAACCATCACAAGTTTAAACAACTCACTCCAGCATCAAGAGCAATAGGCCTCCCAAGATGATCCATCTCTGATTCAAGTTCCTCAATGCTTTTGTTTATTAAAGATGTAATACTGGGTATCCTTGCCCTAATTACTGACTCCAAATGCTGCAAAATAAGTCCATAGGATTAAAAATATAACTTATCTTAAAAAAGGATTAGCAAAGACTATCTTCCAAAAGAAAACCTGTGAGAGAAGTTTTGCAAGGTATTCTGAACCCATTTTGTTGGCCAAGTGCCCGTAATCAGAACTGGAAGCAAAATACTCACGTTCCTTACGTCGAGCAACAATCATATCAACATTTCTATTGATGTCCGCTTGGGATCGATTTACTATACCAACCCAAGGATGTTGCAAATGATAAGACCTTCCTTCAAGGACCTTGAGGGAATAAAAGTGAAAATGAGGATAAATTAGTATAATTTTACATGCACAGTCGAAAGTTTAACATTAAAGGTACATGCATCAAATAAAAAAAAAGATTACATCTAAAGCATTAGTTCCTTTGTCCATCAAATCTAGCTTTGTCAACACCCCAAATGTCCTTTCACCTAGCCATATTACAGACAAAACTTAGTAAAATATGACAAAGCAAGGCCATAATGTCCATTCCATGAAGCAATCAAAAGTACCTGTGGCGTCAACTTCCCTAGAAAGTTTAATAGCATCAGAAGTGGCAATGTCTTGATTAGCCGGAGATATTGCCAATATGATGCAATTAGGCTGTTAAAGATAAAGAATTGATTAAAGAAAATACCGAACTTGGCAGTACATCATGCAAGTAGTTTATTTTAAGATACAACGAGGAAACAAAATATTCATCAACTGAAATATAGAGAAAGCAATGTAGTTCAGAAATAGACATTTCATAATAATGAACTCACAAAATAAGTGAAACAAAAGGACATAATATAAGAAGTTCTGATGTACCATTAAATAAAATTATAATAAGACTTAAGTAATAGACTTAAGAGCATCACAACAACATTGCAAACTACCAACTGATTCCCAGACTCGTGACATAAAACAAATGAGAATGTTAACACATTATTGTTATCTATTCAATTAGGTCATACTAAATAGTTTCTTAATGTTGAGACATAATCACTTCTTGACTAAATTGGAGTACATCCTACAGGAAAATGGTGTAGCCAGAGATGGAAAAGTGTACCCACATATATATATATATATATGTGTGTGTGTGTGTGTGTGTGTGTACCGTGTGTGTGGGTTATGTAACTTAAATTCAATTTGAAACTATTATATTAAAGGATTATATTTCCCATATTTTTTGTTGTCACTAACATTTTGATGACTTAAGGTTGTAGTTTTAATATTATGCTTTAATACTTTTGATGTTATGTTTGAGCAATTAATAGTAAAATTTTAATAAACTCTTCCTATTTGGAATCTAATTTAAAAAAATTATGATTACAAAACAATGATAATTGTAGAAATAATATATCTTTTACTTTTTATCTGTGCATAATATTATATTTTTCATTTTATGTGTGAATATATAATAATCAATTACTTGTATACTCTTTTGTGAGTTCTAATTTGTAATACAATTTCTCCAATTTTTATAAATTATAATTTTTTATATATTTGTGTAATTCTTTGTTCTTATAAATGTGATTCATTGATCTTTGAGAACCTAAGAAAAAAATGGTTTTGTTTTCGAAATGGACTGTGTTATACAAAGAGGAAGAGGCAGAATGAAAAATTATAGTGAAAATCTTTTTGTCAGAAAAATGGTAAAAGGTTGGGATTACATATATCTACATCTTTTTCATAACGGTGGTGTCTTTGTAGAAATAAATCAAAATAAAATGTAAATAAACCAATTGAAATTCAGAAATTAAAGTATAGTCTATTAACAAATATCTACATTTACACAATTTTAAATTTGTATAACTAATAAACACAAGTTAAAGTGACAATTTCAAAATATGATAAAATGTTTACCATGACAAGTGTCTCAGTATTAGTTATTTAGTTATATCTAATATCTATATCTAAAAAATATCAAACGTAAATAACTATATAATATATAATATTTATTGAATCTATGCATTAGTATGGATGGCAGGTAGGAGTATGAATATATAGGTACCCAGCAAAGACGGGGATTAAAATTGATACCTGTGCAGGGATACGAAGCAAGGATGGGGTTAAAAATTGATACCTGTACAGGGGTGGGCCAGTACGGTTATTTTTTCTAAAAATGCATGTACAGGGAAGGGTACTACCCTATCCATTGTCATCCCTAGGTGCAGCTGACCCAAAAAATGCAAAGTTAATTGCAATGAGACCTCTATATTGAAGATAAGGATAGAATGCAAGTGATTTATCACATACCTGTAAATACTAAAAACTTAACTACTATAAAATTTGACGCACATTCATCATTAGCCTCAATAGTCCTAGCTTAAAAGGAACAATAACTAGCTTCAGGGATAACTAAAAACAAGTAATTTTTCCTGTATTTTTTCCCATGGCCTGATATTTTACTAAGAGTTTCGCGCAGGGGCTGGAAACACTGCATGAGAGTGGAAAGAGACTGAAAAAAGAGTGGACTTGTCCAATGTTGTTAAACTTGAGGATCGTGATAGGATCGGAAAGGAGATAAAAAAAATGTAACTCAAAGACTGTAACTCGAATCGTAAGAGTTAGTGGTATATGAAAAATTAATGTGGTATATGAAAAATAATATTCAATTCATAAGACAACTAAAAATAGGTTCATAATTCATAAGAATGATGCATAAAACAATTAATAATTTTATAAATATAAATATATAAATATAAATATCTAATACAAATAAACCTTCCACAGATATTCCTAGTATTAGTAAATTCTGACTGCTTGATACCATTATAAAACAAGGCAAGGTGGAGCAGAGCATTCCAGAGAAAATAAACAAGGAGCATGAGAGACAGTAAACAGAGAGAAACAGTGCAGTGAGAGCGAGTGTGAGCAAGCGGGAAAGCAAGTGACGGCGAACATCGCAAGCAGTGGCGAGGGCAACGACGACGAGAGAGAGCAGTGGCGAGCGCGAGGACAACGAGAACAAGCGGTGGCGAGGGAGACAAGTAGGAGGATCAAAGAATCTTTCGATTCACCGAGCAGCATGCCTACTCGCTTTGATCCGCACAGGTGAGAATCCACTGTCTGAGTCACCTTGCCTTCTCCAAACTCATTGAGTCATACGAGTTTGCGAGTATACTTGCGATTTTAACAACATTAGACTTGTTTGAAATGACTATGTATGATCAATTAACTATCACACTTAGTTGGCACACAAAACAAAATACTCACTCACAGAGTCAATGTTGGACTATTAATTCAAGATGTAGTTGAACTATTAACTCAAACTACAAGTAGCAAATAATTCCTTAAATTAGATCATATGATTGTTTGTATCTTTCTCACCTGATTGGTAACGCAAATAAATTATTAGAAAATACTCGAAAATTTGGGTATTATATAAATTTTAAGGTCAGGTGTGGCTGCTCTGTCCGTGAAAGCTTCACAAGCTCAAGGAGCACTTGCACATATACTTAAAAGGGATCCATTACGTGTTGTAATTCAAAAAGATAAAAGGAAAACTAAGTGTGATCACACCAAAGATATGTTGAATATATATTAACTACATCAATGAAAAAACATCTTTTTACCTTTTCAACATATGATCGAACCATAGCTTCAATCTCTTGAACAATACTCTCAGGTTGTCCCTCTGAAAAAGACGGACACAATTGTCAATTGAAGATATAAAGATCATCATTTGATCCAAACATTAGATTTCTAATTAAAAATAGGAGTTAAATACAAAGCATACCTATGGCCACTTTAGTCAAACCCGGTAAATCAATTAAGGTTAGGTTGACAACTGTTCAAAAGACAAAAAGGAAAAGGCGGTAACAGTAGTTAGAAAATAAAGGAATCATATTAGGTACGATAATTGTTCAAATAGTCATGCTTGTTAACTTTTTTTGCAATGTGTTAAAGTATAGTTTTATCTTAGGAATGAGGAAGAAGAAAAGAAGATAATTAACAATAACATGGAAAATATTATTGACTACACATAATATAATACAATACACAAGCCTACTATCATAACACTACCATTTAGATATTAATTAGGTCTGTAAGTGATATTTGAAAAGGAGGGGAAAATAACCTAACGGTTAAGTGGCACTAAGAGAGTGGGGAGGGTGATATGGGAATCACACAGTGGGGGTAATAGGGAGATAGAGGAGAAGAGGTATATAAGGAGGGAACGAAAATGGGGGAATTATTGAGGTTTTGGGTGGTGATTTTGAGTAGAGGCTAGCTCTTCTCATCATCTAGGTGTTTGTTTGTTTTTACTTTCTTACTGGCTATGGCCATTTACTGTTTATTAGATTTCTCTAATCCATTATATAGAGGAATTTTATTCTTATATGCATACTAGTACAGTTTAGCTATTTCTCTTGTTTGATACCTTGGTTCCTATCATACTTGGATCATAGACTACTAGTACTAGTCCAAGCCCACTAAATACAATAAGACTACCTACTCTAATTTCGAAAAGGTTCTTATAATTTAAGCTCGGGAGGGACATAACTCAAACCCAAAAACTCATACCATTAGTTCATGGATGCTACACCAGCAATCCATACCACTAGTTCTAGTCCAGGGTAAACTTGTCTTTAATGAGTATATGGAATTGGATATCTTTTCAGTCAGAAAAGGTGTAGCTCACTCTTCTTTGGTTGTCTCTAATATACCAGCTCAAGGCCAGCTAGTATATATTCTACCAAAGCCTTTATCCCAGACCAGATTCTGCCTTTTGATAGACAAACTTGGAATCATTGATCATTACATCACCCTGAGTTTGTTTTGGGATAGGGGGAGGCAGGATGCGGGGGTAGAGATATAGTGCCTGCATGTATCACTGCTGCGGTTTTCTGCTTTAGTATGGCAATTGTATAATAAATAAATACTCTAGTCTCTGTAATCTCAGTTAGTTATATTTCTGTTGTAACTGTCCTGAGTATGCACAGCAAATATTCTAACTGCCTTAACTAACTTCTTCTTCTTGTATCCTGACACATTGGTTGAAATTTGTTTGCCTTAGATTATGAGTAGTGTCATTATATTCCAAAGAGTTGTGGTGTTTTTGGAATAAAATTTAAATGTATGACAATATTAATTAACATTCTAGGGGTCTTGATGACTAAGATATTTGTTTCTTATATATAGGGTCAGGTAGTAACATTCTAGGGCATTTAGTCCTTTTCACTCTCAAGAACCACTTGAACCCATCACATTATTAGATGTTAAAATATATAACCGATACAAGTTTAAATCTATTTTATATGTTTAGTTTCAATTTTTAAAGTATCTTTGATGAAAAGCAAGAGACAATGAAAAGAGATGCGTACCATTTGGTGAATAGATGCTAAGATGAATTGGAATGGGAGATATTTGTTTCGTCTTCCCTGTTACTCTGTCAGTTTCATCCTGAATTTCTTGGCGGACCAAAGCTGGAACAGGAAAAATTGTTTTAAGAATGAAATAACATAGCTTATATATATTATGCTACAGAAACTAAGAAAAAAAAATCAACTCTAAAAACTCATAAACCCTGTTAGAATGTGAACAGTGTCACAGCGATCAATCATCATATGATAAATTGCTAGCCAAACACAATCGTGACACTTGACCAAAGGTTCTGTTCAGAGTATTGATTTGAATCTCAAAAAGAATTAGAATTTGTTGAACATGTTGAAAATTGATTGTCTGTAACCATGGGGACACATGAGGATAGCTATAATAATATCATGAAAAAAATGAGAGAAATACACCAGACACAAAATAACATAATGGAAAATTAAAAGAAAATGATTCAGGTGGCAGGGGGCACATGAACATGCAATTTACAAACAAGCACAAAAGATGCTAACAAGCCTTCAAATTCTTTTATAAGCAACCACAAAACAAAAGTCATCCTATAATTACTCAAAAACATGCCATTCCCCCGTGTGTGTGTGTGTGTGTGTATATATATGGAGGGTAGTGGGTTACAATCGTACAAAAGTCGGTAAACTTTCTCCTCGGCAGGTGAAGAAACTCGGCATACTCTTGTGACCCAGTTTCCAATTTATGAAGCTGCAATACCAATGGACGCCTTGTCACAATCCCTGCAGTTCATTCACAAAAAGGGAAAAAAGATAAGTCAAATAATTCTTTAAAATGAGAAAAAGAAGAAAGAAGATATCAAACCTGATCCTCTAGGCAAAAAGTCACGACCAACAATGCTCTCCAAAACTGAAGACTTCCCTGAACTCTGCTCAAGTTTTAAAAGAAATAAAAAGAGAGTGAATTCAGACATACACTCAAAATACCGCTGTTAAAATAAAATTAAGCAAAACTAAACAGTTTTCTCAAGCTCTACTAATTTGTTTCTGAAAGAAAAATGGAAAATACACACTCTGCATACCCATATATCCAGCACAAAAAATAAACAAAAAACAAAAACAAAGGCTCGTAAAAACAACTATCTAGTCAACTCTAATACTGAAAAAACGATAGAACTACACCCTGAAAATTACATTACAGCAGAAAAACGAAAAGAACCTATTTCCAACTATCCAATTGATTCTACTTTCTCCGCCGTAAGTTTCAAAATTTCATACATACACACAACCACTGAGCAAAAACACAATAAAAAAATACCTACCACCCGAACCACTCTCTAAACTAAACACCGAACTCAACTCAAATCAAAATAAAATATAATTCAGAAGCACAACTATTTTGCTTGAAAAATCGATTGTTGAAAAAAGCAAAGTCGGTTTTCAGAATTTCGACCTTTCATTCTCCACCGCAAAATTTAAGACCGTAGAAATTTTAAACTAAAAAGGAAGAAAAAAAAACCATAGGTTGAGACGAACCTGACCACCAACAACAGCAACGGAAGGAAGAGCTTCCCAGAGAGAAGAGAAGGTGTTGTTGTCATCACCCCCATAGTCACCGAGCACCGTGCAAGCCCTCTGAATTCGGTTCACCAGCCCAATCAAGCTCTCCATGGTCGTCATCTTCTTCAACAAAACCCTAGAATCCCCGAACGAGCTGAAACGACGACGTAGAACGCGAACGCGAAGAAGAGCACCAAAACGCAACAAGATTCTATAGAGAGAGTGAAGTGAGAGAAAACAGAGTTGTGTGAGGCTTTCGTTTTCCAACAAAGGTCATGCACTGGTCACAACTAGTTGAGTAGAAAACCTGATAAATACGAATATGCGATTATATAGCGTGGTGCGCACCGTTTTAGACGTTTTCTTGTCTTAACGAAAGTTCCATTTGCGTTTTCGAAATTTGAAAATCTTAAACACAGGTTGGGTCCACCAACGTTGTCGTGTGTGACTTTTACACGAATTCATTCGGAACGTTATGGATAATGCTCTGTGTGTAAGGAAATCAGCAACGCGCCAATTTGAACCGTCATTAACATTTCCGACATTAAAGAATAAAGCACTTAAAAGGTTTTTTAATTAATTTCATGTTTTATTTTAATTATGTCTAATAATAAAATGTAAGTTATCAAAATAAAAAATTTAAATTTTATTCAAAAACAGATTCAACTTATTTATAATAAATTATGTCCTTTATTAAATAAGAGTAACTTTAAAGTTATTTCAAAAGTAATTTTTAACATAAGGTAGGATAATAAATGATAATTAAACTTGTTTATATATATATGCAAATCTGGGGTTAATTTTCACATTGACTTTTTGATTTCTATATATTAATAATATCTATAATTATCAACTCAAAATATAAAATATTGAACAACAAATCAAAACTGATAAAATGGGGAATGGGATTTTTTTCTCTGAATTTGGTTGGTTTTGAATTTAAAGAAAATAATAAGTTATTTCCCATAGTAGTTCTTGATGATTGTGAAAGATAGGGAAAGAGTGATAAGAAGCGATAATTGTGTGCATTCAATTTTGGAGTCATTAACCTTTTCTATTGTGATGAAAGTTTCATGTAGGTGACGAGGGCCGCTATAGAAAAGCCATTTGCCTAGAATATAGAGTTATTACATTTGAAGTGTTAATATTTATAAGTATAATTAAGTATTGAATTAATTAAATTATATTATATAACATTTTTTTGTTGTGTTTAATAAATAATTTTTATATTCTCCCACAATATGCTTAAATATTATAAAACAGACTATTTATCCAGTTATATATATATATATATATATTTATTTATTTTGGCGTTGGTGTTTTCTTTGTCTTTATTTTTTCTTCATTCTTCGGCTCTTCTCTTGTTTATCTGTGTTTGTTGTTCATTTTTTAGATGTCTTCTTCTATATTTTCTTCTTATTCCCTTTCATCCTTTGGGAATAACCCTTTTCTCAGTAGAGAAGTCTCACCCATAAGAGAAAATGTTTCCACGAATGACACAAACTCATTTTTTGTTGAGGGGATACTGTAGAAGAACTATTATAGAAACTACCCCCATGGTGTCTACGATGGTTGTCATAGTGGCGACTGCCAGTGCCTCAGGGATAAACGATTAAGCAAAAGGCTTCCTCCCAAGATATTGGTGAAGCTCCTATATCAAGCCCTGTCAAAAAGACTAGGAAGGACAAATTTCTTTCTATCTTTAATCCTGATTACTCTTGGGTACTCTATCAGGTCGCTTCTTATGCCTCCGAAGGATAAGATAGAGGAATTTATATCCACTTTTAGTATATGTTCTGACGCAAAGGATGAGTTCATTGTAGTCAAGCATTGTACTAAGAGTGATCGGGTGTACATGAAGTCTTAGCATGATGTTGGGGACTTCACCTTTGTGTACGAATACTTTTTTAAAGAACTTGATGTTATGTTTCCTTTATCACCTTTTGAGTGTCGCGTGTTGACTGCTATGAATGTATCACCGTTTCCCAATAGTTGAGCTTTTTTTAAGGCTTTCCAAGTTTTTTGCACTTATCTCCATATTAGACCCTCTTTTAATACTTTTATGTATTTTTATCAAATTAAGCACAATGCGGAGGTTGGTTGGGTTTCTCTTAAAGAAGCCCAACATGGTCCTCTCTTTACTGTTTACCATTCTTCTTTCAAAAAATTCAAAAATAAGTTTTTCAAGTTAAAATGTGCATTGCAAGACCAATAGAAGCGATTTTTCTTTTATCCCAACTTAACACCTTGTTTCCCTCTATATTGAGAAAGTCTAGACAAATTAAGTCCTAAGCGGAGTATTTACTCTCTCCTGATGAGAGGGTAGATATTGAACTAATAAAGAACCTAGCTTGTTTGATTAACAATAGGGCATTACTTAGCGTCCCTCTTGCCCAGGATCCTTTTGCCTTATTCTTGCGTAATACTCTTCATAATGTTTTACATCCTATCTCTTTGTATTTTATAGTAATGTTGGCTAACCTTGTTTTGTACCTTTATGCAGATATCATAGGCAAGGATTTTGATAACAAGAAATTGTGTGCTAAGTTTGGAGTTCCTTCTTTGGCAGGTAAGAAAAGCTTGGAATCTTCGTCGCCAAAATATATGAGGGATGCTGAGATTGGCACCTCAATAGATGCCCCCACAAAAGATCAAGCACCAATCTCCAGAGTCATCCCGACGACAACCAATTCTGAGATTACTACAATAGAGACTCAATCGGTGCAAAAATCTTTGTCTCCTGAAGCTCCTATGCCACTGCCAAGTGGGTTCTGACCTTCCGAGCTACCAATGTCGAGCTTAATTTATCAAGGAAAGACTCCAATCACATGTGTCGACCTAAGTCTTTATGGCACATCAACTTGAGTGTTAATTAAGTCAGAGGTTTGGGTGGTTTCCCCAATTCCTATGATTCTAAACTTCTAAACAAGGTCGAGACAATGGGGACTTTGGACTCCGCTGATAAGTGTCATCATTCAGTAATATTTCATATAAAAAAATAGACACTTATGGACTTTAATTTATAAAATAGTTATAATTCAACCCCTAATTTAGAAATTTGAACTTTTTTTACATATTTTTGGATTATAAGATGAATGTGAACGATTTATTCCCAAATTTATGTTAATTTTAGAATTTTAGGGGAAAATGCAGATAAAGGGGCTAAAGGATAATGGACAAGTTAAAGACAAGATGAAAAGACAAAATTGGAACATTAAAAACTCTCCCAAACTCGCCCAAGCAAGATCACTTTAGAGGAACTCGTCGAAGCCTTGCTTAAGCGAGTTCACTCTAGTGAAATTGGAATTTTTTCTTGTGAAACTCACTTAAGCAAGTAATATCTCGCTTAAGCGAGATGTCACTTAGTGAAAGCCCAATTAGGTTAAATAGAAGGCATGAGGCATAACCCTAAACATCATTGGGAGGATATGAAGAGATAGAAAACCCTAGAGGAGACAACCGTTAAGGAGAAACACCTTGGATCTTCTTTTCTTGCTTTCCATGCTTGTAGTAGCCAATATGAGTGTTAATTCTTTCCTTTGAGATTGAGACTAATCTATTCAAACTCTTATGTATTGAGATTATATTTATTTATAATATTCAGTTCTTAATTGATTATTGGTATTATCATTTTATTCTCAAAGCTTGAAACTATTCAGGATTTTGATCCTTAGATGTGACTAGAAAATACTTTTGAGTATGACCTAATAATGTTTAACATCTTTGAATGTCATGAATAAATTTGAAATGTTAATTGCTTTATAATATTTGTTTGTATGCGAAGAATCGATATTTAGAAGACTCTCTTAATAATTTTGTATGCGAGGAATCAATATGAATGATTTTTATATGTGCATCAATGTTAAACAAGATGGAATTTTATATGTTTTAATTCATTGAAACTACAAACGAGTAAGAATGATTAACCTCATTCCCAATTTTCTCAATTGACTCAGTCAAATCATTTACTTTGCTTTATTTAATTTTCATGCAAACTTATGTCAATATCTTTCAAATCAAAATATTACACATATTCTTATACTTAGTGAATGTTATTATTAGAATTTTAAATAGTTGTTCCTTGTGGGTTCGATATCTGTCCTTAGGAACAAATTATTATTTTTGACTCGGTACACTTGTTGTAAAAGAGTCATCAACGTCGAGGTGATGATGACTCAGAGTATCTGCCCTTAATTTATGAATTTAAACATTTTTTTTACAAATTTTGTGATTATAATATGAATAAGAACGATTTATTCCCAAAATTGCATGAATTTCAGGATTCTATGGGAAAATGGAGATGCAAGGGTTAAAAAAGAATAAACAAGATGAAAAGGGAAAGCTAGAACATTCAAAACTTGCCCAAGCCAAATCACTCCAGAGGAACTCGTCTAACCGAGCCCAATCTCACCCAAGCGAGACCACTCTAGAGAAGTTGGATTTTTTCTCGTCCAACTCGCCTAAGCGAGAAGTCACTTAGCCCAAGCCTAACTAGGTTAAATATGAGGCGAGAGGCATAAATCTAGAGATCATTAGGAGAATAGAAGGAGATAGAAAACCCTAGAGGAGGCAGTCGTCAAGGAGAAACATCCTGGATCTTTTTTTCTTGTTTTCCATGCTTCTAATGGTCACCATGAGTGGTTAATTTTGCCCTTTGGGATTGGGAGTAACCTATTCAAACTCTTGTGTATTAAGGTGATATTTAAACATAATATTTTTTCTTGATTGATTGTTGGTATTGTCATTTTATTCTTAACTCTTGTTTTATCATGATTTTGATCCTTAGATTTGACTAGATATTACTTCTAAGCATGTGACCTAAAGGATAATGCTTAACATATTTGAATGCTAGGAATAAATTTGAAATGTTAATTGCTATCAACATTTTTCGTAATGATAAGGAGCTTTTATAAATATGCGATGAATCGATATTTATGGAACTATATTAATAATTTTATATGTGATGAATCGATATAAATGAATTTTATACAAACATCAATATCAATCAATGATAGAATATTACATGCTTTTCAAAATACAAAAGAGTGAGAAGGATGGACCCCAATCACAATTTTGCCAATTGAATCAAACAACTCTTTACTTTACTTTATTTACATTCTTGCAAATTCATACACAAGAAATTTTTACTTATTGTTTTTATCTAGTGAATATTATACTTGAGAATTCAATTGTTCCTTCTGAGTTCGATATCCATCATTAGGGACAAATTATTACTTCTGACATGGTATACTTGTCATAAAATAGTCGTCAACGTTGAATTGGTCGACAAATGGATTGTAATTGTATTATAATGAATAGTTTTTTTTCAATATCGAGTATAAGTAAGAAAGTAATACCTAATAAATTTGACTAACTATAAATCATAATCAGTTAACCTTGAATAATTTTTAATCAACTAACTTTGAACTGATTGAAGAAGAGTCATAATCAGTTAGTTTTGAATCGAATAACAATTTGGAATCGACTAATTTTGAATAGTCTGAAGTTCATATCTCCTGACTTGAACAAGAAAGTATCTTTTGTAGACACACTCTCTTTGTATCTATGGAGAAGAGCACACTTTAAGATAATAGAATTCATGAAAATCTCGGTCAACTTTAGTCCAATCAACAAGTAATATTTTTTAACTAAAAAAATAATTTATGAAATGAAAAAACATGATAGATTAAAATATCTTGTTAAGTAGTTTATTGTACCATGAAATTTCTAATAATGAAGTAGGAACTAATAAGATTTTATTTCTCACATGTTTTGCTTCCATGATATATTCTGATAAGGTGTTTCCACCCTCCTTGGCATGCATGGTACCAAAGTGGAATAACATCGATGTATATACAATCTAAAAGCAATTGATCAATAAATTTGTAGATAATATAATACCCTTTTTTTTATAACTTTCAATTTCTTTGTTCCGAGGTAGGGAAAAATATATGTTTGAGGGGTTTCTTTTATGAAATTTGATATAAAAAAATAAAAAAATACCATACAATAAAAAAAACAAACAATTATGTGGATCTTTCGTTTTCATTATCAAGTTTAAAACGATTTTAATTTAAATGATTAGGCTAATAAAATACTTTCTTAAGTTTATTGGAATTTAATAAAAACTTGAAATATCGATAAAACAATTTATTTCTGATCACACTATCTTTATGTTTATTTTTATGCAAGATGATTGAATTTTAAGATAAATATGCATACAAAATTGGGGCATTGTGTATAGTAAATTTTTGAAGACAAATTAATACAGGAGGGGAAACTGGATGAAATAAAACAACACTGAAATTAAGAACTAAAAAAAACTATATAACTAGAAAATGATTTAAATAAAAGTTAAATGGTAAAGAACTTGATAAATAGAAAAAGAGAAGTGTAAAAGTTAAACATAAGGAGAAGAAAAATTATAAAATCATTTTAGAGATTTGTGAACACGATCATCACTACCTATACTTTCTTCTAATTCTCATGCTTGGCTTTTATAAAATTTTATATATACTAATTTGTCATACTCAATTACTATTTTATTCTTAATTACTCTACACAATTATCTTGTAGAAGATTTAATTGGCATAAGACACGTTCATTTAATAGTTAGAATTTTAATTTTACAAAGTAACGCATTGAATACGAAAGGTAATATGTATTTTTTTTTCATTCTTGCTGTGACAGAACTTGTATTTTGACATATAACTTTTTTATACATTTTTTCGATCTTCTAAATTTATATAATTTGTTTTTTTTATCATTGCATTAATTCAACCTAATTTCAACGCTTTGAACTCAGATAAATATATTTATTGAAGTAAGAGAAAATTAAGTATACATTTCTTTCTTAAACTTTTGAAACGTTTATTAAAAATAAAATTGTAACAAAACTCTAAATTTTAACGCGAATAATAATGTCGTGATTGTTGAGATATTAGTTATTATGAGTATCAATGTACGCGATGTACGATAAACACTGTAAGGCTTCATTCTTATTTTCTTGATGTCACAATACTTTTAGACTATTGTTCGTAAGTTCTTTTACTTTCATAATTACATTGCCACCTTTTATGCTGTGTGTTTGTTTCTGCTTATACACGGTTGGCGAAGATAAATTTACGAGATAATATAAATTTACGAGATGAAGCGTGTGGATGTGTGAGGAATTGGAAGCCGAGATTTGTGGAATGGTAGGATTTTGACGTGCTTTGTGGGATGCAAATATGGATAGCAGATACAAGGGAAGTCCACGTAAGTAACAACTGAAATACTATTTTGATCTCACTTTTTCCTTATGCATGTGTAGTTTATTTTTCACTTTTAAACCTTTGTGTTACTGTGTATGGAGTAGTTCTAGATTTATTTTTATATTTTAACGAGTTATGATGGTTGAATATTTATTTAGAGTATTTTTTTTTAATTTTAAAAAATATCGTGTTTTGTATTTATGTTATTAATTTTGATTTTGTTTAGAATTTGTATGTTTAA
>Ga0123341_1000869_pt1 | contig 20947 bp, 8 predicted proteins | sample Turbeapinknodule_FD_89959 | JGI IMG/M metagenome (GOLD analysis project Ga0123341, IMG submission 89959) | Root nodule microbial communities of legume samples collected from Mexico - Turtle bean Mexico pink nodule | ecosystem: Host-associated > Plants > Roots > Nodule | place: Mexico: Nepantla...
AAATATATATAAAAAAATTATAAATAATAAGTTAAACTTATCTAATTTTTTATTATTAATTTTTAAATTTTAAATATTGTCAAACATATATTAAAATATTATAAACATAGATTTTATATACTTAATTAAAATCATATATTTCTCAATTTGTGTGTCATACTTGTGCAACGATCATGCTAATTTTCTCATTATCGTTTCAATTTTATCGGATGTGTTTTATACTAAATACAATTTCCAATTAAAATAGTATATCTCATACCCTTTATAATTAAAATAGTATATCTCATATATATTTTTTTTAATACGATCACATTTTTTTATGGTAAAAAGTATATTTTATGTTGACGATTTATCTATTTTTGGAATTTCTTTTTGTTTATTTTAAAAAGAAAAAAAAATACTAATTTAAGAAAAAAACCGAGTAAATCATATATGATTATACAATTTAATGATACTGAAATTGCCAATTCAAACAATTCTTTTTTGTAAAAAAGAAAAACTCATATACTTCATATACTCATTTAAAATTATATATAAAATATATGTTTTTAATTTAATAAAATAAGATCCTTCAGAATTAAAAAAAAAAAAAAGTAGAAATCGTGTATGAAGTTTACAATTTTTGCGGAGAAATCGTATATCTTCATTAGGCTTTTTAATTGAATAAGTTTTATAAAATATTCTATTATTATATATAATTATAGAAAGACCAAATTTATATAAAATATTTTTTATTGTATAATTAAATAATAGCTGAATAAATATTTATAAGTTATTTTATTATTATATAATTAAAGAATAGCTGAATTTTTAATTTTGTTTATTATATAATTATACATTATCACCTAACATATTATACATTATCACCTAACATATTTGTATTATGATTTCATTGGTGTTAGAGTCTATAAACTTATTTTTCTTGGTTCTTTTCTGGTTCGCATTTTCAATACTAGAAGTAGAAGCTAGTAGTTGATGTTTCCTTAGAAATATTTATGTAATGCACAAGATTCATTCATGCGACTTTCTTCCATTGGAGTGAGAAAGAAAGTTTAAATGTCACGTTAGTTCACAATCACATTTACTCCGCGGTCGTTGAAGCGAACAATAATTCAGATTTGAGACTATACAAAAATCGCATATAATACTTTCAATTATTGCAAAACGATCTCTTCTCCAATATATAGTTAATAATAAAATGAAAATAACTTCTCATAGTTATTTATTTGAGATTTTTAATTGTTTTGTTGACATTTTAATGTGTGGCTTTGCTTCTTCTCTCTACTTTGGATCTGTGAGCACTGAGCTGTCAATAAATCACAACTTCGCAAATATTAAATACACAATAATATATATAAATAATATAAACAAAAAGTAAACAAAAATTGAATCAATTATTAGCTGTTGCTCGTTCTTCTTCTCTTCTCTTCCCGTTCGTTCCCGTGCTCGCCAAACTTTTCCTTCTCCAACCTTCCAAATCTCTTCTTCTTCTTCTTCTTCTTTATCTTCGATCTCGCGCTACTGTCTTCAAACGCTGCGTTTGGACTTTCCGTTTTCAAAACACGCACGTGATTTATTCTCTGTGACTTTCCGCTTCAGAGCTATAAAAACACGCAATCCGTGGGTTGTCAAATTTCGATCTGTGCGGTGGTGATTCTTTGTTTTCAGGTCGATTCTCATCGGAGGGAGCATAGCTCAGGTTGCCGCGGGTGATGGCGGGGGCGGTTGGTGACGGTGGTGCAGGAGGAAGAGGCGGTGGAATGGGGAGGGAGTGTCGATGAGTTTGGGTGGAGGAGAATGCTGTATTTGAAGCAACCTAGGGTTTTTGAGAGCATGGAGTTGTGCGTTTTGGAGCATTGGTGGTTTTTTGGCTTCTCCTCGTGTTAGGTGGTGGTGATCGTCGTGTGCGAGAACGTTGGGTGATTTTATTGGCTATACTTTGCATGCGATTTTGATGGTTTCCCTCTGAGCCCGAGGCTCGGGGGATCTGAATAATTGGGCGAAGGAGCAGCCATGGCATCTTCGGAGAATGAACCTTCTTCTCACTCTTCTCCTCCTCCTCCTCCCACAAATATTTGTATGCAAAAGTTCCGGCTCTATGAGACTCTATCGGTGCGTATTTGTATGCTATTATGCACTTTTCTTCTTCTTTCCGATTTCGTTTTTGAGTTGTTGTTGTAGTAGCTCTGAACTCTGATTGTGCTGAGATCCCGTTGTTTTTGTCGCAATTGATCTTTCGTGTGAAAAATATGTTGTAGCTAAATTTTTTACTGCTACGTGTTTATTTCTTAGTTGCTTATTGGCTGGCTTGTTCTGTATTGACGTATTGTAGAAGAAGATAAGCGTGGGAATTTGTTTTTCCTCTTGCTTATAATTGAGTTGAGGGGCTATGATACGCTGGTAAATCATATTAAAAGTAAGGTCAATGCGCTTCTTTCCCCATCGTATGCTGTGATGAAATGCTTGTTTTCGGGGGATCTCTATTGGCGACTCTTTTTTGTTTTGATTCTGGAATAATAGTGTTAAAAGTTTGTGGAGGAAACAAGAAACTAGCTTATCATCCAATGTGGTGGACTTCTTGTATGATGTAGACGACAATATATTCGTGTAAAGATTTTCTTGGTTCGCTGTTTTACAGTATGAGAATTAGTTTGGCGAAGAAGACGCTAGACATAAGTATTTAATTACATAAATTCATTCCATAAGTATCTGGAAGAGCTTCTTGTTCTTAGAGAGAAAAGTAAGAAGAAAAATTGAAACTAGCTTCTCTATAAGCTAAAATTAGCTCATGCATGAGTAATTTATAGAAGTTCTCCCATATAGTTTCTCTAAATTTTTATTTTAACTTGTGCATGAATTAATTTTGGTTTACGGAGAAGTTAATTTCATATTTTTCATATTTTTTTCTTAGAAGGACTTCTGGAGAAGCTCATCCAAACAAAAACTTAATTTATTGCTTTATTATAATGGCTCTTTGCATTTGCAAAATAAATTTGGCTGTAATTTTTATTTTTATGGTATACATGTGAGCTTCTTTGTGGATGATGCTTCCTATTTCTTTTTGCACTAGAGTGGGATTTTTTCTTCACTTTAAAAGTGGGTCTCCTATGGCCTATGTTCATGCTTTAGATTATGTGTTTTACAATTGCATAGTTGAATTATCATGCCTGTTGTAATCCAATGTGTATATTAAACTTTGGATATCACATTTTAAGAAAATGCTGAGTTACATGATTGGACACATTTGAAGTTGTGTTTATCAAATGTCTGTTTATTTAAAAGTTTTTAACCCTGTTTGTGCCACAGAACTTTTACATGATAGGAAGGGACAAGAGCAGGACTTATTGGAGAGTGTTAAAGATTGATCGTCAAGATCCCTCTGAGCTGAGTGTGCTTGAAGATTCCACCACATATACAGAAAGTGAATGTTCTGATCTGTTGAGACGTATACATGAGGGGAACAGGTCCACAGGTGGCCTGAAATTTGTTACAACTTGTTATGGAATTGTTGGTATGTAGATCTGATGTGTATTTCAGTTGACCTTTGACAAGTTATCAGTTTATATCTTGATATGTTATTCTGCATTCAGGGTTCATAAAATTTTTAGGGCCATACTACATGGTTCTCATCACAAAAAGAAGGCAAATTGGTGCAATCTGTGGTCATACGGTATATGCTGTCTCAAAGAGTGAGATGATTCCACTGCAAAATCCTTCGGTTGAATCTAACATCGACGAGAATAGGTCTTTAATCTTGGATGTTATATTGATTTTACTTTTGTAGTTAAAAAGAAAAACTGGTTGTTACCCCAAGGGATGCTCATTATACATGTGCATTTATATTTACCATTTCTGAATGCTAGCGTCTGTCTACGTTTCCTTTAATAATTTGAAACAGAATGTTGCTTCAGATTTATTCTTTTTGTATCGTCTTTCAATTTGAATTATTTTAACTGCCTACTGTTCATAAGATATTTAAAGTTAATATGAAAGTTTATGGAAAACTTGAGGTTAAAATTGCATCCCATCTCTTTGGCCTAAATAAAAATAATGTCAAAAGGTGAACAAACCTTTTTATTCATTATAAACATGTCTGCAGATTATTGAGATCTCAATTTTGATTACTTATTGCTCCTGATAGAAATGTGGCATAAAATTGAGTTATTTGGTGATTATTCTTAATGCTTGCTAAGTTGCTATTTGCTACCATCTTTTGATTTAGACAAAATATTGTGGTCTAATCTCAAATTTATAGTTCTTGATGTTTTGTATTATTTTTTTTCTCATTCACTTTTTAGATACAAGAAGCTCCTCTTCATGGTTGACCTTACAAAGGATTTCTATTTTAGCTACTCATACTATATCATGCGTAGTCTTCAAAGGAATTTGTGTGATAGTGAGACAGGTCATGTTCTTTATGAGACCATGTTTGTCTGGAATGAGTTTTTGACTCGAGGAATTAGGAATCACCTCCAGAATACTATTTGGACAGTTGCACTAGTATACGGCTTTTTTAAACAGGTGATTATAAATGGTTCTTCATGCCATTGCAAGAATATTTGATAAAATTTTCTCATAAAAGTAAATACCATTCTAATATGACTCATTCAAGTGACAATAAAAATATACTTTATTTTCTTTTTATTAGTATCAGTACAAGTGTACAACACATCTAGATGATATTGCTTCTTAAATTTTCATTGTTGGACTAGATACCTTAATAAGTATTTGGTCATGTACTAATATCTCATGTTCAGATCAAGCAGTTGTGCTGTGTCAACTCATGCTTGAAGTTCTAATGTCTATTTGGTGTTTTCTTTAGGAAACACTTGCAATATCTGGGCGGGAGTTCATTCTTACTCTCATTGCAAGACGATCTCGCCATTATGCTGGCACTAGGTATGAAAATTTCATTGTGTTGAGTTTGTGTTCCTTATGCCCTGATCATATTTTCTACATGCTTTGACTTGTTGCTACGACTCTAAAGTTTCAGTATAGTGATACGTAATTATATAGAAATGACGCATGGAATCCTTGTCTATAACTTTTAGTAGAATTAATATTTGAAGAGAAATTTACCTGATAAAGTTTTGACAAGCAAGCAACCTCTTTGCAAGGCTTCTTAACATAACAAGGAATGCTAAAAAGAAGAAAGCAGGCAACATAATAGTCAAAGTTGCTTAAGTTGTGATTTGAAGCGAGTCCATAGTCCTCTCCCAATCGATAAAATTTACATGGAGTTTAGAATTTTTGGCTTCATAACATACTGAATCACCATATAGTCTTGGAATGAAAGAATCTTGATTATGAGGCAATGATGGATGGGTGTGTTCAGAATCCCTTTGGCTGAGGTTTGCAAAGGCAATGGCTAGAAACCAACAATTGAGGAATGGGGTCTTGTGGCTGCTTTGGCAATGATAACCCTTAGGTCAAAGGATATCTAGGAAAGGAGATTTTAAGCCTAAGACAAACCGGCTTGGTTAGACGATGTTTGCGTCCACTTATATACTATAATTTGACCATATTTGTAGTTGATGCGAGATCTCTAACACACCTCCTCACACTGAGTATTAGACATTTCAAGTGTGGCAATAGAGGGAGGTCTAATAGTGATGACACGATAGGCCCAAACATATCTGACTTGGTCGTATATCTAGTTGATATGGGATATCCAACACACCATGTTCTGCTGAGGATGAAACATCTTAAGTGTGGAAATAAATATTTATGGGTTGTTCAACCTAATAACAGGTGACACAATACCATTTTTGAAAGTGGACTTTTAGGCCTACTCATCCTCATAAATCAACTTGGTAAGGTGATGTTTACACTTAATTGTATATTAAAATTGGATCATATCTTTAGTGAATGTGTTACGCCAAGTATTGAACATCTCGAGCATGGTAATAGAAGTGGGCATGATAGTTGGTAACATGATAAACCCAAACAAATTTGGCTTGGTTATATGTGAGATTTCCAACAAGATGATGACATTGGGTTGGTCAAGTTGAAAGTGAAAGTTGAGAGACCCTAAAATAGGAGATTTGAGATGCATTCTACTGAGTCAGAGAAACAAGATGGGCTGCTATAACATAGGGGTTCTATTGGTAGGTTCTAAAATTCTTGTCAAGAGAGATGTTGAGAGAGAGATCATGGAGAAATCTTAGTAATTAATATGCATAAAAATGGAAATAAGGAACTATTCTACGTTATACATAGTTTCACTGTTCATTGTGTAAAAAATATGGTTTATTTGATTATTAATTGATGATCATGAATTGTACAATTTACATTATGTTATGCTTTGTGATTTGGAAGACAGCCTTTTGATCCATGATCTAACAATCATGTCTGGAACAAAGAGGGCATGTGAACAGAAGAATCTCTATTGCTAAGTTCTAATGGAGAAAGAAACCCTACCAATAATTTATCATTGCATATTAAAAAAGGACATAAAGATATTGTTCTGTTTCTAGATTATCTTTTATTGATTATTACTATTAGATACAATTTTCAATAACCAATCCTCTCATGCGTCAAGAGATAGATTGACCCTCTGATTAACTATTTGATCCATGATGTGACAACCATGTCTCACAAACCTGGATTTGGAAGGATGAATATAGTAGTTTGTAAATTCTAATTGTGTAGGAAGTGTGTTTGACAGTAGATACGGTACATTTTACTCTGACACTTGAAACTGATTTAAGAGGTGTGAGATTGAAAATTTAGCACTTAGAGAAAAATAAGTTGTAAAATTGTGACTAGGAGGTCTAAACTAGCACTTTTGGAAGGACTGTCTTGAGGTTAGAAACCTGGAAAAAATAGAAGACTAAGCTATTGTTAATGATGAAAAATGAACGAGTCCTATTCTAGTGACCCAATGAATTATATAATATAATATTAGACACTTAAAATAAATCCTGATTGTGAGCCATCTTTTACTTTGGGTAAAGAAACTGAAAATGCACAAAATTGAATAAGGAATGCTGCAATACTATGCTATTGTAGTACAAACAGTTAAACTTTGTGTCTTTTTCTTGCTCTCTTCGTAGCTCTTCTTTTATAAACATTACCTTGGTCACTTCTGCCCTTGAGAGTAGATTCAGGGGAGCATGTGATACCTAGGTTCCAAAAACACCATGACTTGTCAAATAGCAAATAGTCATATATGCTACTTTTTGTTTTGTTTTATTCACTAGTACTTTATGAAGGATTAAGATGTCAAAGGAGTCTAAGTAATCGTCCCTTTGTTTTCTCCTCCTTTTCTTTTCATGTCTTTCTGTGATCACTTACTCATGTTCATGTAAAATCAACCTTTTTTAAATTTAGTTTGATTTATATTAAAACCATACATTTAAAAAAATGTAGGCCTGAATTATGTGGTTTTAACTTGACCTCACATTCTTTTTCATTGTTTAAATCTCAATCCTTCCAATTGTGAGCACTTGCATTGACATCCTACATCATTGTTTGATCCCACATTGGCTTAAATTAATTATATAAGTGGATGACAATCCTACCCTACAATCTAATTTTGTAGGACTCAATTAGGCTTAAATCCAAGTTGTAATATGGTATTGGAGTTTATCCTAATTATTGTTGTTGAACCAATGTATTATTTGATTGTTATTGGACCACTTGTAGATGTCCAATCCTACAAAATTCACATTTGAGATATCTAGTGCTCAAAGCAAGAGGAGTGTGTGAAAGTCCCACATCAACTTGAGATATATACAAGGTGAGGATAACCCCTAACCTTACAAGTTTGGGATGTCCACTCCTCAGTGTTGAAAGTCTGTCTCACATCAACTCGAGATATGACCTTATCAAAGTATATAAGTGGAGGACATTTACGAGTTAGTTTTGTAGGATTTGTTAGATAAAACTTGAATTCTTTTAGTTTGAATGGAGTCAATGTCGTGTTTGAGCTCACAAAACTAGTGCCACTTGCTAACCTCAACTCACTAAGGCCTAGTATTTGAGTTTTATGTGATGCCACCTAGTAATGTTTAGTCCTATGAACTTTACATGCTCCAAATATTAAGCCACTTGTGGACATGGAGGTGTCTTAAGTTGCCAAAAATAACAGGGAATACAACCATAATACTCTTTAAGAGGCTTGGGCAATCTTGTCTCCTTGAGTTAGCTTTTAGGACTGATTTAGGATAGGTTCATTTCCAATAGAATTATAGAAGCAATATTAGCAATCTGCAACTTCACTCATGAGGATTGTCTATCTAGGTCTCGAACCTCTCTATTGACTGTTGATGGCTTGCAATCCAAGGCCATAGGGCCATAGCTATGACTCATGCTAATTCTCTAAATGAGTCCCAACTCAACTACTTCATTCATTTTGGAAAACTTTTGGAAGGCATGGGATGTTGAGCATTTATGCTTTTCATGGCATTTGATTATTTTATATACTTTTATTCCAAAATGCACTTTCACTTGAGTTGTTTGTTGAATTTGGAATGGAAGAATTTGCTGTAAAATCTTATCTTGCAGTTTTGTTTTTCTGCCATGGCAGCTCTATAAATATAGAATGTCTTGTTTAGTTTGTTTAAAATTATTGTCAGATTTGTGTAACTTATTGAATGGGTTAACTTATGCATTGTTTTACCTATCTGACCTATGTGAAGGTAGATCATTACTTTTTTGTATCTCTCTGATGTAAGAATTCTTATAATGAATTAGCTAAGATTGACAATCTCTTAGGCATTTTTTTCATATTTCTCTTTCAAGTTGGTATCAGAGCGGATCAATCTCACTCTATCACTGTGTCACTGTCTGGTGATTCCATCGTGTTCGCTGTTGTCCACTGTCACCTTTTCTCTCCAACAAGCACTTGGTTGTGTTCTTCTTGTTGATTTGTATCCATTGATGTTGACTACCACATTTTTTGTCAAAATGCATAAGATCTAGAGTGTCGCTCCAAGTGACAGAGAACCCATCCAGTCTCAAAGCAAATTACTCCTCATGTGCAACCTCTTTCTATGGCTAAGCTAGATATGTCAGGGCATGTGCCACCCTGTGTTCATCGAAATGAACACCGCCATTGTTTCTCTTGTTGACCTTGTAGTCCTGGTTTCAAACTTTTTTTCCCTTTGGTGTTGAGTCTCTCTTGGAAACCTTGATGATTCCCCATTGCACCCCTATGTTCTCTATTCTTTTATCTAAAATGGGCTTTGGTCCTATCCACTCTTTTTCTAGGTTACCCAATATTACTTTTGAAAAACTTAATGGCAAAAATACCTATCATGGTCTAATCTGTTGAGTTTTGGTTTCTTAGTCAAGGTTTTCATGATCACTATGAAGATGATAGTAAAATACCATAAGAGAAAGTTGGAGATGGGAAGGAGATGGATTTTCAGCTTTGTGCCTTGTTGTGACAATATGCCCAATATGTTGGGAACTCTTACAACATTCAAAACATGTAATTCCTTTTCGAAGAAGGCCAAGATTATTTTTGCAAAATGATATTCAATACCTTTATGAGTCTTCTCATAGATTGATATCTATTAAACAAATGGATCATGACATGACTTCTTTTATTGTTCAAGCTCAATCAATTTTTGAAGAATTGAAGATGTTCTTAGAAGTTCATTATTTGGAAGGATAAGAAGTTGGATAAGTTTTACATGGTTAAGATCCTTTGTGTCATGCACCTAGATTTTGATCATGTTTAGAACCGAATCATGACTACTCAAGAAATTCCATCAATGGAGTGTTGTGATTATAGAAACAAAGGATAAATCATTTATAATCAGAAATAGCTAGATTATAAATGTATTATTAGGAATATTTTTATTTATTCTCTATTATGTCTTTATTATTAAACGATATCAAATCTTCTCTATTTAGCCACTAGTTTTGTCTCGAAGACATACGATTCCAGCTCAATGTCTCTTTCTTTCCTATAGTTTAACAGTCTGCCGCCACATGTTCTTTCTTTCAAATTAGATTCAGGCTATTTTCTATGGCTGTGTAGTTGTGCTGTTATAATATCATTACCTTGTTCCAGTTCAGTGATGTCTGTACCCCTGGTCTGTTGTATTTCATGGTGCTAGGTTATATTACATCTGGGTGATATTGTATATACTGTCATATGGAAGAATAGAAATTTCTTCATTTATGTTCAGGTCATATTATCTAGAACCCATCTATATCTGGTATATTAAATTCCTTGGCTGTTTGATAGAATACTCTTAAAACTAGAAGATTGGACAAAGGTAAAAGCGAAAAAATAAATTAAGATGAAAAAATGCAAGCAAGGTAAGATTGAAGTTTGTGAAATTGGCAAATTGACTAGCTCTGAAGTTAAGACCCAATTTTTGTTAAATTTCCTGATGTGCTTGTTGTTGTGGTGTTCTCCAATGGAGTAAAGGATTGAATTTTCTTTGAAATGATACTGTGAAGTGTTTTTGACTCTCAAATATTGTAGGATTTATATAAAGCAAGAACTTACACATTGGATTCATCCATGATTAAATGTTACCTACTGTAAAGTATATGAGGAAAGGGGCATTAATTACAGTATGAACTAACGAAGTTGCCCTGTCATGATTTCTTTCAACTGTTTATCAGTTGGCAGTATTTGCTTGATATCAAAGGATGATTTTCCAATCCTGTTTGTTCCTGTCAAATACTCACAAGAAAGCACTAAATACTCCACTTCCCCCTTTTAAAAAAAGGATATTGCACTTACTCATTAATGGATGATTTCGTTTTAAAGAATAAAACAGAGCCTTTAAGGTTGTGAACATATTATCAGATTCAGTGCTTAAAATACTCAGGCCCGTTTAATTTTAGTGCTGAATTGAAAAGGTACTGCACTGATAATAAATTTAAGTGAAAAAATGTTGCATGTGGATACCTAATGTATTCAGGAGCAACCTTTTCCTTATGTTATTACGTGATATTAACTTCCTTTTTAATATAATTTTGTATTTTATGAAATATGAATATTTTCCACTAATACACAAAATTTAGAATTCTTTTTCAAATGGAGAAGTTGAGTGCCGAGTTTTCCCATCAGACTCCTTACTAGAAATTCAGTGCAAGTCAATTTTACCAAATATACCAGCTTTATTTTAATTTTGAGTTTCTCATTTCTCTAAGCTATAGTCAGGATCCTAATATTATATATTTGCAGGAATTATATGTTGAATTTGCAACTTCATCTATGTGGGTATTGTTATGTAGGTATTTGAGACGAGGATTAAATGACAAGGGTAGAGTAGCAAATGATGTGGAGACAGAGCAAATTGTATTTGAAGATGTTCCTGAAGGTCTTCCAGTCCAAATATGCTCTGTTGTACAGAATCGAGGTTCAATCCCTCTGTTCTGGTCGCAGGAAACTTCACGTCTAAATCTTAAGCCTGATATTATATGTATGTCTTCCCATTTCCAGAATACTGTAGCACTTTCCGAGTTATGTTTTTCTTGTCTTCTCTTCTCCACTTAATGTATGAGGCACTATCTGTTTGCTTATGTTATCACTTGGTCTTCCTCAGTGTCAAAGAAAGATCAGAATTATCAAGCTACCAGACTTCACTTTGAAAATCTTGTCAAAAGATATGGGAATCCCATAATAATTTTGAATTTGATAAAGGTAGTTTTCTATTTTTCTTATCAAATGTCTAATTTCCCCAATAAGCATTTTTTCTTGTATTTTATTCCAAAAAGGTGTTGATTTGTTTCTCTGTCTTTTTTTAATTTGGTTAGACTCCTTTGTAATTGATATTGTTCCTTTTTAATCAACAGTCACATGAGAGGAAGCCTCGCGAGTCCCTTCTTCGTTCTGAGTTTGGTAATGCAATTAATTTCATTAACAAAGATTTATCAGAGGAGAACAGGTTAAGGTTTCTTCATTGGGATCTTAAACATTTTCAGAGGTTAGTCTTTTATCATACAATTTTTTCTTTTTAACAATTAAATTAGAACTGTGCTCTGAATAAGCTAATTTAATTTTATGGTCTTTTTATCTTTTCTACTTCTAGCAAAGCTACAAATGTTTTGCTACTTCTGGGAAAAGTGGCTGCATATGCTTTGACATTAACAGGTTTTTTATATTGCCAACTGTCACCAACTCCTAGACCTGAGGAATGTAAAGAATGGCCATCTATTAAGTAAGTTTTTCATTTTCCTCCAACACCTTTCACCATTTCTTTGATACACTGTGTATTTTTGAAATTTCTAGAGAAAAGCATGAAGACAATCTTGAGAAAAAGCATAAAGATAGTGTACAATGATATAAAATTTTCTGCTAATAGCATTAAGAAATGTTATTAAGGTGTGAGTGAATGCATGCACTGCAAAAAAAGGCATTAATATTTGATGTTAAGTTCATCCACTAACATCTTTTGTTTATATTAAAGTTTTGCATATGACAATATTGATAAGGGAAGCTTTCAACCCACAAGAGAGGTTGATGTTGGCAATGAAGATGGTAATAATTTAGAGAAGAAACCCAGTGGAGAAGACAACCATGCTAACGGAAATCATTTTGTCAAGCCACCCATGTTCCAAAGGGGGGTTCTTCGAACTAATTGTATAGACTGCTTAGATCGCACAAATGTTGCACAATATGCATATGGGTTGGCTGCACTTGGCCACCAGCTTCATGCTCTAGGAATTATTGATCACCTGAAAATGGACCTTGATGATCCTGTAAGTGATGATTTGATGGGATTTTATGAACGGATGGGTGACACACTTGCACACCAGTATGGTGGTTCTGCTGCACACAACAAGGTGATTACTTATGTTATGATGTTCTTTGCAATAGCTTCAGTTAGTAGTTATAATCTATCTAGGGAACTGACCTTTCAAAATCTTTCAAACAAAGCTTTTATTAACTTTGTAACTGGGTTTAAACTTTTTAAAAGACAAGATCATTGTTAATCTTATTTTTTTTTCAAGACAATTTTAGCAGGAAGAAAAAAGAAGAAATAGATATAAGAAAGGAGAAATCTCTATCAATCAGCCAGTGAAAAATATTGTGGTTTACTGCCGATAATGCCTATCTAAATGTGTTGCTATGTTATCTGAGTTGGATTCAATTGTATTAGTAGTATTGTTTGCTTTCTCATTTATATTGAGATTTGAGAATAGATTTATCTCTTGGATTACGTAGTTGCATCTCTTTAACTTCTTTTCCACTTGCAATGTAGATTTTCTCTGAGAGGAGGGGACAATGGAAAGCTGCAACACAATCCCAGGAGTTCTTTAGGACTCTTCAACGATATTGCAGCAATGCTTACATGGATGCCGAGAAGCAAAATGCAATTAACATGTATGTGCCACAGTCATGTATTTATTAATTGTTTTTTGTCTCGAAGTAATATGATTTCCCATGGTTGGATTTATAGCTTGTCTGTTTCTCTAAAGGGTCTTTTACTAAGACATTTGAGAAAATCTATTTTAGGAAAATTTTGATTGTACAGCAGGATAGGAAATCCTCCTCCTATTGACACTGCCAATGATAACAAAGAAACAACAGCTTTAATACAGGAAGCTTTGTAATCTGTTTTTAACTCTGTAAAAGCTGTGTCCTGAACTCCAAATTGAAACCATGACATGAAAACAGTTTGAAAACACTTCATCCAAACTCCAAAGACAGCTAGAGCAGCATATCTTGTGTACTTCGATGTAACTTTAATTCACTACTGATAAGTACCCAATCTGGGAACCCACCCTAAAAGCTATCTCTTAAGGGGGAGCAAACACTTAAACACTCCACCAAGAGTGCTTGATGGGGAACTTGGGCACCTATAATACCCAAGTTTCCATTAATTGCCCCCCTTCCAAACTCTCATAATTGGGAAACCTAAAGAAGAAAAACGTTAGTTTCTATGGGTTGTACATAATATATCCCTAATAAATGAATTTCCTTTGACTGTAGTGAGTTGTGAAGGCAGTTGCAATCGCATTACATATATTGTATTTTTAAGATCTGGTGCAATATAAACTCCACACTGGGAAATGTTTTTATGATTATGGTTGGGCATAGTAGCATTATTTTTAGAAATTCATTAGAAAAGAAAGGAGGGAAAGAACATCTGTAAGGCATGTATCCTCCAAGAAGAAAGCAAATGACTTTAGAATAAAGTAAGAAAAAAGGAAAAATGCAACAATGCAACAATGCTCCCTAATATCTTTGTAAAATTAAAATTGGATCTCCCTTGAAACAGTCATCGAACACTCCATTATCCTATTTCATAACTGGTTTATTTGCAGGTAGAGAAACATCCTTAAGAAAAATGATATTTTTACAACTAGTAATTTTTATCCAACCACATGACAACTACTCTTTAATATAAAATATTAAATTATATGGGTAATATCTAAATTTTAGACTAAACTATAATATATGTGGTTGTAGAGTAGTTGTATGAAATGATAAGGTAGTCAAAATATCATCACTTCATCCTTACATATGTGAGCATTCTGTGGTTCTAAAATTTGTATGATTTAAATACTTAAAAAATAATCATCAAACAGTAAATTCACATTATATTTAAAACAACTCAACCAAATTTTAAGCAAATTTAAATTTATCTAATGTCTAAATTTAATGAACTTATTTATATCTTGCACAAATGTTAACCTGTTTCTGAATCTGCCGAAGTTCCCATATTTTTGACTTGATTGTGATCTTATCCTATTTCCAATTTAAATCATCTATACTAGTTATAATATTAATATTCTATTGTTATTATATATTACCTGTTTGCAAAGATTGTCTCTTTGGTGTTATTAACCAATTACTGTCTTATGTAAACTTGTCTTTACTTTTTCTTGGCACAGATTCCTGGGGCATTTTCAGCCACAAGTGGGTAAGCCTGCACTGTGGGATTTGGGCTCAGATCAACATTATGATATAGGGAGACATGGGGATGATGATGCAAGGTATTTGGATTTAATATATGGGAATGGAACACCTTTTTTTTCATTCTTGTGTAAATTGGTCCTTGATTAAAGACCTGGGATTTTTGTTAGAGTTTGTCCATCTGAAATTTCATACAACATTTTCTACTTTAGGTATAATTCCTAACACATTCTCTTTGTATGATGAAGTAAAGGAACTAAGAATAAATTTTGAAATGAGAGGTAGTAAGCCTAAGCCCTAGCCTGGTGTGATTGTTCATATAGTTATTCTCAAGATAGAAAGAGTACTTCCTATATAGAGGTTTGGGATAATTAGTTGTTGGCATGAGTGTCAAGCGTCAACTTTCTGATGATATACACATTGAACTTGGCTTCTTTCTTATAGTGGATCCATACTTACATTGGTCATGATTATCTATACACAGGGAAAATGTTATCTTGTTCATGAAAAATGTATAGGTTTCTTCACTTGACTGGAACATTCTCTGCTTCATCACTTTAGTGTAGTTTATGATGAGTGTCAGGAATTCTAACTGACGTGTTTTGCATTTTCACGTATGCAAATCTGTCTGCTAATGAGCCTGGCATTTTTTAACTGTGGTATGTAACAGTCATCAAGTTGCTGTTAGAATTTACTACGATGATTTAAAGTGTAGCTGTGGTGATTTGCAGGAATAGCTTTTAAATCCGTTTGTCTTAGATGGAGAGTTGGTGAATCATTTTAATTTGAAGAGTTGAAGTCTTTTAAAACTTGTATGGAATGTTGCTGGCTGGATATTAGCACTGTGACATGATTTTATTTTTTTGTTAAATGAGAGATAGCATATAATTTGATACTACAAAATCATTGTGGGCTTCTTCTGTATATCATTATTATAATGTGAAAGATGTATGCGGGGAAGTTCTTGATGATGCAGCTTATGTGGTCTGAATTATGAATTTTTAGGTCATTTGTCAAAAGGTGTTTCTCAGATGGAAGCATTATTCATGGCAAGTCCACACCTACGTCAACCTCAAATCCAAATATTGAAAAATTCTCAAAGCTAGGTTTGCAGAACCAATCAGAAGAAGGAAGCAATTATTTTTGTGACTCGTCGCCTGAAATATCAACATTTGAGAGTGACATGGCATTTTCAAGGTTTGTAATTGTACTTATTAATGTGAATGTTAATATGTAATCTGGTTATGATATGTAGGAAGAGACAATTTCAGCCACAGTAAAAATACACCAAATGGTGCTCCCATAATGTGACGTCCCAGATTCAAATATCAACTCACTGTTTACCCATTGGATAATCTAGTTTTGAATAAGTATGCTTAAAAATTATAGATCTAAGTTACTAATTCATCTTACTGAGGTGAGAAAGTGCTGATACTTGATAGATGATTTCATAATGTAAACAGAGCATTTCTTAGCCTTTCTCTTGAATAGTTACTAGTTACAAGATAGCTATATTATGTACAGCTGTCAACACAGAACAGATCCCCTATAAATAGCTTCCTATAACAACTTTTTCACTAAGAAATAACAATTCAGTTTATCTCTTTTTTTTTTCTAATTCAATTGTGGTATCAAGAGCTTAGTGGTCTCTATGGCTGATAAGAACCCTAATCCTACTTTAATTCCCACCTCTGCCACAGTCACCTCCCATACCATTTCTGAAAACCTCAATGAATCACACGTTGTTCTATGGCAACTACAGAAGTTCAGTCAACATATAAATATTCTTGAATATTTTTATGCCTTCTCACAGCATACCTTTTTGCTTGAGAACCGAAGTAACTAAAGTAATCAAGATTGTCAACAAATGTTTTCGTGATAGGGTAGATTTGTTCGACTATTTGAGACAGTCTCTATTTGAGACAGTCTCTGCTTTTCCTTTTTTTTCTCTTTTATTCATGTTGGAAGGGCCAGATTACGGTGCATAACGTAAGCTAAATTGTATCAACAACCTCATAATGTACTGGTACAAGCTGCCAACTTAGTGGTGTTTTTAGTTGTTTTTTTTTTGTCATTAACAATCTCAAGCATTTCTAATGGTTTTAGTTTGTGATTTTAAAATTTGTGATTTTAAAATTTGTGATGCAAATGGTGTAAATGATATGGTTTTTTTACCATTTTCTTACAAAGCTTAGATAACATGATAGTGAATAAAAAAGTGACACTTGTAATTATAATAAAATCATATGAATTGAAAATAAAGATAGAAAATAAACACCTCTTGCTTCTTGCTCGGTTGATGACATATTCAGTTATTTTCTGCTTGATTTTGTCTATCTAGTTATCTTATAAATGGTTTGCTATTCTTGTTTGTTTAGGTACACTCCCTCAATGCCTCGTAGACAGCTTTTTGGAGACGCTCTAAGAGAGCGCTACCTTGATAGTGAACATTTTTCCTATTCTGCACATGATGTTTCATTCAGCAGTTCCAACTTTGTTGACCTGGATTGGCTGTCTTCTTCTGGAAATTCGTGTGAAGAAGAGCCATTTGAGAGGTAATGCTTCATCGCATTCTAGAGAAGCATTTATATTGATACCAATAGAGATTTGTACTCGCTAAATATTTTAGTATTGGGTGGGAGAGTTACGGAAGCAACAAAATAGGTCAGGGAAGGGTAAATGTGGAATATATTTGAGAATTACAATTTTGGGTTGTGAATGTTTCTAGGGTGTATGATGTACATCACATATCACATATATCTCCGAAGTAGATTTACTTCAGTTACATTATATAATATCTCCAAATAAAATTTTTGTAAGGCCTATTGATATTGAATGCAGGTTTTCAATTGTCAATTCTTCTATTGCTGGGAATTCTTCAGAAAATGTTGTCAATGGAGTTATTATAGGAGGAGATACTCCCTCCACTAGCGATTTAGACTCGAACACTAAGGTACCGGCCGTTCTGACATGGTATTTATAGAGCACGGGCATACAGCTTCTAAGATACATGGATGACACGTTCCTTTTTTTATTCACAGTTACGATAATGGATCAGACAATTATTTGAATTTGAAGTAAATTAAGTTACTTTTGTGGTACTTATACATGTTTAGTTTATTTTGCCAAGTGTATGATGATTTTCATTTAGTTTTTTTATGATATCTCAATAAAAGTGATGTTTCATGTTTTTTGGGAGGGTCTTCCTCGAATCGATAATGACAGGTCAAGAACATGACATATATCAAGATTTATGTTGTGCTGTGTCTGATCTGAAAGTAGAAATGTATTTGGTGCATAGTATTTTACTGAGTTAGGATCACAATAGCTCCATGTCCATAATTAGTCCTGAAATAGTTGAAAGTGAGTTTGACTTGTGAATTGCCTTAGCCTTTATTTCACATTTCAGAAGCTAATTATTCGTGTAATATTCTCAGGGAAGAGAGCGAACTGGGTCAGAGTTATCCTACCGTGATGCCCAGTCCAAAGTTCTAGAGGAATATCCTGATACTTTTGTACAATGGGTGAATAATGGACAGACACTTTGCAATTGAATTTTCACATAAGGATCCCTCCTATTTATATATAATGTAAATTTATTTAATTGACTTGGGTTGCCCCAAAGATGGTTAGTGAAAGAGACTAGAGTGGGATAAAACATATGTGATACAGGAGCGAGCGTCAGGAAAAAGAAATATACAGGCTTTCAAGTAGGCTCCTCTGTAAGGTGCTGATCGCAGAAGGAATCCTTCCGGCTTTCTTGGTATTCACTTGCAGCAGCATTACTTCTGTCGTCAAAATCTCAATCAAATCTTGAGGTATAGTAGGACAGAGTAAATAGCAAACTGTTGTAAAATTGTTTTATTTTTTCTTTTTTCCGTTGGAGCTCACTGTATTTTTCTTTCGTCAGTTGATGATCATATTAGGTGCATTTCTTGTAAATATTGTTAACTTGTTTGTCTGAGCTCCACTTCTAGAATTGCAAAATAATTAATTCTTTTAAATAATTCTGCTTTTTGTAATGTATAATTCTCCCCGCTATCATACTAGCGGTGATTTGAAGTTTTCATGTGCTGCACTAAAGATCTGGAGCGAGGTGTACCCCGGCCCTGTTTTCCCTTTTCCATTCTAAATTTCATTTTTTATGGGTGCACTCTTGGAACTGTCAATTTCTTAATGTATGAATTTTTACTGACTTTTGATCAATTGTTCTGAACAGGTTCTCGAACCAATTTCGTGTTTGCATTTAAATTTTGTGGCAAACTTCAAATTGAATAAAGACACTTTTTCAGGTTAAACCAATATAATTGTGAACATTATTATACCTGAGAAAAAATAGAGGGAGTTAATTATGTAGTTGTAATATTGGAGAGCGTTTGTATATCAATGTTTTATACTTAAAATCAATTTCAATTTTGAAGTGGTTGTACGGTAAGTAAGACGCAGAAGAATAAATGAAAAAAATGAGGTGTATGGAAATTCAGTTTTAGGTCGGTATTCCCGCGCGGAAAAGCGTAGCCGTTGGAGCGATCAAAGAAGAAAGAAAGAAAGAAAGAAAAAGATGTTGAAAGTGTTCGGGCGGCAGAAGGCGTCGCGTTCGTTCAAGGAGTACTACTTGGAGTGGTTCAGTACCCTAAAGAACAACCTCCTCCCCCTCCTTCGCCGCTCCATCGCAGGTGAGTCACCCGCCATCCTCTCCAGCCACGTGGAGATGCTCCACCAGCACTTCCAATCCTACTACCACGCCCTAGACGCCGCCGCCGCCTCAGACCCCACCCAGCTCCTCTCTCAGGACTGGCGTAACTCCCTCGAAAAACCTCTCCTCTGGCTTGCCGACCTCCACCCCTTCCTCTTCACCAACCTCGTCCGCTCCTTCCTCCACCAACAATCCCCCTCCGACACTGACCAAAACAACCCCCGCCGCCACCTCCCCCTCCCCTTCCCCGACCGTCCCTGGCAGGTAGCCCTCGCGTGGAGCAACTCCTCCGACTTCCTCACCGCCTGCATGGACCAGATCGAGTGCCGCCTCCGCCACATCGTCCCCACCCTCTCGGACCGCCTCAAGAGCGCCGAGAGCGCCTTCGTTGAGTGCGTCGTGGGGGACTGGTTCCAGTGCTGGGAGGAGCAGAACATCGCCGGCGCCAAGGTGGCGGTGGGCGCGGACGTTAAGGCGCATTTGGAAGAGGTGGTGAGCGTGGTTCTTTACGCGAACCGCGTGAGAAGGAGCGTTCTTGTGCGCATCATGAGCGCCACCACTGTGTACCAGGCTGCGCTCTTTTTTGAAGGCCTGGCCCAATTCCTCATTGGCTTCAGAGACCACAACCTCCTTAACGCCCTTGAACATCACTGATCCATTCTCCAATCTATCTATTTCTTTCCCCTCTCTTCTCATCATTCTCATTCTCTTCATTCACCTTCTTTTAGGCTTTAATCCATAAAATAGTTACCTTCGCTTAAACTTCCTGCATTTTATACACTTCACCTTTCTATGTCAATGTATTAGGGGGAGAATATTTGTTGATACTGAATCAAACTTTTTCAATTCACAAACTTCTGTTCACATTTTATTAACCAATTCCAAGCATTTCATGTCATTTCTTCCCTTTCTCCATAAGCCGTTTATCTTTTTCGATTCCTTTCAAAATATGTTTAAATTTAAAAGATTGGTTTAGGTATTGATTGTTTGTTAATTCTTATTCAGTAATTGATTGTTTAACCATTTCTCTTTTTTTTTTTCTTTTAAAAATAGCTGATAAAGAAAGTTGTCCAAATAGATTTTAATATTATATATATATATATATACATGTAAAAAAGAAAATGTTATAATATTTTTAGATTAGTTCTGGAAGGTAAATGTTGTTATTTATATTATTATTGAATCACAAGGTTATATATTAAAGTCATATATAATGATAATCTCTTTCTCTACAATATGTTTTCTTCGTGTAACTTCATGAAAGTGTTGTAAAAATTTAAATTGCTCATACTTTCTATTTTTGAATTGTAAAATTTAAAAATATATTATTGATTCTACATTGAAGAATAAATTTTTAGATTTAGATATGTATTTTGAATTGTGTATCTTAAAAATATATTTTAAATTATATAATTCAA
>Ga0123341_1000872_pt1 | contig 20930 bp, 19 predicted proteins | sample Turbeapinknodule_FD_89959 | JGI IMG/M metagenome (GOLD analysis project Ga0123341, IMG submission 89959) | Root nodule microbial communities of legume samples collected from Mexico - Turtle bean Mexico pink nodule | ecosystem: Host-associated > Plants > Roots > Nodule | place: Mexico: Nepantla...
ATAGAGAAAAGAAAAAAAAAAAAAAGAAAAAATAAAAATATATATATATATATATATATATATATATATATATCCATTTCGGAATTAAGTATTTTGTTTTGTCACTATTTTACCTTTTAAAAGCATCTTCATCATTATTCCTAAAAGTAAAACTTTTAGGTATATAAAAATAAATCCCTCAACTGAATATTAAGAAATAAGAGTATTCGTATATAATATTTTTATCTGCTGATTTTAGTGTTGGTTTTGATATGTTTTCGTGGTATGAATTTATTTTTAAAAAAATCTTATAGATTAAGAAGGAAAAATATATCTTATTTTGTTTTAAAATTGTGTGTCTTCGTTACACTTTTGCCTTTTAAAATAAATACTTTAATAAATTAAGAAAATAAACATGTATAAATTATTTTTAATTTTCACTTTTAAAAAATATTATGCTTTTAGATATAGAAAAATAAACTCCTTAATTAAGAATTAAGTAGTAAGAGCGTTTGCTCCTGAAAAATTATTATAAAAACTTATGTTATCATAAAAAATTTAGAGTAAAAATAATAAAATGCTATTATCATACTTTTTTTAAACAAATAGGCTCATAGCCGAAAGTGGAAATACTTTTATAGAATCTTCCAATTACAAAGTACCACACGTTAATGTTGTAGATGGTGAAGTTGTGTTAGATTGATTACATATTTTAATTTTGAGTTATAAATATAAATATGTTTAATATTTGGAAAGGATAAAATTAATTGGAAATTATTTACAATGACAATTTATAGTTATTAAACTCATTATAATTGAAAAAACAACACACTGTTTTTATAATTATTAATACAAAATAAAAATAGTAAAATAAGTTTGAACCAAGAAAATTGTATTGACAAAAGCATTAGAAGGCATGAATCTTCCCATGCGAATAAATAATAAACATGATTCTCGCCAAATATAATTTGTTTAGCATCTTCCAATTACAAAATTATTATAAATTAATACAAAATCTCTTTATAGTATTTTTTTTTTAATGATGAAGCATATGAACATAAATTATTATGTTGCACTCGAATTCACTGTACGAATTACTGCGTATATATTCGGTTCATGAGGAACTGTGTTCTGTTGTATCACATTCAAAGTGGTTTCTTACTTACTTTTCCTTTCTCAAATCAAAGCAAATCGCACATCACAAGTCACCAGAACGCACACTCTTTGCTTTGCTTTAGGCCAAAGTTGAGCACAAAGGAATATGAGATGCTCAGAATAAAGAAGTGTGATTAGAAACAAAATAAATGAGAATTTGGCAAAACATCATGTGATGGATTCTTGTTCATAACAAAAACTAACTCTATTCATAACTATTTCTCATTTCAGGCTTAACTGTCATGATTCTCACCATTCTCAAAACAAAATATGAACACAATCTCATTGTACCCTTTTCAAATATTTAGGCTACAACACAAGGTTCTAAAATAGGGGAGAAAATGGGGCTTAAGACTGACCCACCTGCTGGTTTTCTGCATCTATGGAAATTCACAGAATGAAGAGTGATTTGGTTTTTGGTGTTGAGATAGCTAGTTGTGATCATAGAAAACAAGTTTTTTGCATCTGGGTGTGTAGTTTTCAATCATCATCATCTTTGAAGTTGTTCAAGTTTGGATCTTTTGTACTTGAGGAGGCTGAGCAATGGAACCTCCAATAGGATTTTGGGCTTCATTATGGAACTTTGTTTGCTTTCTGCCTTTCTTCATCGGTCTTTGGCTTCTTGGCAACATCAAAGGTGAATGTCCATGATTATTTTTCCATTTTTCTGAGTTAGATGAGCTGATTTTTTTATATGCTTTGATTGAGAAATACATGTTGAACTTAAAGAGATGGAATTTCTTGATGATCAGTTTTCAAACTGCCTATGCAAACCTTTTCTCCTTTGACAATGATGAAGAGAACATTTGAAGATTGGCAGATAATCTAGCATGTGTTCCATTTTAAAGCATATTTGTCGGAGATTTACTCATTTTATTTAGCTGGTGACAAATACACATCGAATGATGTTTCCATGATTGTGTGATATTAACAAGGGAAAACAATTAAATTCAATGTTGATGATTGCAGTTTTGTTCATTTAACGCAACAAATTTTATGTTATTGGAAATTAAAAAAAAAAACTATTTAGAAGACATGACAGAAACAAGTACGTGGTATTTCAAAATTTCAACTATGACAAGGAATTTAGCAGTTTATTTTTAGTTGTTTTGTTCTCTCTCCCTTTTCTTTGATCATTACCTATCTGTTGTTCTTATAGAAGATATATAAGTGAAGTTTCTGCTTGAGGATTATGTTTATCAAGCTCACTCACTCTCAATCTGTACTATGACTTCAGGTGTCATTTTCTGCCCATTGATATGCTTAATAATGACAATTGGCAACTCAGCTATCATATATGGTCTTTGGCCGATACATTGTATCTGGACATATTACTGTGTAGTTAGGTGCTTACCTTGGCTTCCAGTCTCTTAAGTTTGATTTTCTCATTGCTTTAGATTTGTTATTGTTTCTTGTATTGATTTCCTTAACTCACAGATCTGAAAAATTAGGACCTGCACTGAAGTTTGTTGCATGCACGTGTCTACTACCCTTGGTGTTGATTTTATGGCCATTGGTTGGCATTGTTGGAAGTGTTATAGGTGGAGCAGCCTATGGATTTTTTGCACCAATATTTGCTACTTTTGAAGCTGTAGAGGGAGGAAAAGAGTACAAACTTGTCCACTGTTTTATTGTATGTTTCTTTTTTGAGGTTACTAAAATCCTTGGTAATTTTGTCCTTCTGTTGCTACTCAATACACAATTTCATATTGCATCTTCAGGATGGAACATGGACCACTATTACAAAGACCTTTGATATTGTCCAGGATGTGAAAAATGAATGCTATGATACTTATTTTTCGGTTATGGATGACCTCTTGCAGCCGAAGGATCCAGATGGGAACTATTTTGACATCAGGTTTTGTCATTATATTCTGAGTTTGACTTTTTGTTTTACCATTATGTCTCTAATGAAAGCATGCCTTGGAAATTGTTGTAGCTGCATACAAATCTTTGGTTTATGGTAACGAGGTCTTTATTATGCTTTGCATACTTTTAGTATGTTGTAAATGATGATTTTACTCAAGCATTATTTGCATGTCAAGATATTAACAGAAGGTATTATTAACAGGTAGCATCTTGAATTATAAATCTTCTCATGGGATAAATAGTTCCAATTAACAAGTAAAATCTGATGTATAGAGTGACCAGAATGATTCCTTGTTAACTGTACTGCCTAAATTTTGGCTAAGAATTTGAGACTAAATTCTTTTTTGTGCTTTTTTTGTTTGTTTATAATTGTCTGTTTGGTTCATGCTAGATTTGACCAATGATTCAACAAAATTGTGGCCATAAAAGGTCTTCTAGATTGATAAACACATGGCTCATGGAGCTCCATATTTTGATGCAGGATGCAACATCTTCCTGGAGCTACTGTGACTGCAGTTATTGGGATCATAGTTGACACGCCAGTTATATCTATTGTTGCTATATGTAAAGGTCCTTACATGCTTTTTAAAGGGTGGAATCGTCTTTTACATGATCTTATAGGTCGTGAAGGCCCTTTCTTGGAGACAATATGTGTGCCCTTTGCAGGCCTTGCTATCGTTCTGTGGCCTCTGGCTGTTGTTGGGGCGGTTCTGGCATCTGTGTTAGCTAGTTTCCTTCTTGGGGCCTATGCAGGTCTTGTTACTTATCAGGTCAATCCTCATACAAGTTTTAAGTATCTATTGAGGCTACTGTTACTAATTTACTGTAGCATATTATGCTTAAGTTAGCCTTAATCAAGTTGCATACTTAAAATTTGAACTTGAGAACACTAATTAATCTTGAATTAATCCACACACACCGAGTGGTGTTAAAATTGTCCTTGTCAGGCTTAGATACTCTGCATCTTATAGGTTAATATTGTAAGATTGAGTTAGGTATAATATATAATCTAAAATGGTATTAAAGTTTATCTTAAATCCAGTAAGTATTTGTCTGTTTCTAATGTTCATTTGTAGAGTTTGTCAAAATCCAACATGTACTAATACATTTCTAATGTAGTTGTTTTAAGATTTTGACTGTCCTCAACTTACAATCTAATTTTGCAGGATTGAGTATCTAAGTTGAAATTCTAAGAGATAAAGGGTAGGAAAAATTTGGGATTAGAACAAAAAATATTTCTTGTATGCTCATATGTCCACATCCTCTGCCAACCATGAGAAATCTGTATTTTAAATAGGCTACCTTGTAATTTTTTCAATGCCCGAATGCTTAAATATGCTATCTATGCACTGATGAATACCTCATTCATGGTATTAAAGAACTAATGAGCCATGCTAGAAAATTGTACAGTTGAGTTCATCTAATCCCTGGCCAGAAGCTGCTTCAAGAATGCCTTTCAAGCTGCTTGAAAGAATAAGCAACAATAAGAACCAAACCTTTTTGAAACTATTAATGATGCATGTGTTTCCCTCGGGCACTAAATACTTATTTTTCTCTTTAAATTGCAGGAGTCTTCTTTTTTGTATGGCCTGAGGTACATTGTTGCAGTTGTGTCCCTTTATGATGAATACAGCAATGATATTCTTGACATGAAAGAAGGATCCTTCTTCCCAAGGTCTCATTCTGCTATGCTTTCTAATACGTGCTGATGTGAGTTGTAGTTAATGCTCTTGATTGTGTTTGATAGGCCACAATATCGAAAAGAGCCTGATTCGAGACCATCATTAAGGACACTTCCCCATTCAACTTCCCTCACAAAAACGAACTCCTTAACAAAGACACTCTCTCGTGCAATATCACTGAAAAATAATATACCCGAGTTCAAACCATTGGAGGTATTCCTTGATTTCGAGGTCTCAAATATGACTTTTTGTGTTCATGTTATGCATCTAACTTTTGGGGCTGTACTAAATAAATACTTTGAACGAGTTGTGTAGCTGTTGGATGGCTTGTTCAAGGAATGCCATCATCTTGGAGAATCACTGATTTCTAAAGGGCTAATAACACATGAAGACATACAAGAAGCAAAGTTTGGTAAAAGGGGTAGAGTCATTACAATTGGTTTGCCAGCTTATTGCCTTCTCCAAGCACTTTTCCGTTCTGTAAAACACAACTCTTCTGGTATATTGATAAGTAAGGGATCACTGTTGCACTACTAGTAATCTGTTCCTTCTTTCCTCCCCTGTTTTTATAGAATAAACAGTATATACACAGACACTTTTATAATGATTATCTTAAAACTTATACCAAAGATGATTTCTGATAGGTTAACATGTAAAAATGTTTACTTCCACTAGTAGTGCATGTTTATTAAACTCAAGTATAAAGTTAGCACCCTCTTACTTCTGATTTTATTGATCAATTGCTTTCAATCATCTTCAAGAAATAATTTGGCTTACACTTTCTCCATGTAGATGAGGATACTGAACTAACTACATCAAACAAACCAAAGGAACAATTTTTTGAATGGTTCCTTAATCCCCTTTTGGTCATTAAAGAACAAATCAAAGCTGAAGATCTTAGTGTGTCAGAAGAGGATTACTTCGAAAAATTAGTCCTCTTCAATGGTGATCCCACCAGGGTAGAAAAATCATTTATTGGCGGCAGAGCCCCAGAATCTGACCGTAAACGTGCTGAACTTCATGCATTGGCAAGAAGGTACATAACAAACCAAATCAATTTAGTTGTTTCAAATAACTTTTGCACTAATTTTCCACTAAGGATTTTCCCCTTCATTTTTTCTTCATATATCTTTCACAAAGACTTCAAGGGATCACCAAATTCATCACAAGGTTCCCTACCTACAAGAGGCGCTTTGATGTCATCTTAAATACACTATCTGATGAGCTTGCTGAGAAGCATGGTGCTTCCAAAATAATCAGATCAAAAAGTGCTTTTCCTCGGATACTAAGTTTAAAATCCTTCAATTGCCAATCATCTAAATCTAACGATTCTGGTCAGGAGTATGAACATACAAGAGATTTGGAAACTTCATTATAGCAACATCTTGTTATACTGTTACATAGTTTTATCCTGCAAAGCAGATGTAAATCATTACCTGTTGCTTTTGTTATAGTGTCACTGATAGTTGTTGACCCTTTTGTGTTTGTTTCCACCTACATACATACACCTACTTATTCATAGAAATGACAGAAAAAGTTAGCAACAATATGTGTGTATATGGTATTATTCAAGCAAAGTGCAATTTCCTTTTCACTCATGAGATCAATTAGTCTATTGAAAAAGGTACTAATACGTGAAGTAAACATTTTCCACGTACTTTATATACCTTGAAACGCAACAAAAGTAGCAACTTAAAACAATGCTGAATAAGCCAATAAACCTCCATGACCCATGATCCGTGATTATAGCATTTTTCTTCTTGTGTATGTTTCTGCTTCTCCCGCCAAATTTCTTATCAGAAATTTTAAACCGTGTTAATTTAATTAAGGATTGGACCCAAATGAACACTCAAATTAATCAGCAAAATTTAAAGGCTCCAAGACATGACTTGCAAATAACTGTAATCACCCACTACTCCCATTTCACGTCCAACTCAGGCAAAACCAACTTCTCCACTCTCTATATCTACATCTATATATAAGAACTCTTTTTCCACCTTCCCTACAACACCAAAGTGTGCTATTTTTACCACAAACTTTTTCATTCACTCTCCTCTTGCCTCATACTTTCAATGGCTTCTTCTTGTTCCATTTCCCTGCCAGTGCTTCTCTTTGCCATTTTTTCCGTTCTTACATGTTGCTCTGTGGCTTCCAATGAGTTCCAAGTTGGTGGCTCAAAAGGGTGGGTTGTTCCATCCCTCAATGACACCAACTTCTACAATGAATGGGCTTCCCACAACAGGTTCCACGCTGGTGACATCCTCTGTAAGCACTGCATCTCTCTTTACATCCCCATTCATAACTAACACAAAAGATTTTAATTTCCAGTCTCTTCGCGATCCTTAGTATTGTAGAAAATTACAAACAACTACGTGTGTCCATAACATTGTGAAATGTTGTCACAAACTACAAAATCCTTAATGTTGTGCAACAATAGTCATCACGAACCAAGTTTTAAAATCTGTATGAAACAAATTTTGAGAACCTTGATATTGCAGAAAGTTGTAGAAAGCCATGTTGATGCAGCCACGACTGCATTTGCAGTGTGTTACACTTTTCATATCTACCTTTAATAAAACTGAGGACACATGTGCTGATGCAGCCACATTTGTGGTTGCAGAAACCACAAAGTTTGTGAAACTCTTCATGAAGCAAATTTTTTCTTCATGAAGGAATTGGGCATGTGTTTTTGAAGTAGTTTTCTATTTAAAATGCAGGGTTTAAGTACAAGAAGGACTCTGTGATGGAGGTGGACGAGGGGGGTTACAAAAACTGCAATACCACACACCCCATACTCTTCTCCAACAGTGGCAAAACTGAGTTCAAGCTAGGCCACTCGAGGACCTTCTACTTCATGAGTGGTGCTTCAGGGCACTGTGAGATGGGACAGAAGATGACTGTGAGGGTCATGGTGGATGAGTCTCTTCCTGAGCATGTCAAGTCTTCTGGTTACCATATTCCAGTTTCGCCAAGTGGGGTGTCTCAAATGCTCTTCTTTCAGTTTCTTTTGGCATGTGCTGCTTCTTATGTAGTTTGAGTAATTAGGAAAATTCAATAGGTGTGTTAGGAATGAAATGTGTAATGTGTTCTTTGTTCATATGCTTTTATATTGTTAAGGTTCTGCATTGATTTCAAAAAATGTTTCTAAAGGGTGCATTTTCTTGCTTTTAAAATGACAATTCAAGCTAGGAATATTTTGTGTCCTTTCCTAATGAAGCATTGGATATGATGAAGGTTTTAAAAGGTTGTTAAAAAAGTCACAGTTTCAAGGATTGTAACAAAATTGCAATGCAAAATTTAAGATTAAAACATTGATCCTAGGGAATATCCATATTTATTGTTGGATAGTAGAGAGAGCATGAAATTTCAATTTGAGTAACCAAAATCTGAAATTCAATTGTGTTATAACGGTTTTATTCTGAAGGAAATCGTGTACTAGCAGTTAATAAAGTGTATCATCACGTCCATTCACAGCATATGCAAAAAAAAATTGAACATGTGAAACAGATTAGGCTCATACAAGAATTATTGAGCATTGTTAGGCTGGGTTTTTCTTTTGTTTCCTATTTGTAAAGGAAAAACAAAATGTACAAAAGGAACAAAAGTAAAATATGGAGCAATCATTTTCATTGAAACCAAAGCAATATTAAATATCTAAAACAACACTTAACTACAAAACTTAAATCAGTTTCAAGTAAGCAGTATTTTAAGTAGAATTAGTCACAGTAACCATTGATTGCTCAAGCATGAAGAAATGAGAAACACTGGTTCCCAGATCCGGACAGTTTTCCCTGCTGCAAAAAATTGTGTTTTGCCAACTTTTTTGGTCCACTCATCTTTGTTTTTTCAGCAACTGCTGGTTTTGTGATTCTGAAGTATCGAGATCATCATCCAGATTTCTTTTTCTACAAGGATCAGTGAATCGAATCTCCTCCCCGCTACTTTCCTGTTTCAATACATGGATTCCATGTTTTATAAAGGTTTGGCCAAAACTAACATATCGACATGTAACCTCTGCATGGTTCCATTCATTTTCCAAAAGTTCTTCTTCTAAATCAGTTTTTAGTTTTGTCTCCCTCAGGTCAAAAACACAAGTACAATCATCTATCATCTCCCAACTCTCTAACAAATGTTCATTGCCATTGATGATCACAATAGGTGACATGAATCTAAATGTACTTTGGATCACCAAGGGTCTTTGTTTACCACCTTTTGATGAGGAATACTTACACACCCGTTCCATAGCAAGACAAATAACCATGGCTGGGAGTTTTTTACCAAACCAGAAAGAAATTGGCAATTCCAATGTTTGCAACTCAAACCACTCGGCAATCTTGGCTCCTGGCAAATAAAAGAAGGTCCTTCCAGCCTCATGCAGTTCCTGTTAATCATAAACAATTATCAATTTTAGAAGCATTACATACAATTCGATACCAATGAACCCTGAGCAAATTTTATATATTTTTCTCTTTATATTGTTCAACTTTTTCATTCTTCTTCAACATGAAGAGGCAATACCTGATTCAGTAACATGCTTCTACATGAGGAAGTCAAGGATAGGCAATCTATTGCAGAGAAATATTTTAAGGCTGGAGGAATGCCTCTAATTTCTCGAAGTCGCTCACAAAAATTCAAATTAAGCCTAGTTAAAAAGTGGCATTCTTTGATGCATTCTGGAATGACTGTGAAATTATTCCTTGATAGGTCTAAGTTCTTTATATTAGCAAACCATGGGAGAAGTATTGAAAAAAATTCATCTGTTAGGTTGCAGCATCTGAGCTGAAGATGTTGAACATTTGTAGACAAGATTGAGCTCACTTTTTCTGCACCCTCATTGGCTTCAGGGAAAAGCCCCCCACCCGATCCACTAGCTGCAATATCGACCAGTTCTGGCATCATGCAAATACTTGAAAGGGGAAGGCCATCACAACCATTTTTCTTGACTTTAACTCTTAAACACAGATGTAACTTTTGCAGCCGAGTAAGATTTCGAAATGAAAGTGGGAATTTTTTTATAGGAGTTTCTTTCAAGTCAAGTTCTCTTATATTTTCCATCTTTCCTAATATTTCTGGAAAATTTTTAAGACTTTGACAATACCGAAGTTTGAGTTGCTCAAGAGAGGTTAGCTTGATGGGAGGAAAACTCTTGAGCCTGGAGCAACCTTCTGCATGTAAGATTTTAAGTTTTTCCAAGAATCCAACTGAACAGTGAAGTGAAAATAACTTGGGACACCATCTAAATGACAAATTTTCCAAATGTGTAAGACAAGATACATCAGGTATCTGCTTTAAATATCGACATTCGTCAAAATTTAGACTAGTCATATTCACAAACTTCTGCAACATAGAAAAAAAGAAGCAAATCAACAAACTAAAAGAGAATTTATTAATATAAACATAAATTGAAACAGATAAATGACCTTGAAGTGAACTTATCAAGATACAGAAACAAGGAAATGAACTCAATACACTTGCCTTTCTTAATAAGTCAGTCAACTCTAGTGTTGTAAACTCACAATAGGGTAACTTGAATATAGCAAGTTTCTTCGGATGAAAATCATATGGAAAATTCTGTGAAGGATATCTCCACCATTCCATCACTCTTAAAGAATTAGGAAGATGTTTGGGACCTTTGGAGAAATGACCATTTCTGATAATAAGTGTTCTGAGATTTTTCATCTTCTTGAAGGCATCTCCATCCCATTCTATTTCTACTTCTTCAAATGAAGGGAAATCCATGCATATGATTTCAATCTTACCAGTTCCCTTTTTGAAAGAAAAATCATGAAATAACCACAATGCATGATTCAATATTAGGATTTCAACATGCATACATAGAGAAATGTACATATTATAAAGCATACAAGCAATTGTGACATGACATGAACTTATAATGTTCTAAAGAGATAACTCAAGGTTAAAGATGAAAAGCCAAACCAATCCACATGAATCAATCTTATTCACCTTATTTTCTTCCAAAACTTGAACTATGTCCTCAGGGAACCATAACCTGCTACGTTTCCCAGGCTGTTTGGGTGATTCTCTCCGGACAATTTCTCTACCCATGTCTTCTATCAAATCATGTAGTGTCACTTTACCATCCAAACTAACCTTTATGAGAGATTTTTCTACTAACACTTCGATATGATGTTTAATGCTATGGCCATGATGAGCACGAAGTATATCTTCGACCTCTGCCAGATCATAGTTTTTGAAGAAACAAGCAATGTCAAGAAAAACAGTTTGTTCATCTTCTTCCAAAACATCATAACTTACTTTAAGTGTATCCTGGATATCCATTTTAGGAATTTTCTTGTATTGATCTAAAGCATACTTCCATTGTTCTGCATTTCTTCCAAATAAGTTGGAACCTATTACTTCCAAAGCCAATGGAAGGCCTGATGCATAAGTTACTGCTAGATTCAAAACATCCTTGTAACTTGGATCAAAATTTTCAAACTTAAAAGCTTTCCAAGTAAGTAATTCAAGAGCATTTTCCTCATTCAGTTCTTTCACCTCGTATGTTCTTTTAACCCCATGACATTTTAGCAACTGTTTGTCTCGTGTTGTTATAATGACTCTACTTCCTATACCAAACCAATGAGGTCTTCCAACAAGTGCCTGTAGTTGTTCCTCTTTGTCAACATCATCTAGAATCAAAAGAATCTTCTTTTGCTGGAGCCTATGCTGTATTACAGAAATTCCCTTTTTGACACTTGTTAACTTGATCTCACCAACTGTTTCAGAAAGAAGGTTGCTTTGAAGATGCTGTAACCCATGTTTGCATGAAGTTTCTCTCACATTTTCTAGGAAACATAAAGCTTCAAAATGGTCAGCAATGGAATTATAAACTGCAACAGCAAGTGTCGTTTTCCCTACTCCACCAAGTCCATGGATCCCCACCATGTGGACAACATCATCTTATAAATCAACTATATGTAGGCTCATATTGACTTTAGATTTCTGACCATTTAAATAGTCTAGATGTACTCTAAACCTGTACACACACAAATAATTTTACTAAATTTCAGAGCTTATGAATTATCTCTTCATTTTTTTTTCTCTTTTCTCTCATTTTCGGTTTTGTCGCTTTCTCTTTGAATTTCTTCTCTTCGTTTGGTATTCTTCATCCATGGAGAACTAAATCCTGAGGATTAATCCATAGAATCAAGATTAAACAAGTGGAATTGAGTTTTACATTGATCGTTTAATCCTCTGAGTTTGCTATTTTCTTCTCTAATCTCGATTTTGATTTTTGTGATTGCAATTTGCGTTTCTAAATTTAGAATCAAATTAGAAATCGATTGAATATTGATTTAATTATTAAATATGGATTAAATTGAATGATATTTTGATTTAATTTATATAACCGATTTAGTTGATTAATTGAATCAATTAATTATTCAAACTTGAATCTAAATCTTTAGAGAACTATTATAAGAGATGGTTTAATTCTTGAATATGTCGATTGGTTTCTTTTCATCTAGTTGATTTTTGCTTTTAATCTCTCTATTGTTCCAATTTATGTTTTACCTTCTTAAATCTCTAAATCTCTAAACTTCTAAACTAATTTATACATAAAAAATACTAAAAATTGAATACAACAAATATGTGTTTTTTTTTATCAACAAAGAATAGAATAGAATAAAAGAGATACTTCAGGGATATCTCAACCCGTATACATAAACCAAGAAACTCAAACTAACTAAGGGTAATAGTTTCTTAGAAAGAAAGCAAAACTCATTCATACAAAGAAAAACCTTTCCTCCACCCCAAACAAACCTACACAAATGGCCTACATAGACCATTGCCTACTATCCCCCAACAGACCCACAAATTAGCACCTATTATACCACATTATGCAGCAGAAACAAGAAGAAAAAGAAATGATTGTGGCAGCAGCAAAATGACTTAAAAAACAAAGATTATAGGTAGGCCTGGGATGCACTGAAATAAGCTGAAAGCCCTATCGGAAATTCAGCAATGATGCAACGTGCATTAATTAACTCCAGTGTGGGATTTGTCCCCAGGCGTTTACTGTAAAGCCCTCCCCAGGTGTTTAACTATAACTCTCGCTTTTGTGAACCTGGCAACCCGGCAGATCCAACAAAGTTATGAAAGATTGGGAAAGAAGTTGGCCTAATTTGTAGGGGGAACGAGGAGGAGGTTGTGAAAGAATATCAAGGTCTGGAAGAGAGGGATTTAAAGGTAATGAAGAGTTATGAGGAGGGAAAAGAGAATGGTCAATTATGTTGATAGCAAATCTGAATATAAGAGGATTGTGGGGAAGTGAGGGAATAGATTTTGCTAGTGAGGGAATAGATTTTGTCTGTATCCAAGAAGCAAAGTTGAGTGAGCTTTCAGACGCAAGGTGCTTTTCTTTATGGGGGGACAACAATGTGGGATGGTTACATTATGGTGGTGATAATGGTAGTGGAAGCTTACTGTCCATGTGGCATAAAGAAGCTTTCTGTTACGATTCACATGTGATGGGGAAAAGGTTTATTGTAGTTTTTGGACAACATATTAAATCAAAGTGCAGGTGTGTGGTGGTAAATATCTATGCTGCTTGCTCATTGAGAGATAAGTATTCTTTGTGGGGGAAGTTGTCTGCGATTAAATTGGCATCCATTGATACAGTTTGGTGTCTCTCTGGAGACTTTAACGCCATCAGAAAGCGTAGTGAAAGGAAAGGTGTAAGCAAGACGGACAACCATGCAAGCGAGATGACAGGTTTTAATAATTTCATTGATACAAATCTGTTGATTGAATTACCTCTTGTAGGTAAGTGCTTTACTTGGTTCAACTCAAGTGGTAAGGCAATGAGCATGTTAGACAGAGTGTTATTCTTTGAAGACTGGATGGTAAAATGGCCTATGTGCAAGCAGTATGTGCAGCATAGGGAGGTCTCTGACCATTGTGCTATTGTGGTGAAGTCCATGGTGAAGGACTGGGGCCCTAAATCGTTTAGATCTATTGACGCCTGGTTTATGGAAAAGGATTTCGTTGGGATGGTGAAGGACAAATGGACCTCTTACCCAACCCAAGGGAATGCGTTTATAGTGTTTAAAAAGAAGCTGAAATGGTTGAAGGGTGATTTGAAGTCATGGAATAGGGATGTTTTCGGTAACATTGAGACTTCTAAGAAGATGATATTGCAGGAATTAGAGACCCTAGACTGCCAAATTTGCAGTGGTGGTTTAGTGGAAAGTGTGAGGATGAAAAGGATTGAGCTAGTGCCTTGAAGGAATCTGAGAAAAAGATGGAATCCCTTTTATGTCAAAAAGCTAGAGCTAGCTGGTTTAAGAATGGAGACTCTTGCACTAAATTTTTCCATTCGTCTTTGAGATGGAGACACCTTAGAAATGAAGTAAAAGAGGTAGAGTTGGGGAATCAATGGTGCGAGGAACCTTGTTCAGTTCGTGCAGAAGCAAAGAAGCTCTTTGAAAACAGATTTAAAGAAACGAAAGACCTTGGAGTAAGACTTGACTTGGTTGAGTTTAAATCTTTATCTCAAGAAGACAATCTGAGTCTCTTAGCACTATTTTCGAAGGAAGAAGTAAAGGACGCGGTGTGGCAATGTGAAGGATCAAAGAGCCCTGGACCTGAAGGGTTCAAGTTTAACTTCATAAAGAAAAGTTGGGAGTTCCTAAAAAATGACCTTATGGCAGCTATGGCTCTCTTTCATGAAACAGGGGCTATCCCGAAGGGGTGCAATGCTTCTTTCATAGCATTAGTTCCCAAAGTTAGGGACCCTATAAGGCTTGAGCAGTATCGTCCCATCTCGTTAGTAGGTGTTCTATACAAAATCATATCCAAGGTGTTGGCTGGAAGAATAAAGAACATATTACCCTCAGTTATTGATGAAAGTCAATCGGCTTTTCTATAGGAAAGAGGGATTCTTGACAGTGTACTCATGGCTAATGAAGTGGTAGAAGATCTAAGGAGGGGCCTGTGTCTGAAGGTGGATTTTGAGAAAGCCTACGATTCGGTCAGATGGGTTTTCCTTTATGATATGCTACAAAGGATGAGGTTCCATAGTAAGTGGATCTCTTGGATGAGAGGTTGTATGGAAAGTGCCACTGTATATGTTATTAACGGGAGCCCTACGGAGGAATTTAAACCTTCTAGAGGTCTGAGGGAAGGTGACCCTCTAGCTCCTATCCTCTTCAAAGTAGCTGCAGAAGACCTGGCAGGTTTAGTAAGGCAAGCTGTTAAGGCTAATCTGCAGTCAGGTGTTAAGATTGGTAGAAAAGAGGTAGAGCTGAGCATCCTTCAGTTTACATATGACATTGTGTTTTTCTGTGAGGATTCCATTTCCAATGTGGTGACCCTAAAGGCTATCCTTAGGAGGTTTAAGTTAGCTTCAGGCTTGAAGATTAATTTCCATAAGTCAAAGCTAACAGACATCAATGTCCACAAAAACTCCCTTGCTTGTTACACTAAGATCTTGAACTGTGCCCAAATGGGAATACCGTTGAATTATTTGGATCTTGAAGTGGGAGGAAACCCAAGGAAGAAAAAGTTTTGGGATCTTGTGCTTAATAAGTTAAAAGCAAGACTCAACGTATGGAAAAGGGAGATTTTTATCTGTGGCAGGGAGAATTTGCTTGATCAAATCTGTCCTTACGTCTGTACCACTTTACTATATGTCCCTGTTTAGAGCGCCGGTAACGATTTGTAAAAGCATCACAAGTATTCAAAGGAGATTTTTTTATGGGGTTGAGGAAAGGAGAGCAAACCAATCTCTTGGGTCAACTGGAAAGTTGTGTGCAAACCAAGAGAGGAGGGTGGTATGGGGTTGAGAGACATTCGAATATTTAACTCTGCTCTTCTGGCTAAATGGAGATGACGTTATATAACGGATGAGAAAGGGAGGTGGAAGGATTTGTTGGATGCGAAGTATGGCTTGGACCTACAATATATGCAAACACCAGTGAAACTACAATCATGGTGGTGGAAAGACGTCCTTAAAGCATGCAAGGAAGGTGAAGGAGATGGATGGTTTCTAAGAGAAACTGGGTGGAAAGAAGGACGCGGAGATAAAGTAAAGTTTTGGGAGGATGTGTGGGTCAGAAATTCCAATTTTAAAACACAGTTCCCCATATTGTTTTCTCTGTCTTTAAACCAGGGATGATGAGTCGGATGAATCGGTGTGGCGATGGAGTCTAAGGTGGAGGCGTGCAAGATTTGAGTGGGAATTTGTGCTGGAAGCAGAGCTCGTAATACTCTTTTCCACTGCCAATCTGATTAAAGATAAGAACGATGTTCATGTGTGGAGGAATGATGAGGCGGGAGGTTTCTCAATGAGCTCCGCTTATGAATGCTTATCTAAACATGGAAGAGGCCTTCAACTTGATGTATTCAAGTATCTGTGGAAGGCTAAAGCTTTCCCCAGTGTGGTGACCACAACATGGAGGGTTCTGGTGGATAGACTACCTACTAGAGAGTGCTTGAGTAGGAGAGGGGTGATGACATCATCCACCTTATGTGATTTATGTCAGGCTAAAGAAGAATATTGTCAACACCTTTTCTTGGAGTGTAATTATGCCATACGTTTTTGGTCTATGTGCTTTAGATGGATTTGTATCTTGTTTGTCCAACATAACGACATGAAGAGCCACTTTGAGAGTTTTCACCTGTTCCAGGTTAGCCATAGTCAAAATTTGGTTTGGAAAGGGGTTTGGACAACAGTAGTCAAGTCTATCTGGGACCATAGGAATTCAGTTGTTTTCAAGCAAGGAGTTGTAGATGCAGAAGAGATTTTTCAAAAAGCCCAAATCAAATCTTGGCTAGGGATGAAGCATAAGTCAGTTTCCTTTAATTACTCCCAAGTGGATTGGATACTGAACCCAATGCTTTGTATCAGAAGTCATAAGTAATTGGGCTTCAGGAGGAGTTTAACTATCTTGTAGAGGAAGGAGGCACCAAAGGTGGTTTTGCTATGCAGTGGTGTTGTGAAAGCTACAGAAAAGACGTTGTGTTCGATGGTGCTACTGCTGGTGGTAATGATCCTTGTGGAAGAAGGAGCGACATAACCTGGTGGGGTAGGAACCGATGCCTGCTGGGTGGATGTGGATTCAAAGGTACATAGTTTATTGGTTTTTTGGAGGTGATTTGAAGTGGCAGGGTAGGTTCAATTAGTGGTGGTAGCTGGAGTATGATGCAGCTGAAGGTGATAAGGTCTTGTAGAAGATGGTGAACAAGTTGGCAGAAGGAGGATCTGTCTTGGAAAACTTCTGGTTGTGAGGCTTGGTTGAGCACTACATGAACCAACTTCTGGAGTATGGTAATGAGAGCATTAGACAAAGCTGTGACAACTGCAATTCATGGCCAAATTAAGGAAGCTACTCTACAAGGCCACAAGGATGCTGCCTTATTAGTCAGTAACGATGGAGGAAAGGCATAATTTGATGTTGATTGTGTTGTATCTCTAAAGAAGCTTGAGTAGGCTTTGGTCCCTAATTTAGGAAGGAAAAAGTGCCAAAGTCTCTGTGTAAATAGTAGGGTAATTGAAGACTTTTAACATGTACTTGGAGTGCATAGCCAAAACAGAATTAGTTGCGATGACAAAGTTGGGGCAGCATGGTCACTACCTTCTTATCAGCCAAGCCAATTGGGAACAAAGAATTCAGAGCAAGTGGCTTTGAGGAGGTGTGAAGGATCAAGTATTGAGAGGCTTGGAGGCGGGTGTGTTTTAAGGCAACAAGAAATTTTATACCAAAAGTTGGTGGATGTGGCTTTAGCTGATTATTGGTTCTGTATCGGGTAGCCTTGGGGTGTATATGGGTGCTGGTTTTTATGTGCAGGATCTGTTTTGGGGGATGAGGTTTTTGTGAGATAAACGGTAGTGTCAAAGGGAGTAGCTTGGTTTAGATGCTAGGACCAAGTATGAAGAAGGGTCTGGAATGCTGTCAAATGAATCCTGCAGCAGATGGCGTTGTATGGCATTCTGGATGCCTAAAGTTTCTGTTTCATGGAAGAAAAAGTGTGCCAAGGCAGTGCATATCATCAAGCTAGCACGAGGAAGGAAGATTCTAAGTTAGACTTGAGATGGTAAAACGGCCAAAGGAGCTTGGAACAAATTGGAAGCCTTATGGTGGGGAGAAAGGGAGGGTAGGTGGTGAATTTCCTACTATTTTTTTTACAACAAATATGTGTTCTTTGGGAGAATCAACCTAAGTTGTGTTCTATATTACAAAATCTTAGAAAAAACTTAAAATGTTTGAAAATCAAACCTAAGAATCACACTTCATATAAAAGAGAATAGGAGAATGATCTTTATAATTATTACAATCTTTGTTGTCACAGTAGCAAGGTCCATAACAATCTACCCTTTGAGTCTCAAATTAGACTCACGACATAAATAAAATTAGCGACTAAATATAGTTAGATTGTTTAATCTTTGAGGATTGGTCTAGAACCAATTTAGTCTTCTGCCATCATATTCATAAATTGATATTATATACATTTCTAAATTTAAATCCAAACTTTTATAATATGGTTGGAAGAATACAAATTGAACTACACAATTTCCAAATATAACTCTTGTACATGTTAAGCACGTCAAAATCCAAATTCAGTTTACCCATTTCCAAATCAAAATTGAATGTTGTTACAAAGTGTTAAGAGAATCCAAATTAAAAATTAAGCATTTCCAAATTTAAATCAAACTTTTCAAATTAAAATTTTAATATTTTCAGAAGAAAACATTTCCAAATTTAAATTAAACTTTTCAAGTAAAAATTTTAATATTTACAAAAGAAATGTTGCAAGACATGAAGGAAAAGAGATAGATAGATAGATACATAAATATAAATAATGACAATCCTATAATACAAAATCCAAATTCAATTTAACCATTTCCCATACATTATGATTAACTAGGAGCAGTCTTTCTTACTTTCAGAAGTAGATAGTGAGCACATTGTCAATCATGTTATCAAAGCATATAACAATTTATTTACCTTAAAATGAGGTTGAAGTTCAACTCAAAGGTTGGTTTCTAAAGTATTTAGCATGGTGAGGATGCACTTAACTAGTCACAGTTCAACTATCTCGAGTTTGTTGTTTCAACACCATGGTCAATTGTTCTTGTATAATCTCCATTCTCTTCTCCAATAACACATACCTTTTATTTGCTTCAAGTAAGCATATAGTTGTTGCATTATCACTTTCATATATTTCTTTAACTTCTTTAAAATGTCTTTTAGTCTCAACTAATAGTTTGTGTATTTGACCAGTGATAAGAGCTAAAGTTGAGGGTTGAGTGCGGGTTGACACATTATGTCAAGTCCCAAGTGTCATATGTTAGAATGTGTGGCCAAAGCAAGAGGGGGTGAATTGTTTTCACAAGATTTTCGCAATGTTTGGAAGTAGAGTGAAAAGTTCTGAAAAATCAACCTATTGATTTTCTGTTAAACTAGATAAAATTTCAGTTTTATAGTTCTTTACAGAAATTCCACCGATTGTTTATACCAGCAGAGAAAGAAAAATGACGAAAACAGTGTATAAGTGAAGGGATGGAGAGATTCACACAAAAAGGTTTATATTGGTTCACTCTTAACCAAGAGCTACATCTAGTCCTCAACTAACCACTGAGAGTTCACTATGCAATCAAAACTAGATTACAAAAACACACTAAGAATGTTGATGTTGAACCCCTAAAGAACACACAACACTTCTTAGTCAAAACCACACAAAGAATGTTGATCTTGAACCCCTCAAGAACACACAACACTCCTTGGCAACATCTCAATTTACAGAAAGTCTTTCTAAAACTGATTTACATAGATTACACAGATTTACCGTGTTCAAAAGAAGGAAATAAAGTACACCTAGGCTTTACAAAATAGTGGTACAAAAGTATACAAAAATCCAGTCTCATTCCACACACAAGTGATGATCTAAAACTCTTCATTCTCTTGAAAATATTTTTGATAAGCTCTTTATCTTAGGTTTTTTTTTAAAAGATAATCAAACTGCCTTTATATAGACTTAAGCAAGTGGTTAAAACCGTTAGATCATAAATCAAAAGCAGTTGGAATCATAAAAATAGTTTCAAACTCTTAGTGAAATAATTTGTTATAAAAACAATTGATTGTTTTACAAAACAACTGATTGAAATATTTTTTATGTTAAGGGTTCAAATAAAACAACCAGTTGTTTTATCGAAATAAAATGGTTGTTTCAGTTTGACAGCAAATACAAAATAAAACAAAGCTTTTCCAAAACATTTTGAAAACCACTAAGTGTCAAACAACCAGTCGTTTCGACAATTCAACAGGTTGAAAAACTTGTTTTAGCCCCAATACCTTTGAGTAGCAACTTTTTCAATTGGTTGATTATAAAAACAACTGACTAAAATTTCTCAACTTTTAGAAAACATTTCTTTTAAAAGAGATAAAGAGCCAAATGAGCTTGGATCAATATAAGGTAATTAACAAATCAAAAACTACTAGACAACACACACAAACACTACAACAGGTTCATCAAGTCTTCAAAGCATATTTGGAGACATCAAAACACATTATTCAACATCATAACATCTATGTTCTCCTTCCCCTAATAATATCATTCTAGGTTGAATCATTTTTATTCCATTTAAGTATGAGAGGTTGTCAATGAATCCTTTATAATTATCTGGTTGAATGGTCTGCAAGTGCTCATGATAAGTTTCCTAGTCAATTATAATATTTAGAAATGCAAGTTAAAAATATAAATAACAACATTAAAATGAATAACTTGCATAGGTCTCACAGGCATGACCAATACCCAAACACTATCCTTCATAGTATGAGTGGTGAGAAATAACTTATTTAGTTCCACTGTCAATCATATTTACGTTCATTAAAAAAAATTATACAATTAAAAGCATTATATTTCCAATACATAATTTAATAACATATAAGGATATTTACTTAAGATTGAGTAGTTAATAGTGTTAGAATTGATGGCTTTAAACTAAAGGGGGGTGAATTGTTTAAAGAGAATTTTCGTAAACTTTTAAAAACAAGAATGAAATTATCTCAAGAAACAATTGATTCAGAAATTCAGTTCGCCAAAACAGCAAGCAAAATCTGCAGTACCAGAAAAACAATCGGTTGTTTCGCAGAAACAATCGGTTGTTTTGGTACTTAACAGTTCAACCATTTTAAAAACAATTTTCAATCTTTTTCTCAAAACACCTAAGTACAAACAATCGGTTGTTTCGACAAAACAATCGGTTGTTTTAACTTAGTTTGA
>Ga0123341_1000873_pt1 | contig 20930 bp, 16 predicted proteins | sample Turbeapinknodule_FD_89959 | JGI IMG/M metagenome (GOLD analysis project Ga0123341, IMG submission 89959) | Root nodule microbial communities of legume samples collected from Mexico - Turtle bean Mexico pink nodule | ecosystem: Host-associated > Plants > Roots > Nodule | place: Mexico: Nepantla...
ATATAATATTAACTACTAAATTTTCACTGTCTTAGAATACATTTTCAGTGTTTTGAATATAAACGATTCACTTAATTTTAATTAATCTAGTTACTTTCCATTTCAATTGATTTTTTTTTTTTGAAGATTTTTTCTCTCTCACTCATCACACACACCTTCAAATAAAAATTATCATTAAAAATGACATAAATATATATTATTTACTCTCCATGCATAAACTCCTTTACCAAACATAGAATTTTGTGGCAGAAGTCTAACATGTAAAAAGAGTCTTTAAAAAGGTGATTATTAAGAAATGCTACATAAATAGTTTGTTAAAATAATTATTAGAGAATATAAGATTATTGAGGTAGAAAATGCTTAAAAAGAACGCAGTGAGCACTATTCCAGCCTTAATATTTGATGGAAACTAGTTACATATGTTGTTAATTATCCCAACCACTAAACCAGCATGGGAAGTTAGCAACAGATAAAATCTCAAAAAATTGGAGGAAGAAGACAGCAGTGATGCGCGTTTGTTAAAGAAAAGATGAAACAGAAGGACAGCGAAACAATGCACGTGGGAGGGAAATGATGGAAAAATAAGAAATGAGATGAAGAAGGGAAGAATCATAAACCTTGCCTGGTATCGTTTGCAACGAGAGAAAGAAAGAAAGAGTCTGTTGTAACACTATCATATCAAACAAACAGATCTGTTGTCACAACTCAGCACGCCACAGGCATTGACATTATATAGTCGTGTGCGATTCAGAATTAATAATTAATTATTTGTATGAGACGAACATGAAACTGTAATAATTTTGTCAAGTCCGTGCTTCCAATAAGCGCACACACGCACAGAGAGAAAGGTTCAGAGAAATGGCATATCAGCGGCGGCGCCAACACTATTACCAACGATTTCGTCTAATGATCCCGGTGTTTTCCGCCGTCGCCGCCGCACTACTCGTTCTCTTCGCTCTCCTCTCGTTTTTAGCTCCTTCTCCCGTCGAAACCGATCGTATGCACCGGAGACGCCAACACACTTCGGTATTCTTTCTCTATCGTTAATATCGGTTTCTGATAGTCCAAGGTGATCGCAAATTCCTAATCGTTTTGTTTTGTTTTGTTTTGTTTTATGTCTGGAATTATTGTTCAGATTAACGTTGAAGCGGATGAGGCGATTGAAAAACCTGCCTTCCGCATTCCGGTTAGGGCTTTTCATTTTCTGGCTTTTATTTGACTTTGCCGTTGGTTTGACGTTTATGTTATTGGATCTTGATTCCGATGCTGATTGGTTTTGTTTTAATTTAATGACAATAATTAGAGTGATGGAGGAAAGTTGGGACGCGATATCTGGACTTCTCGAAATTCGCAGCACTTCCGCGGCTGCAGCAATTCCAGCAACAAGTTTCAAAGTGCGTATCATTGTTGGTTCAGTAGTGTGGAGTGATGCGATGTAAAACTTTTTCGTTTGAAACTTGGATTTGGTTTTAGATGTATGAATGTATGTAATGACCGATAACTATGCTTCCCGTGTGGCAGAAGCTCAAGTGATTACGCATCCGAATCGATATTTGTTGATTGCAACAAGTGGAGGCTTGAATCAGCAAAGAACTGGGGTAATTCTGTGAACTCTTTGAGATTATTATAGTCAAGCAAGGATTTGATATCTGGCTTCCGTTTCTATTTCTAAAGAATTGTGTTTCTGAGTCTGATCTTTTTATTTATATACTTGATAAAAATGTGAAATGAACTTAAAAATGGGGAAAATACTTCTGTTGGATTGGGCCGTAGATTGATGTTGTCAAACGGAATCAACCTGTTCTGCAGTAGTGAGTAATGTGGCATTTTTTTACTAGAGGACTATTTTTGCTTGTCTCTTTCAATATTAAAATCTTGTTGACAATCCTATTATTTGCTTCCAGGGGTGAAATACACATCCCTCATCCTTTTGGATGTACTAGGTTTGGACAAAAATGTCCCCCTTAATTGGTTGCTACAAAGTCTGGAGCATGGAAACCAGTACACCTGTTTTTTTGGTTACAATGCATATTGCGATAACACATCACATTGTATGATAGCTGTTGTTGGAACACAAAATATCTGCATAATCTGCTATTAATGCCAATCCTTCTGTTTCTGCAACTGGCAGATTACAGATGCTGTTGTTGCTGCACGAATTTTGAATGCTACTCTTGTTGTTCCAAAATTGGATCAACGATCTTTCTGGAAAGATTCTAGGTCAGTAACAAAAGGGACACTGATTGCCCTGTGGTTTGATTTGGATATCCAAGTATTGTGAAATGATGACGTACTTTAACTTTTGCAGTAACTTCTCAGAGATCTTTGATGTTGATTGGTTTATATCATCTCTGTCCAAAGATGTCAAGATTATCAAGCAACTTCCCAGTAAGGGTAGGAAACCATTATCTGCATACAATATGCGGGTTCCAAGGAAGTGTAATGAAAGATGTTACATAACTCGTATATTACCTGTACTCCTGAAAAAGCATGTAAGCTTTTTTATCTCCTGGAACTATTACTGGTGCTAATGTGTTGTGCAACTCATTGGATTCTCTCTATGTAGGAAGTTCGTTAATGCATTTAGATCAAGGACTAATTCTATTCTTCGTTTGGTAGATATTATAGTGAGTCTATTTAGATTGGATTAAATGGTTTTATTTAAGTGTAATGAACTCTTCAGCATTGGTCCACCAATCAGATGAATGTCTGAGTCTGATGATTTTACCCCCTAAGTGTGTGATGCCTAATGTATCTTATGAATCAAGCTAGGTTATTGCTCCTCTTTTACCTCGGTTTAATGTCTTATCTAAATCTTTTCTATCAGCTAAGCAATCTTATATTTCTCTGTCTGCAAGATCCAAATCCATTTCCCCCCTCAACTTTGCCAAAAAGAATTCAGTCAGTAAAGATACCATTTGCTTCATTTTGTGGCAGGCTGTCCAGCTTAGCAAGTTTGACTACAGACTTGCCAACAGGTTGGATACAGAATATCAGAAGTTGAGATGTAGAGTTAACTACCATGCTTTAAAATTTACCCACCCAATACTTGCAATGGGTGAAAAATTGGTCCATTGGATGAGGATGAGAAGCAAACATTATATTGCACTGCACCTAAGGTAGTTTGATTGAATTTTGATCTTATTATCTGTATCTGTCGCATTAAATTCACATGTTTTGGTATCAATTATATTTATCAATATGATGACCACCAAAACTCTAGAATATGTAGTCAGTGTTTATACCTATGCGGATAAATCTTATGCAGCTGCATTACATGCATGTAAGTGCATTTACATCCCAAATGGTATTCCTATTGCATACGGTAGACAAGCATATCGCAGAAGTATCCATCAAATTTATTTCCAGAAACATGAAACACTTACCCAAGAATGATCAATTTCATGGAGGACTGCAGTTTGATTGACAGCATTTGCTAGTAATACAATTCAAATTGAGCCAATGAATTGCCATGTTCATTCTTATTAACCCTTTTTGTCTAACAGCCAGTGATTGTCTTTTTTCCTTATCCTTTGTCCTAAAGAGTACCCAGTTTGTTTGAGAAATTCCTAAGTACTCATGCACATGTTCATAATTTGTATTAAGTCCATATCTTGAGCTTATTTGGATTAATTGTACTTATTGATGAAGTTTTTTCGTTCCCTTTTTGGCATAATTTGCAAACGTCTCTATTCCAGCTTGTCGGAACTCCACCAAAGATTGTCCTAGGGAAATCTCTAATGTTGTCAAGCGTTCTTCCAATGCTGAACTCTTTCTCCCATCTTCAGTGGCATGAACAACGTCAAACTTCGCTAGCTCCTCGTCTCGAATCCGACAGGTTGGACCAAATGATAGAAAAAGGAGTATCAGAGGTTATAATATATTAATTCGAGAACTTAGTGAGCTCAGTGGCTCTACAAGCAAGTCAAAATATACAGAGTCCAAGACTCCTCCTAGAGAGAAGAATACTCTCTTAACAAATTTCTGACAATAATCCAACCTGATTCTCCCCACTCTCCTCTCTGCTATCTTGTCAAATAGTGAATCCTCACTACACGTTCCTCATGCCACCTCACCCCTTCACTAACTAACTCTCTTTCTCTTCACTACTGGGCCCCACTCTCTTTCTCCTAGTGTAGACTTGCCATATTATGGGTCTTTCAATATATTAGCCCCATAAGAATCTACTATTGGGCCTCACTCTCTTTCTCCTAGTGTAGACTTGTCATATTTTGGGTCTTTCAGTATATAGGCCCATAAGCATCTTCTTGATGGCTAGGAGTCCTATCATTGCCTCCCCTTGACACAACAGCCTTGTCCTCAACTACTGTCAGGAAACTGATTGTTCAATAGAGCTTCATCCTCCCAAGTTGTATCCTCTATGCTCCTGCCCTTCTATCTAACCAGCCTAACCAGTTGATCTCCCTGGTGACTATCTCTGACAACTAAAATCACCTCATGCTCTTCAATCTTGTCTAGCTCATCTTCCAACTTGGCTAGCTCATCTACAACATAATCTCCCACAACTTTCTTTAATTGGGAAATATGAAATAAAAAGTAAATTTTGGTTGTTGGTAGCTTATAAGGCACAACCCCAACCTTGTCAATTAAGGGGAATGAGCCAAAAAACCTTGGGGCCAACTTCTGATTAATTCTTCGGGGTACTGTTTGTTGTTGATGAGGCCTTAATTTGAAGAACATCCACCTTCCAACTTCAAATGTGAGACCTTTTTTTGTTAGCATACATTTTCATCTACAGTTGAGCCAACAACAAATGATGCTTCAATTGTCTCAAATCCTTGTCTCTATCCCCCAACTCATGTGCTATGGCCTCCACTTGTGTCTGTCAATGCGAAAATGGTATCAAAAGAGGAGGTTTTCACCCAAAAACCGCCTCAAAAGGAGTGGTTCCTATAGATCCATGAAAAATAGTGTTATACCACAACTCATTGACAATGGGAATCTTATCCGGTACACTCACCTTTTTTAATTCCCTGTTGTCTACACACTAATGCCAAGAAGCATCTTTCTTAACCTAAATGACCGAACTGGTGAAAGCACAAGAGATGCGCTTGATGATTGTTGTAGCATCTCATCCACCTGTCTCTCAATGGTAAGCGTAACGATAAGGTGGAACACTCACTGGTCCAACCTCCTTATGCAACTCAATCAAATGAACAATGTCTCGTGATGGTGGTAAACCATCTCACTCTCTAAATACTTCATTGAGTTGTGCCAATAGTAGTTGAATTTCAGCATGTTGCCTCTCAGATAGTAGTTCTTCTTCCTTAGGTTCAAAATTCCTTACATTGCGTCAAACTGTGCAATGATGTTGTTTGTTCTACTATTTGCCTCTTCTCTTTTCTGTGGTAGCGCCTTGGTCTCTAACCCTGTAGTTCCACATGTTCCCCATTCCAACATAAATTGATTGTCACATGTTCCCAGTGAAAGGTTACTTTACGAAACCTCTGTAACCAAACCACCTCATGTCCAGGTTCCCTAAATCCAACACATACGCATCCACCTCAATGTGGAACTCTCCCAATTGAACTTATATGCTCCTGCACTTGCCTTTGGTAGCCACATGATGCCCATCTCCTAGCCTCACCCCCATGGACATACCTTGTTCGATTGCAATTTCAAGAATTGACAACACTTGTGGAGAAATGAAATTGTGGCTTGCGCCGCTATCAATCACGACCAACATCGATACTCCCTTCACTTTGCCCTAATGTTGATAAAAAAATCTTACAAGCTTGATTAGCGTCCATGAACCCAAATAAACTCTTAAATCCACAATCCAAAGTATTCGTCCTTTTCCTCCTTAACTTCAATTGCAATAAGTTCCCCTTCGTTCCTTGTCTCCCAACACCACCAAGCGTAGTTGTTTTTCCGCACATTGATCTAAGGGATGATAGCGCTCTCCACACCTGAAGCACATACCCCTTGCTTTTGGATTCATTAGCTCCAGTAGAGGATGTGCTTAGTAATCACAGAAAGATTGACGTTCTTCATCGCCTCGGTTGCGATTCACTTGAGTGGTGAGAGTTCGAGACTCAGATTGAAAAGAGCTCTCTTTGGGCTAGGTCCCATGCTAGACCCAGTCCCATAAACACCTTTAAGTGAATTTCGGTTTTTGACCTGACCTAGATCCAGATCGACCTTTGTTTAATTTGAGAGTTCAATGAGCTCAGTGGCCCTACAAGCAAGGAAAAAGACACAAAGTCCAAGACTCCTCCCAGAGAGAAGAAAACTCTCCTAACAAATTTTTGACAATAATCCAGCCTGATTCTCCCCACCCTTCTCTCTCCTCAAATAGTGATTCCTCAGTAACGTCCTTCATGCCACCTCACCCTTTCACTAACTAACTCTTCTTCTCTTCACTACATGGCCTCAATCTCTTTCTCCTAGTGTAGACCTGCCATATTTTGGGTATTTCAGTATGTTAGGTCCATAAGCATCTACTGCTGAGCCCCACCCTCTTTCTCCTAGCGTAGACCTGTCATATTCTAGGTCTTTCTATATATTAGGCCCATAAGCATCTTGTTGATGGATAGGAGTCCTATCATAAGACCAGTCAAAAAATCAATTTAACTGATATACATGTACTGCGTTCCTGATAGTGCTCTATCAAGATGTGTGCTGCATTTGTTGTGTCCCTCAAGACCCACACTCATATGCTTGTAACTAGCTGTTTCTGAAAATGAATTCAAAATAATTAAATTGTGTAAAAAGTGTAACACACACACACCAGTGACCCATTGATTATGTACCTGTTGCCGTCAAAGAGTGGGTTGAGTTTTTAAAACATTGGCTGATTCTATTTGCACAAGCAGCAATTTCTTTTACTCTTTTACATTTAAGATGCAGTTAATTAGGTAGGATAACAGATGACAATTAAAAAATTTCTACATTGATTGCCATTTTTGCTACAGATTTGAACCTGATATGCTTGCATTTTCTGGATGTGATTATGGAGGAGGGGAGAAGGAGCAGAAAGAACTAGGCGCAATAAGGAGGAGGTGGAAGACATTACATGTAAGTCTCACATGTCAAAAATTTATATATGAACAATAATTTATTGGGAGATACTTAAAATGTAATCAAATCTTATACACTTTTAGGTAGCGTTTTTTTATATGCTTGAGTGGACATCCAAAACCATAGGACTTATCAGGATCTTTTCATAGAATGAATATCATCAATGGCTTTAAACATCTGAACATTTTTTCACCCTGTTCGTGGCAAGATGCTATGGAATTAGAATTTAGTAGATAAATGTTTGGCTGAACTATGTTTACACTTTTGAAAACTGATTTACGGACTGGTTAATAATTTGAGGAATATCGATATGCAGAGAAGCAATCCTGATAGGGCAAGGAGGCAGGGAAGATGCCCATTAACCCCAGAAGAAGTTGGTCTCATGCTAAGAGCACTGGGATATGGTTCTGATGTTCATATTTACGTTGCATCAGGGGAAGTATATGGAGGGGAAAGAACACTGGCCCCTCTCAAAGAATTATTTCCTAATTACCATTCAAAAGAGACCATTGCTACCAAGGAAGAATTACAATCATTTTCTTCATTTTCTTCTCGCATGGCTGCACTTGACTTCATTGTCTGTGATGAAAGTGATGTATTTGTGACCAATAATAATGGAAATATGGCAAAAATATTAGCCGGACGAAGGTATGTTATACTCCATTTACATCTATTTTAATTTCTTTTGTTCACTGATATCTATACAACTAATTATCTCTCTGGGAACTTTTTTGTAGGAGATACTTTGGGCATAAACCAACCATTCGTCCAAATGCTAAAAAACTCTACCGACTGTTCTTGAATAGAAGTAATATGACTTGGGAAGTTTTTGCTTCTAGTGTCCGTAATTTCCAGAGAGGCTTCATGGGGGAGCCAAAGGAGGTTAGACCAGGTAGAGGTGGATTTCATGAGAATCCATCGACCTGCATATGTGAAGATTCCACAGCCAAAGTGGAGAAAATTTCAGGACATCGAAAGCATGGAAAGGATAATACAATGAAGAGAAATGCATCAAATGATGAACCAGATGTCGACAAAGAGTCTGAATGGCCAGAAATGGATGATGATGATGATGATCAGAATGATCTAGCAGATAAGGATACATTCAATGAAACAATTTCGGACTATGATGCTATGAACTTTGAGGATCCTGATTTGGAGGAAATTATATCAGATTAATGATGGTGCCTTGTTCAGTGCTGATGTACCTGTTGACTTATAATGGTTGTTTTTCCTCATCACGTTCCCTTGAGCAGTTGCCGCTCAATTTTACAGCTGCTGATAAAGTCGAAAAATGGAAACATAGAAGGCGATTTTTTCTCAATACTGGCCGAACTGTGGTAAAATGACATCTAAAAAATTTAATCATACGAATCTTCTGCATTTCTAAGGACATAATGACCTCAGTTTGGTGCTGAATTTTGGGAGTGTTTTGGACTTGTACTTGAATATGTAAAAAGGGGATCGGAAGCGAGCAATGGAAGTAGATTTAGAGGACAACCGTTCGACGTATAGATAGCTGCACACAAAATTGAATTGAGTTTGCTAGGAAGTAGGAAATATATGTATATCTCAAGGAAAACCTTTGCAGTTTATAGACTGTACTTAGTGGTTTCTGTTTCTTTGACGTATGATGCAGTCAACATAGTTTTTAGAGGCAACTGGATGCCAACTGTACTTTTTTCGCCTAAAGGGAACTCTTAGCTATCAAAAGTGATGTCCTGATAGGTTAACCGTTTTAAAAACATGGATAAATTCTTTACATAAATGTAGTCACAATGAAAGGTAGATTTTATTTGCATTAATTTGCGTGCGTTGTGTGCGAAAGGAGTATAGAGCTATAGCTGAACCGCTCCCTGTAGGTGGAAGCTTATGCATGCAGGCACAATTGTTATATCTTAACACTGACTCGGCCGACTAAATTTGCCTGATTCGAATCGAAAATCATTAAATATCAAGATGCGTTTAGCATCATTTACCGATTACCGTAGAAAAATTATTCAATAATAATGACGAAAAATCGTCAATTTTAAATAACTTAGGGGAAACCAAAGGGGGGGAAAAGTAAAAGTACAACATGAAAATGGAAAGAATGAATAAAATGATCGATCCACAGTATGTTTACAAAATGAGTTCCACTCGTTACGATGGAATCTCCCTAAAATTGAAGAAAATGAGTAATGGAGCTTGTAAGTCAGATCATCTTCATTGTGAAGGGGGCAGATCTTGAGGCGAGTCATCATTAGCTTCAGGCGACAGAGGCGAACCAAAGTCTATATTAGGGAAGACCCCAGGAGGCCTCTCCGGAGGCTCAATTGAAAGTAATTGGGTTGAATCACCCACAACATCCGCCCATCCATAATGAGGTTCGGCCCTAAATTTGAGACATTATCAAATTCAAATTAGCAATATGCCTATCCTCATTCATAATGACAAACGTTAATGACATTATCAAACTCGGAATTTTAAGGATTTATTTGATAATTCAAAATATATTCTATTTTTAATGTGTACAAAGCATAGAGTGAACCAGTATTACGTTTCATCCCGATCTAACACGTCTGTCACTGTATTGTAATGCTCGATATTTTGTGGCCATTTTTTTCTTTATAAAAACAGAAAGAATGTGTACTTGTGTGTTACCCAACAAGCACTAGACACATACTTCTATATGGACTAAACCATTTAGATGCATCAAAGGCTTTTTTAGATTAGATAAAGGATGGATATACTGTTTACATTCAGTTTTTCATCTAGTTAGTAGTTGAAAAGAATGTTCTTACTCGTAATAAGTTTCTTCATCTACAACTATATCCCAGCTCTCACCAGTTGTGCTATTTCCATACTTATGGACTTTCCTGTTACAGACGAAAGCAAAACCAGTCACCAATACGGCATATAGAATAAAAAACTGAGGCATGGGATACATATCTATTTAACACTAAGAGCATTTTTAAACTGTTGCCATGAACAAATAATTCAACTAATCAGATGTAAGTAAGCTTTAGATACCATACCCATTTCCAAAGTGTTCTTCTCCCCAGGTTCTTGACCAACCTTGTAACAGAAAACCATGTTAGCAAACATATAAAAGCAGGAGAGAAAGAGAGAAACCCAGCAAACAGTTCGATGCAGCTGCTTTCACTTGAAATATGAACTTATTGGGGGAAAAAAGCTCATCTCCAGAAAGAGAAGACCAATTTCCGGACCCAAGATTTGTTTGAACAAACTTCTTTATAAGCATTTGTAGGAGAAAAAAAATCAGAAGAACTTTTCCACAAACTCAAATAAGTTTATGCGCAAGCTGATTTGTAGAAGTTCTTTCATATAACTTTTCTAAATTTTTATTTTGCACAAGTTAATTTTAACTTACGAAAAAGCACATTTCACTTTTTTTTTATTTCCTATAACTTATAAGTGCTTCTAGAAAAATTTGTCCAGAGATTAGTTCAACTCTGTAGAATTTAAAAGAAAAAATGCATTACATATCTTACATTCGAAGACAACTATCATGCATGCTTGATTCAAATGGAATGCAACCTTCGTCGATTACATCTTTGGAGCACTATGAGAATCATCAAATGGAATAAAAAGACACCTCCATTTTAACTATTTCAATCATTCTTTTAGTTGCTTTAATAGGTGCAATTTTTGTGGTTCGTCAATAAGAAAGTTTTAGAACTAATAATATAAATCACAAATATGTTATATTTTACCACATTTAATTTTGTTGAATATTTATGATGTTTAGTTACTGAATGGGAAGAATATGAAAGTAGACTTTTCAATAAAATTTTAGTAACAGTAACATACGTTCACTGCTTGGAGATACGTGCCATGTTTCTCCGTGTCTTGAACCTATGCCTTTAAAAAACCTCTCCTCCCACTTGTCCCCCCATTTCGTTCCAAGCTCGGTTTCAGCCCACTTATCTGTCCTGAGGAAGTGTAAGCCAGGAGGAGGAAGCACAAAGAAAATTAAATTTAAAACTCAGAATAATATTTTGATAAACTCATAAATATTTCCCTCCTATCCAAAGAACTCAACAAATTACAATTAGAAAGGAAGAAAAAAAAGGAAAAAGAACAATTAAGACACTGCTGTGCTTCTGGAAAAAGTATATCATAATTCAACTCTTGATAGTATTCATTGACATTAGCATAAGTCAAAATCAATCTTACACCACGAATAATATTTTATAAGATAAAATTTCACAAAATCACCTGCTGGGCTAAAAGTCTGGAAGTACATCATGCAAGTCATGCTAATAAAGTTCATGTTAATTTTCATCCTCTAATATCTTAAAACTAACCATCAATACAAATAATGAAGATATCCACCATTTGATGACATACCTGTAGTCATTTAATGTTTTTAAATTTTAGTGCACAAAATCAATAAAATAAATTGAAGTTTAGATACATCAAATTCTTCTATAGTATGTTATTGAAAATTAAACAATATCATTAAGCATATTTGAATACAAATGAAAACCAACTCTACTCACCAAACCACAGTTATCGCTACAACAAATTAATGAGCTATTTTAAAAAAGTATCTAGTGCAGAGCAACATGAAATTGTAAATGACATTTAAGATGGGAAAATCAGAATCCGTACCATTTGAGAACAGACCCTCTTCCATCATAATGCTCTCCCCACTTTTCCCACCATGATTGTTCATTCAATCTACCATACTTGTGTGCTCCTTTCTCAGTCCAGCCTTTAGCATCATATTTTTCCCACCTAACCAAATTGAACAGACAGACACAGAATATTGGAATGCATTAGACACATCTACAATGCATACAGAAAACCAAACACCCTCCCCCTGGTAAAATACACCACCTTACCATTTCTCATACCATCCAGCATTTTCAGTTCCTGATTTTGCCTGTTTTTGTGCACTCCTTTCTATTCTTGCTATGTTACTGCAAATTTAAACATGCAAGACATTGTGTCCAGAATTCACAGGGTTTACCGAATCACAACAAGCAGAGAAATAAAGTAATGACCTCCATTCATCTTGATGAAGATTTTCCTGCCACGTCTCCCACCAAGAATCCCCCTCAGAATTTCTACCAGATTTCTCCACACCTGCTAGAGCTTATAAAATTAATCAAATTCACTAACAAGTCACAGTATTTATATTTGTTGGTTATCCCATATTATCTATTGGTAGATGTCTGTGCTAGTGAAATTCAAGCAGAGCATAAGTTAAAATCAGGTGTACAATATCTAATTGCAGATCCAATGTCTCACCTCATGTATACTCAAAAAGGGGATAAGCTTTTATACAAAAACAGGTTGATGCAAACAGCAAACATTATCTCTACTCTAGCTAGGTGGTTGCATTGCAACCCCTAACAATGCCTACTTAAGTTTCTAAATATACCATTCTTGTAGTGGTAGATCACCTAACTAAGTATGTGCACTTTGTACATCTCTGTCACTCTTTCATAGCCAAGGAAGTGACAGAAAACTTAATCCAAGAGGTGCTTAGCTTACACGGATTCACCCTTTGACAACTGTTTCTGATTCAGGTAAAGTTTTTCTCAGTAACTTCTGTTTCAATTTCAACAAAAACAAACTAAGTTGAAACTTAGGTCAGCCTGCCTCAATTTGTTGGACAGGTGGGGGCAGTAAACAATCAACGTAAATCTGCACTGCTTGTTGTTGAGAAACCAAAGCAATGGAAGAAAATATTATTAGCATGGGCTGAGTTTTGCTTTATCATCAATTATACGGGCATATAAATCCACTCCCTTCGAAGCATGATATAGAAGAGGTTCACTCCTTTCTAAAAAGGCAAGCAATCACTCAGCGGTAGAAAATATGAACTAGTTGTTGGACAAGACAGATTCAACTGCTAGAGATCTCACATCCACTGGATGTATGACCAAATTGTAGTATATAATGTTGGGTCACCTTACCAAATCATTTTTGTGAAGTTGAGTTAGACTTATAGTTCACTTTCTAAGATGGTATAAGAGTCTATCCTAACTAAGTTTGTTGGGTCTATTGTGTCACTCACTATCGAACTGTTATTGGACCATCTACAATCATCTAGTCTCATGCTTGAGATGTCCAATCCTTTGTGTGAGGGGATGTTTTGAAGATCTTATCCCGACTAGAGATATGACCAAATTATATATCTTACCTTCCCAAGTCGGTTTTGTGAGGTTAAATTAGACTTGAACGCCACTTTCTAAATGCAACTTTGAAGAACTAAGAGAAAACTTACAGAAGGAACAAATTCACATGAGTACAGGCTAATAAACACTAATGTGACGTACATTATCAAACTGGAAATTTGGTTTTTTCTCAAATCATTACCATATCAATAAAATTCTTGGATTATCAATTACAATTGGCATCTATATGTATCAGTGAAAAAATCATTTATTAGGATTTTCACATATCCCTTCTAAAGAAATCAATTGCACCATCAGTCCAGCCACCCCCTTTAGGATAGTCTAGTGATTTTGAATTGCAAGTTAACCCCACTGTTCATTGTAGCTGCTCATAACAATTCTTTTAGGAGAGGTTGAAGTCCTCATTCATTGGAACAACCTACTAGCATGTGAGGACTCTTGGAAATCTTTTTGAGATTGTATAGAATAAATTTCTATTCTATACTTCCACTATTAGGATAAGGTAAATTTATAGGCATGAATATTGCTAAGCCCCCAATTAACAAAATGTACAGTAGAAGGATGAGAACACCAGAAGTGAAGAGACAAGTTCTACCAGAAAAGGTAGCTAAAGTAGTTCGAGGGGAATAATAAGGAAGTAGAAAGGGAATTAGACAATTTTGGAGTTTGGAGTTTAGTTGAGATTGTTGGAGGCAGGGCTCTCGAACACCCTGTGCCTATAAGAAACAATTATTTGCAATCCTCTTGAGGAAACCATTATGCTCAGTGACAGATATTGTCCATAAGATCAATATATCACTCTTACTATCTTTGTTGTGTTAATTGTATATATTAATTTGTTACAAAAAAAGATCGAGGTCGAGTGTAGATGGCAGTAGACATTTGACCAACAGACATGTAGAATCAAGTGCATCAAACTACCTGCAAGCAGTGAGACGGCTTGTTTGGACAAGTTTCTCCAAAAGGACTTTTAACAGAAAAAAGTAAGAAAAACGAATTTGACTTCTTCGTTAGTTAAAATAAGTTTATGCATAAACATTGTAAAAAATCTCAGATAACTTCTCCAAATCTTTATTTTTAACTTGTTAATAGACTAATTTTAACTTATGGAGAAATCAATTCCATTTTTTCTTATTTTTCTCTTTAATAAATCTTTCTAGAGAAGCTCGTCCAAACAAACTCTTAATTTATAAGCAACCTACATAATGACCGTAGTACCTCAGGCTAAGTTTCTAACTGGTTCTAGGCCTATGTCCCCTTCATTCTAATGAGAAAAAGGCCCATTCAACATGGCAAATTCCATTTTCTTTAGAGGTTCATAAGAGCATTTCAATTGTTCACGGGACTCCATCATATATAATTATAGTCTATCGAATAGTTAGTAGAGGTCAAAATGGGTTTTGAAGGAATTGGTGAACCCAGTTTTAAAATGTCATGCCATAGTTACCTTGAAGTCCTCGTCCTCCCAACACCATGTAGACATCTTCTCTCCCCACCAACCATACCCATTCAAGGCCAGATCTCCTACAAGCAACAACATATTGAGCTTCTTCTTGTGATGGAATTTAATTTGAAATAGCACTCAACCCAAACAATCCACCCATATGCGTCATCAATGAATATTAGGATCTCCAGTTTCCTTTCTCCCAGGTCAGACAGTGGAATGGGAGTATCTTTACCGTGTCAAGATGATGAATATAACTTACAAGGTTTCATATAAACTCCTCCTCCATGAACACTTTCCAACTTCAACCCAAATGTGACTGTCGCTGTGTATACTTACTAATGACAATATCATTACAGCAAGAGCTTCTTGATCTCATTCAACTTTCCTTGCACCACATTTGCCTTCATCATAGCTTATGTGAGGACCATCCAAGCTCTCAGAATCGAGAGCTATAATACCAAAATGACAGGAATCAAGGAAAATCTATATTTTATTAAGTGTATAAGACTCAGGTCACCTAATTACAGAGCCTAAAAGAACGTTTATGAGTATAGAACTGAAAATCTTAGCAGTTTGAGAGTGCTTAGACTCCTCTGAAACAAAAGTTCAAACCTATCCCTGCCTGCCTTTCTTTGACACATTTCCTATAATTGACTTCCCTCTCAACTGGATCACATGAGTCCACATTGGGCAGCTATTAGATTATTCTTCCTTCTCATATATACACATTCTTAATAACAGTTGATTCATTGGACCTTTTATAAAGTAAATATCACTTTTACATACATGTACATATAACCATAGACCAACTAAAATTAAATGTTAATAATAATTAATTAACAAAATGAAGTGTTTGAGCAAGGTCCAAAGGTAAGTTTGAAACCCTCAAACTATATATTTTTTACCAGGACAATCATGTACATCTGCCCAGAAGAAGTAATCCTGCACTGGCCCTATAGTACTTCAAAGGATGCTATTTCAAACATAAAGAAAAGAACGTACCTAGCTCCTTATATCCAGTCCAGTCACTCTTCTCCCACCACTGCCAATTAGATCAATAAAACCAATTAAAGGAATCCACCTGAGGTGTGATACAGATAAGACTATGAATACTGTGAATCTAACATTAAAAATGAATCCAACTGGGAAAACATTAATCAGGCTATCATTGAAAGAAAAGTTTTGTTAATATCAACCCTTGGGCTTTTAAGTTAACTAAAGTAGAAAGTTATTACTGACAAAGAAAATACTCATATATTGACAATATAAAAATGCAATAAATGCTTTCTTTTCCAATAAAACAATTCCACTTTTAATTGCTTAAAATCCATCCCTAATGACCGATTTTAACAAAACCAATGAAAACCCAACTTACCATACTCCCAATAAATTCAATTTGAAGTCATACCTGATTCAGCTATAGAAGAATTACATCTAGATTTTAGATTTTATAAATAGTACAGCATTCCCTTGTCAATAAGATGGACGTTTTAACAAAGTTACGTGTTGGCACTAAATATATAGGCTACATAATGAAATAAAATAACAAGCTTCCTCCATATAATATATCTCCTATATTTCCAAAACCAAAATCCCAAAAGTGGTACAGTTCTTACGGGACCTATATACAATGGAAGGAGAAGGAAATTTCTCACAAGTTGTTATTCCACTCTTCGATGACAATAGTTATGATTTATGGACTATAAGAATGCAAACTTGTTTAGAAGGGCAACATTTATGGGAAGTTGTTGGAACATGTATTACTTTGTTGGAAAAACACAAAAGATTTGTCTACAATTACTTTGACAGAAGTGATACATGTCTTACAAGCACAAGAGAAACGAAAATTAATGAGAAGATCCTGTTGTTTAAGGTACTTTGCTTCATACTATCTAAGGTGCTTTCGAATTCAAGAACTACAAAAGGGGCAGATACAAAAACAGTAACACATGTTTTTCCGTCTTGTCCTTACTGCAAGAAAAAAATCATCAACACAACAAGAGTTGATAGAACCAAATGCAAAATGTCACCATTGTGGTCAATTGGGGCATGTAGAAAAAATATGCAAATCCCAACATCTGCATGAAGATGTCAAGATTGTAGAGGACGAATTAGAAGAAGAATTACTTCTTGCAACATCATGTGTTACAACCAACAAATCTACAAAATGTTGGCTAATAAACAGTGCTTGTATAAACCACATGATTCATGATCGAAAACTTTTCAAAAGGCTCAACAAATCTAATATTTCTAAAGTAAGAATTGGGAATGGAGAACAACTTGCTCTGACGGGTAGAAGAACAATTGCAATTAAAATTCCTTCAGGTGTCAAATTGATTTCTTATGTCTTATATGTTCCTGAAATTAATCAAAATTTGTTAAGTGTTGCTCAACTCTTAGAGAAAGGTTATAAGGTGACCTTTGAAAACAAATTTTGTGAGTAAAGATGTAAACAACCTAGAAGTATTTAAAGTTCTTATGAAAGACAAAAGCTTTGGTTTAGATTTGATGAAAGAGGAGTTGACTACAAATGAAGAAGATATAAAAGAAGGATCAAAATCAAAAGAAGATGAACTTCTCTCGGAGAAGTTTGATGTCCAAGAGGAGAAAGTAGACGAACTACATCCTAACATCCATCAAAGGTCCAATGTCACTACCATAGAATCCATAATAGACAAAGAATATGAGGAAGATAGTAGATGAAATACAATCAAGAATGTCAAATTGAATGAATATGCGATCCCATGGAAGAAAGAGAAAGACAAGAATTACAAGCAAAAAGAAGTAGGAAATCAAGCATTAAAAGAAGGAGAATCAAATTTGAATTTGAAATTCAAATAAATTGATATTAAGGCAAGGAGGAATGTTGAGAATATTTGCTTAATATCTTTTTTGCTACATTTGCTCTATATATAGAGTACACGAATAAAATAAAATAACAAGCTCCTCCCTATAACATATCTCTTATATTTCTAAAATATACTTCCAAAACCCAAAATCCCAACACATCCTCTACCACAGTGTGGTGATTTCTTTGAGCAAACAAAAATAAGCAGCAGGTATCAAACATGATTATATGTGATGACTTGCATAAAAGAATTGGAAGATAGCTTTCATTCAAAAGCTTGCATTAACATAACATGCTATCATAGATTTATTGCCATGTTTATTTTTTATTTTATTTTTAAAAAGTACTTGCACATTCAAATATTAAAATTACAATATACCGTTTCTTTCCATTCTGAGGAACCATCATGAGATTGACCCCCCATTCTTGTCCATCTACATCTATATCCATTTTCACCTAGTTCTTCCCCACTTTCTCGGTACCAGGTACTCCCATCTTCATTTGTGCCGGACTCATTAACATTTTCATTTAACAAGCTGATACCCCAGTCCTTCTCATTTGCTATACCAGTGTCTGTTAGGAATCAGTGAACACAAACAGATATAAATACTTTAGCATGCCATGATTGGCCACTGGAAAACATCTACAGAAGGCCTTCAGTAATGTTTCCAGCAAAACAGTAAGAATATAAATCACATAAAATACCTCTTTTCGGGGGTGTATCCCGTGACTGTGGACCAGAATTTCTCGGGATGCAGCGTGGGAAATATTTTTCCTGCTTCGGAAATGATCTATTGACATCATGGCACAAAGTAGCATAACCATGGAGAAAAAAAATCAATTACAACCGTAGGTTGCATAAAGTATAAACAACAACCAATTAACATTGAAGGATATAATTTCTTCCTCAAGCAAAGTTTCATTTATTTTCAATAACACCATGTGACAACTAGAAATCATAGACAGGGAGGAAAATTGAAAACATGCTTCATCGTTATTGCTTTTAAATGTAGGTCAGAACATTTTCAGCTCCGTGACATTATTAATATCTAGATAAACTCCTTTTCAAACACATAACAATTCAGAAATAATTGACCATTTAAGTGTATATAATGAAATCAACCTTCACAATGTATGTACCTCAACTCAATATTATAAATATTATTTACCCCAGCTGGCCACTTTGCTTACTTAACCTAATTAATCATTCAAGTCTCCAATAAGGTCGATGTATCATAATCCTTAGATACTAAGCTGATGTGCACAAAACCACTCCCCTCCTCTTATCTCATAAAAAACAGAACATGGTACTCACGCGTATCAACAAGTCGTCTGTTGGCCCCCATAATATTAGAAAATATGAAAGAGAATGCCCAGAACGGGATAGAAGTTTTCGTAATTAATTAACTACTTAATGATTCCACATGCAGTGCTGTTATAATACACATTCCACCCACCAGGGAATCACCTCAAGTTACTAATTGAGCCAAAACGGTAGAAGCAGATTATCAGCTATCACCAGTGCATGAATATTACAATCGGTGATAAACTTGTCAGTACATTCGAATCGATAATGCAATCAACTTGTACAAAATGCAGATCCAATATCATGTGAAAAACGCACCTAAACACTGTTATCCTATTTTTCCATTTTTCATCGATAGAAGAGATAAGGTTGTTAAGACCTAAATATAGAAATGAATTTTCAGGCAAGGAACACAACAATGATTTTAATTATAAACGTACGGTGGAGAGGCGAAAGGCATTGCGGCAGGAGAGGCCTGAACCCTCACTCGGTGAATGTGAGGGTTTTTTTTTGTATCGAACCTCCGTTCCTCGTTCTTGTCACCGCCGTTGCCAGGTCCACTCGTTCTGCGAATTGGAGTAACCGAGTCAGAACAGCAGCACCGAATTGAGCCACTTTCGAGTCGAACTCGATCAGCGAAGTCGAAGCAGAGCTTTCTACGCTTGCTCGGAGCTAACTCCAGCACGTGACTCTTGGGAAGCGGAACGACATTGAGCGGCGCTACTCTCAGCTTGAAATCGAACTGCATAGTGGATAAACCTCTAGAACTCGCCTCCATTGATGAATGCCAAATCACATTGACGAATTAGGTAGCGAAGGACAGTGCGGCGAAGCGTGTGAGTGCGCTGTCGCTTTTTGCCGTTTGTGGCGGAATGCTCAGAGAATAGCAATGCGAACGAAATTGGAAGCGGTGGGGTATTTGTTAAGGAAGGATGAAAAGGAACGTGGGAGTGAGTGAGAAGAATCGTTGTTTTGAAGCATTTGATCTGAGATTGAAAACGTGGAATTTGAAGAGAGGTGAGAAGAGGAGCGGAGTGGTGAAGAAAGGAGTAAGAGAGAGATGAGATCAGATCCGGGCTGGACCTTCATCATACTTCGAATCCCAAGATTTACTCCCATATACATATACACGTGAGCACCTGGGTCCCACCAACATTTGTGACCCTTATTCCACTTTGGTCTCGCCACGTGTCACTCTTACAACGGCCGTCTGTATCTTTGTTGGATGAGGAGCACAAAATCAGCTATTCTTTAGACTATTCTTTTCTAAACTATTGAAAATTCAATTTAGAGACGAAGAATGATAAATTATAAAACATTAAAAATTAAGTAGAATAAATGAAAAAATACTTTGACATGATTAGGAATGATTTTATTAATAATCACCAGATAATACTTGAAATTTTTATCCACTAACAGAAGATAAAATATATTTAAATTATGTAATCAAGATAATAAGAATTTCGCTGAATGTTAATAAATATTGAGTCTTGGAAGTATTTTTTTTGTTAGAAGTAATGATATATTTGCCATCCACTTTTTTTTATTTTCTATTTTTTTATAATTAAAAAAAAGTATTCCTTTTGCTAATAATCACATTACTCTAAAAAAACAGGTTATTAATGGTTGTATGATTGTTAAAAAATCATTTTCTTATTTTTGTCCAAATTAAGATTAAAATAGTAATTTATTAAAAATATTGTTTTGAATGGTTCTCGGAAATTGAAGTAAAAAGCTTGTTCTGTTGTTTCCACTGCCTACGTTAATGACATTCCAACATGTAATGATTATAATAAGGTGTTCCTTAGGGATGGCAAAGCGCAGTGGCCCGCAAAAATGTGTTACGGTTAGTCCGTCCTGCAAAGTTATTGCGAGCAAGAATTCTTTAAAATCCGTCCGAGTTTACAGGTCAGCCCGCGTTCTTTTTTTTTAAATTAAATATATTTTTTTTTTACATTTTATTTTTAAAAAATTGTCAAATTAAATTTATATATTTATTATTATCAAACTTTTTTTTTCTCTTCTTTTTCAAATATAGTCAAACATCAAAACATTAAACATTAAGATAAATATCAAATATCACTATTCTTCCACTTCCAAAACATTAAAAATACATAATTCAAAAACATTAAACAT
>Ga0123341_1000877_pt1 | contig 20901 bp, 18 predicted proteins | sample Turbeapinknodule_FD_89959 | JGI IMG/M metagenome (GOLD analysis project Ga0123341, IMG submission 89959) | Root nodule microbial communities of legume samples collected from Mexico - Turtle bean Mexico pink nodule | ecosystem: Host-associated > Plants > Roots > Nodule | place: Mexico: Nepantla...
GTAATTTTAATTCTTCAACTTTATATACCATTTTCTTAAATTAAATTAAATTAAATTTTGATATTATAATTAAAATAAAATTTTTAACTATATATTTTTATTTTCAAAAATATTAATTGTCATTTCTTTTTTAAAAAAATCAACTGAACTTTCAATGGTTTGAAATTGTGAATCAAGTATCCAATTTTATTTAAACTGAAGTTGTCAACCCAGTTAAAAACTTTAATTAAAAAATAAAAAGTGGATAGATTAACAAATTTAATTGATGTTGCCTACACCATTTTGACAACTTTAACAAAAAATTATTCATTTCTATAATTTTTTCTGTTTTGCCCGTAAATATGAAAAAAAAAATACACCATTTTGGTGAAAAACCCACTAAAATAATACCGTGCATGAAGGGACAGAAAATTGAACTCCATAGCTTCTGCGTATTTGCTGTGTTAGACGCGGAGAAAGTTTCGAACGTTTACTTTATTAACTTTTTCCAAGCACTTTTCGTTGGTGGCAATACTTTTCAACTAGTATGGTGCTTTTTTCTCTATGCTATAAGCCTGCAATAATGGACCCAGTCATTTACTCTCACAACTCTTCGTACAACAATTGGCTTTGTCATTCCTTGTTACGCTCAACCTCTTCCACTTTTCTGAACATTCTATAACTAAGAGAGGCCAAAAACTTATGTCAGTGAGTCTCATGTGTCTTTATGTAATCTAGAAGTCATTGCTTCCCTATGTTGGCAATGTCATGTTTTTGCTTCTTGGTATTCTTCTGCATGTGGGGGACAAGCACATCACTGGAGAGTTTAAGAGTGAGTCAAACCATCCGAGATGATAAGAATGAGACTTTGGTTTCAGCAGGTGGAATTATTGAACTGGGTTTCTTGGACCTGGGAAATTCATCCAGGAGATACTTAGCTATATGGTACAGAAATGTATCCCCTAGAACAGTTGTGTGGGTGGCTAACAGAAATACACCTCTTCATAATAGATCAGGAGTTCTCAAACTCAATGAGAAAGGGATTCTTGTGCTACTCAATGGCACACACAGCATTATTTGGTCCTCCAACATCTCAGGCAAAGCAGTGAATGATCCAATTGCTCAGCTCTTGGATTCGGGAAACTATGTAGTGAAAGTCAAGGAGAGTATCTTGTGGCAGAGTTTTGATGATACGAGTGATACAATTTTGCCTGGAATGAAGCTTGGATGGAACTTAGCAACTGGTAGAGAAAGATATATGTCATCATGGAAAAGTGTTGATGATCCTGCAGAGGGAGAATATAGTGTTAAACTTGACCGTAGAGGATATCCTCAAGCAATTTTATTCAAGGGATCTGAGATGAAGTTCAGACTTGGGCCATGGAATGGCCAGTCATGGGCAGGGTATCCTGTTAGAAGTCCTCAAAGTTCACAAATATTTGTATTTAATAAAACAGAATTGTACTATGAGTTCAGGCTTCTGAATAGTTCAGACATCATCAGCATATTTCAACTAACCCCATCTGGTGTTGGTCAGAAAATATTTTGGAAAACTCACAACACCACCGAGAGAGTTCTCCTGCCTCAGGAGAGAGATCAATGCGAGAGATATGCTTTTTGTGGTGCAAATTCCATATGCAGTTATGACGGTAACCATCCAACTTGTGAATGCCTGAGAGGATATGTTCCCAAGTCTCCTCATCAGTGGAACATGGCAATTTGGCACAAGGGTTGTGTTCCAAGGAATAAGTCTAATTGCAAAAACAGTTCTACGGATGGCTTCTTACCCTACTCACACATGAAATTGCCAGACACATCTTCTTCGTGGTTTGATACAACTGTGAACCTTGATAAATGTCGCGAGTTATGTCTTAAAACTTGCTCTTGTATTGCATATGCAAATTTAGATATTCGTGAAGGAAGTGGCTGCCTACATTGGTTCAATACTCTAGTTGACTTGAGGAATTTCTCTCAATTGGGGCAAGACATTTACATCAGAGTCCCTGCTTCAGAATTAGGTACTCCATCAATTTTTTTCCTTTGTTTTCTTTGCTCTCTTCTCCCACTTGACTTCTTGCCATATACTACACTATTTTAAGAGAGAAAGGGGTATTCGGGTAAGACCATAAGAACATTATTCAGTGATGAGATGATCAAACATTCTATTATTGTTGCTGAATTGTCATATTCAAGTGGGTTGCTAAAAACTGTAAAGAAGTTATCAGTAATGCATACTCTTTCTTGTATGGTACTTATTTCCCCAATTAAGTAAAATGCCTTTTTACCCAACTAAGTAAAATGAAACTAGACTTGTTCCTAAGCTTCAATCAATAGAGCTGTTTATTTCAAAGTCTTGTGACTATGTTCTGTTTCTTTCAGATCATGGTGGCCATGGAAACATGAAGAATAAGATAGTAGGAATCACTCTTGGTGTGATTATTTTGGGTTTAATCATCACATGTGTCTGCATACTGATAATTAAAAATTCAGGTAAGTATGGCACATATAATTTAGCATCTATCATCTGCAGTTAGACACGGAAAGTAGGTAACCATCTATATTAACCCATGTGCTTCTTAATTCTTTGTTGTGCACCATCGGTGTTAAAAAGCATTTGAAAATTCTGGTCCATAATATCAATTTTTAACATGCAAAGACACTAGTCGTAATTGATTAATTTTTTGGTATTCCTGCATATTTTAGTGGCAGCAGGTGTATATTGTCATATGGTACAACTTCAATGGCGGAAAGAATACTTCAGATTGAGGAATGAAGACATGGATTTTCCAACATTTGAGTTGTCTATCATTGCGAAAGCCACTAATAATTTTTCCAGCAGCAATAAAATAGGGGAAGGTGGATTTGGACCAGTTTATAAGGTAATACTGCCATATCTTATAAACACCTTGATTTTCTCAACATTTCATAATCCAAAAGATGCTTTCCAGGGTACACTGCTAGATGGGAGAGAGGTGGCAGTAAAAAGGAACTCATTGATGTCTGATCAAGGACAGAACGAGTTGAAAAATGAAGTTGTTTTGATTGCAAAACTTCAACACCGTAATCTTGTTAAACTGTTAGGTTGCTGCATTCAAGGAGAGGAAAAGTTGTTGATCTATGAATACATGCCTAACAAGAGCTTAGACTACTTCATCTTTGGTTAGTGCCCTTGAAATCTAACTTTACATTTAAAAAGTTTATGGACACTGTGTTTACAATTGAAATCTGTTTATAAAGCCAGTATTGTACTAAACATATAAGCGAAATGAAACTAGATGAAACCAGAAGCAAGCTCTTATCCTGGCATCAACGCTTTCACATCATTTGTGGCATTGCTAGAGGAATTCTCTATCTTCACCAAGACTCTAGCTTAAGAATTATTCACAGAGATTTGAAAACCAGCAATATCCTATTAGATGCCTATATGAATCCTAAAATCTCAGACTTTGGCATGGCTCGGACTTTTGGCAGTGATCAAGTTGAAGACAAAACCAGAAAAGTGGTTGGAACGTAGTAAGTTAACTTCTACTTGTACTTATTGTATAGTTGTTATCTGCAATTCATTTTTATGACTTATGTTGAAAATTATACCTGTAGTGGCTACATGCCTCCAGAGTATGCTGTTCATGGCCATTACTCTGTGAAATCAGATGTCTTTGGTTTTGGTGTGATAGTACTAGAGATAGTTAGTGGAAACAGGAACAGGGGATATTCTGACCCAGAACACTCTCTTAATCTTCTTGGGCATGTAAGCACAATTACTATCCACTTTACTACAAAAAAGCTGAATTCAAAACAGATTAAAAGTATGTTTGTGCTAACTAATTTCTTTGAGTTTAGGCATGGAGACTATGGACTGAAGAAAGGCCATTGGAACTAATAGATAATCAAATACTTGAAAGATGCCTTCCTTTTGAAGCCTTAAGATGCATACACGTAGGTTTGTTATGTGTGCAACAAAAACCAGAAGATAGGCCAGACATGTCTGTTGTCATTCCTATGCTGAATGGCGAGAAGTTATTGCCTCGGCCAAAAGCTCCTGGATTTTACACAGGAGGCTGTATTCCTGAATCAGTATCATCATTGAAAACATGCAATCTTTTATCAAGAAATGAGATGTCCCTCACAATTTTTGAGGCAAGATAGAACATGAACACTCAAGTAAATGATGTGTTTACTTGATTAGTATGTAATGGTGATTTGAAATTTTATTAGAATGTATATAAGATGCTTTGTCAACTTCGATGATTTGGATAGTATTATCTCATTTGTTTGCGGATCTATTGCTGAATTGATTCTGTAAATTTTTCAGTGGTATGTGAACCATTGAAGATTGTAATGCCATTTTCTGTTGTTGAAGTATCAGTGGATCCATATTGAATGAATAATCTTATGCAAAACTGAAAGCTTTACCTTCTACTAGATTGCAATACGTACAATTGATATGAAATTAAAGTACAAAGACCATCACAATTTGTAAATGATTATCTTAAGCATGATTCCAAGGGGTTGAATTCCTAGTTATATGTATGGAAAAGACTGATAGAATAATTTAAGACCCAAATAAGTTATCTCTATGTTTCGAAATAATTAGTCTCTAATTGTTGACTAGAATACATCCCTGTTGCAAAATAAAATAGATTGAGTACAAAGAACTTATCCATAACATTGTCATATTTGTGAACTGATCTATTTCTTCATTCTAGAAATTGAAATGGTTGTGACTTATCCTGATACTTAGCTTTCAGTTGTCACCTACATATCAAAGTTTAGCTTTCAAGTAACTCTTGCATACTAAAGCCCAACGAAGCCCAGCTTTTGACTAGCACCTGCATATAAAGCCTAGTTTCTGACTAGACTGTTTCTTCCTGCACCTCCATATCTTCTTCTGCCACCTCCATACACAACATGAAAATACATTTTTGTCCTTCTTGTGTCACCCCCATAGAGTAGTTTTCAGATTATGTAATTCGGAAACTCATTTGAAAAAAGACTTTCAGATTACATAATCCGGAAGTTAAATAAAACTTCCGGATTATGTAATCCGGAGAATAATCATGCATCTGAAAAATGGCTTCCGGATTAGTTAATCCGGTAGCTAATTACAAATTTGAAAAATGACTTCTGGATTACGTAATCTGGAATATTATAAAGGGCCATTTTTGAAAATTTGAAAACTTATGGAGGTGAGAGAAGAAGGTTTGGAGGTGCAGGAAGAAACAGTCTTCTGACTAGCACCTGCACATGAAGCCCAACTTGCACTGACACCCACATGTTTATTTTCTCCTCAAGCCCAGCTTCTAACTAGCACTTGATACTAAGCCCCGTTTCCAATTGGCACCTGCATATTAAGCCCAGCTTTCAACTTCCAGTTGTTGACTACATACCCAAGCCCAAACTTATAGCTAGCATACATATTTTTGGGAAAATGATAGTTTGATAACCTTTAGAGTTGTATACAATTTTTAATGTGATGAGTTTATAAATAAATATATTTTATAAAAAATAAATTTAAAATTAAATCATATAAAAAATATTAAAATAATAGTATTGAGAGTTGTATAAAAATGTGAGTTGTTAATGTATCATTATCCATATTTTTGTTTTAATTGTAGCAATGATCCTCGTATTCAAATGTGATATGTTGAAGTTAGTTTATATGTAAGTTTGTCTTTGAGAAGTTTGATCTTATAATTACTATTAGAAAGTCATCAAATTCATTTTAGAACTAATATTTGTGACAAGATTTTTAATTGATTAAAAGATTTTAATCTATTAAAATATTTTTGTCTGAGTCTAAAATGAAAGTTGAGAGCATTTCAATCTATTAAATATTCGTTTTAATAGATTAAGATTATTTAAAGCTTTTCGTAGTTCGGTGGGAATGTTTTTAATGTGTTAAAACTAGTTTTAATATATTAATCTTTCGTGTGCTTTCAAAAGATTTTGACCTACTCTATTTTAATTTATTAAAAATTAATTTAATCTATAAATTTTACTAGTAAGTGGAATTAACAAATTAAAATACAATTTAATCTCTTAAAATTAAAAGTTTAAAATCAATATAATTCTCTTATTCTTAAACTTTTCAACACAATTTTTGAACTTGAAATCTTTTTTATTTTTAGGCAAGAGTTATTTCAGAGCTTGCGAGTTTTTTGGAACTCTCTTGATGTAATTTCAAGATCACTCCCTGTGTGAGAGAGAAACATAGAGTTTAACCTATATTTTCTTCTGCTATTATGTTAGTTGCATTTGAAGTGAATTCGCTTCATTGTACTTTTCAATTTTTTGTATTTTTGTTGTTCCTAGATAGGAAATGTTTGTTGTGTTTTAAGTAAGTCCTAATGCACTAACATGGTGTTATTGTATTGGACATTCACTCATGTAGGGTTGAAGATTTGATTTCTTGTGTTTTTTATATTAGACGAGTGTTTGTAATAACATTGACATAGTGTGAGCTTGAATGGTGCGGCTAGGTAACTTGATGTAGTTTTGAGAAAGAGTTAACCATAATAATTCCTTATGCATTTATTCTTTTCTCTCTTTATTCTTGTCTTTTGCAAATCAGTTTTGTTCTTATGTTGTTCTTAGTTATGAAATATTTTTATCGAAGCAACTAAATCCTAAAATTACTTGGATAAATAAAGCTTTTTTGTCAACAAAACAAATTTAATAAATATATGGGAGTATTTAGGGTACTCTGACCCTTTTACAAATAGGAAAAGTTCTCTACATTAAAAAGAGAGACGAGGTAAATAGGAGTTTAGTGCAGCCCAACTTTCTCACCCTCACAAAAGGAACCCCAAACATAATGAGTAGAGTACTACCTCAACTCCTATGTTGTTCCATAAACATGGAAAGGGACATATTGTCATCTCTAAAAGAGAAACCATTTGTTTTTGTCACATACTTATCAAGTAATTAATTGCATTGTGATATCCCTATTTGCTAAGTTGTATCATGTTCTTGCCTTAAAACAATTAGATTAGCAATTTTTTGTTGTCAAAATTTTGGTCTTAGTTAATCTTCTTCACCTATTTTTAGTTAAAGCAATTGTGGAATTGGTTTGAATTATTCTCCAAAACACAACAAGTCTACTTGTTATCCCACATAACTCAATGAACAAAATTCAGGTTCAAAAAGTTATTATATTTTGATTACATTTGTCCCAAAAATTTCCAAGCATGTAACCTTTGCTAGATTGGGAATTAGTCATTTTACTCCCTGTGTCTTTAGTTGTACTCTTTCATTCTTGCACTAAACTTGTTCCCCTATCACATAAAACATTTGGAACATGTTGCCACCAAACTAAATTTTGCATTTTGTATTAGTGGGACTAGTCCAACCTTGAGATGTACCAGTTCATATATCATATATGGTTGTCATTATGATATATACACTTGTAGGTCAACAGTCATATAATGTTTGTGAGTATTTAGTCCTCGAAGAATTTCAGATATCTATTTCACTTTGATTGCTTAGAATACATTTTTTTTGGATTTATTAAGCACCAATCTGAATAAGATGAGTATGCCATATTTTATTTATTCATAATCCATGCCCAAGATTTTAGTTGAGCTTGAGCGAAAATTTCCTCCCCATCTATGATATTGTTTCTATGTTTCCAAATTTTTCTTATTATCGGCATCCACACTATTTTTCATACAAGATTACCATTCTTGTTTAGTCATGGCATGTTGAATTGATGAAAATGTTGTACAATCATATTATGTGCAACATGTGCTATATTAACTCATCTATTGGTGATGTTCCAAACCAAGAGGAATACCCTTCATGTTAGGAATAAATGTTGATAGGATTCATGTTATTCTTTGGACATGATACATAGCTTACATAATACATGTATATTGTATAACAAATTATCCCTAGTTGCAATGCTATTAAGGCCCAATCCTAAAAATGTTTTACATTAGGGATTGCATTTGGTTTTCATAACACTCTAAAAAACTTATCCATGTCAATATCATATTCATCTCCCTTGAAACCCCATTTATTTGAGCCTTATACTTTTGGTGCTTGTGCTTTTATTGTATTCATGAACTCTTCAAGTAGAGGTAATTCCCACATAAACCATTCTTTTCTCCACTCTAATTTCCATTCCATGACATACTTTTCCGACTTCCCCATTTATAACATTCTTTTCATTCTAGATCATTCAGTTATTATATATTCTTGGATATTTTTTAGCTAGACTTATTCCATCTAATCACCATCAGTTCAAAAGTTCATACTTGTTCCTATTCTCATATGCCAAGTAATACTATTGACTGATTAAAATCAAGTTTTACACATTTTAAACGGTTCAGACGCATTGAAATTTCTTGAATCATCCAAAAAAAGTCACGGTTTAGATGTTCTTTGCATGCACTGGTTGCTTTTAATCTTTTTTCTTACAACTTCAAGCAGTGAAATCAACTTAGATTAGGTTCATTTTTAGCTTATAACTTGACCCAGTCATGTTTGATTTCCACTACTAACAAATCACTAAATAAAAATGAATTTTAGAGATAAAAAATAATTAGTTTCTAAATTGGTATTTAATCAGCTACCAATTATTTATATTTTAAAGTTGGTAGATACCAATTTAGAATTTATTTATCAATAATAAAAACTAATTTAGATACCAATAATTTTTTTATTCTCTAAAATAGTATCTAATTTAGTGAATATAGCGACTGATTATATTTGCTCTCTAAAATTAGTTTCTATTAAATGATTTTTTTGTAGTGGTCATGTGATTCCAAAAATTTTATGAATTCTTGTTATTCGCTTGAGTTCACCACCTGTTTGACAAGATGCCTTAATGAAATCTGTTAGGTGTTTGTTGTTTTACTTATATGAATTATTTTTTTTAATAAGCTTTGTTGCATTTTCATTTTGTGTGACTTGAGTTTCTAAATTGGTTTAGTACATAACAAGTTTCTTCATACATCAATTCATATCATGTCTTGAATTCTTGTTTAATTTTCCTTTAACTCTATAGGTTTCTTTACCTGAAACTTTGGTTCACAAGTGCACTAGATTGGAAAATTTGTTCTAAACAATTTATGTCGAATTTTGTTATCAAATTTTAAACATAAACATTTCAAGGTATTTATAATGTTGTATTAAAAAGGCACATCAAAATTAAATTTAGAAAAAAAAAATTATAAATTGTAAAAGTCAGATGCTTAGTGTGAAAATTTTGAGTTGTGACTTTTATGCTTTCTGTAAATTATTTGTTAAAATTCTAAGTGTGTTTCTTGAACTAGAACTTATAACGATGATTCCTTATTGTATTTTGAAATTGTGGTTAAAATTTGGGATTCAAATTTGACCTAGAATAATTTACATAAAGTTTATATGAATGTTTGTCGGTGTTGTAACTAGTCTTGAGCATTTGTGATCCTGGTTGTGTTTTCGCCTAACTTTTTTAATTTGTTTGAAATTGTTTTCTTGATTTTTTTGTCTCCAAATGTTTTTCTCAAATCATAAGTTGTGTTAACCAATCTATCATAAAATTTTGGTTCCTTAATTCGATCTACATTTTTCTCCATAAAAATGTTATGAGCCTCAACCAGATCATTCTAGAATATTTTTTTTTTGGTTTAGATAATATACTTGATCCTGCCTGTTGGCCAGAACGTCGGAGCCTTGCCTCGTCTTTACTGGATTGGCTTTGCGCAGCGCTAGCTTCTATCCTTCTCCTTGATTCACCTCAAGAACCTGCAAAAGACAGAACGGCGCCGCTGCGGCCGATCGCACTCCGACGCCCAAGTCAAAGACTGAACCAAAAAAATACTAAGAGAAAACGAAGAACTTCGAAGAACCGTGCAATGTTCTCTCTCAGCGTACTCAAGTTCTCTTAAGTGCAAAAGGTGTTCTGAATGCGCGCATACCTTACGAAGTTTGTTAGAGTCTCTTATATACCTTGGCATTTTCTCTCTCCTGACGGTTACACATCTAAACACGTGGCTTGCATCCAGCCGTGCACGTGTCACCATCTGGAGCGTCCTCTGCTTGGGCGTCACTTCTTACTCTTCAGGCTTCCTCGACTAAGTTGCTTATGCAGGGAGCAACTCAGCGTATAGCTGCCTTGGAGTGCGATCTTTTCTGTGTGGCAAGTACGGGTGTCTTCATACACACCAACCTTGTGGTCTCGCCTGCCCCTGTTATATTCTAGTTTACTCACTTCACTGTGCCTGCTCGGGTAGGCCGTTCCCTGACCTCAACTTCTGGCCAGCCAGGGAATGGCCACCTGACGACTTCATCCTCTCGGCGATCTCCGGTCACCTTGTCGCCTGGGTTCACATCCGGCGACTACGACACAAACCTTGTGACCGCCAGTTTAGGTATGCTAGAGATCGGAGCACGCCAACTTAACGACTGGCGACTACACGATCCCCCGACTTCCTTCCCTTCTGCTAGCCAGGTGTCCCGTTCAACACGCCTATGTTATAGCTTGCTGCCACGTCATCTATTCCGACTACCTGGGCGGTACACAAGCCCCCCAGTCTTAAGCGAAGACTTGTCCAGCAAAAAGACTAAGGTGTCACATCACTGTCGACCTACGTGGCGTTGGCGCGGAATTCCAAACGTTTGTACCTTCTGCTTTCCTGACGCTCCACAAAACCCCTCTCCCCCATCGCTCGACACGTGGCTTTATCAACGGTCATCTTCGACTGCCGTTTGCGCTTCCAGAAACATTCAAAAAACCCTTAAACCCTTTCACCTCCACTGTTTCATCATCTCTCTGCATTTTCAAACGCTCTAAGTTTTCTCTGCGAACTTGTGAAGCTTCTTAACTCTCTCAATCTTCAACTCCTTCCCACGCTCATCCGATCATCGAAAGGTACCTCTTTTACTTCATCTGTTGATGCTTACTGCATTTTAACCGATTCGCATCATCCATTATCTGTCTGGTGCATATGCTGTGGGTTGTTTCCTCCTCTCCTTCTTTTCGCAACTTGGGGCTTCGTCTTCTATTGCATTTGTCTCAACGAACTCCCGTTCGTTCGTTCTCCACTCTTCGTCCATAATCGAGTCGCTCTCTGTAACCTTTATTCATCCTTTTTCCTTTTTCCTTTGCAGTTCCTGTGATGGCTCGCACGAAAACCATCGCGAACCCTCCTCCTTCATCGCGAAACCCTCATTCCCAAGCGCATAGCCTACCACGAGCATCTGGTGCTCCTTCTACCCAGGCTGAGAGGCCTGCAACTTCTCACTCCAATCCCGCTCAGGCAACTCCACCAGTCGCCGGAGGAGCTCCCTTACCTCCAAGAGATTACAAGAAACTTTACCCTTGGGCCTCCTCAGCCTTCCTGACAGAAACTTCTTCCATAAACATAGAGCTGGGCGTGCACCGCCTCCGGAAAGGGGACCAATCCGAGCTCACATTTCATAAGGAGCACGACAGCAAAATGGTTGTGCTGCCTTGCCTCCCAGATGAGCCAATCTGCGCAGATGAGAAAGCAAACAACGGCGAGCTGTTCTGCTTTCTCTATGCGACGTTTTTCAAGAAGGTGAAACTCAGGCTTCCCTTCACTCGTTTCGAGAGGGAGCTGTTAACCGAGCTCGACATCGCCCCCGCCCAGCTTCATCCCAACAGTTGGGCATTCGTAAGAGTGTTCCAGATCATATGCGCGCACCTGGGACTGCCGGCTTCGGTTGACGTTTTCCTCTTTCTTTTCGAGGCCAAGAATCCGGGAGACCGCCTCTGGATCAGCCTGAACGGGATTGTTGGAAGGTCAATCCTTTGCATTTTCCAGCAATCTTACAAGGACTGGAAGGGAAAATTTGTGAAGGTGTGCGCCAACGAACAAGATCCTTCTCTGCTCGACGGCTTCCCTTTGTACTGGTATACAAGGGGAACAAAGACGCCAAAGAGAGCTTCAGGAGGCCCCGAAGTCTTGACACCATGAGTGAGCTAGACAGGGATCTATGCCTTTTCTGGAAGAAAGTAGCAGCTGCCAACATCACCTTCCCTACCTCTTCAATAATCTCCTTCGAGTACCTCGAGGGCCAGCTCGAAGCTCACATAGGTTAGCCTTTACCTCACCACTTGGGTTCTCGTTTTGCGCTGGGACTGATTTCGCATCTCTGTGACCTGCCATTGGGCGTCTTGTTTGCCGCATGCTAGTCTTGGGTTTGAATGCATGTGCCACTTGTTTACGTTATTCGTGCATACACTCGTGTATTTTATCTTTGTCATTATGCTTACTGTTCTATCTTTACCCTGTGCAGACCTCATGTTGGGCAAAAACAGATTAGCTGAACTAAGGGCGCTCGCCCGAACTCATAAGTTGGCGACGGGTTCCCAAACCGTGCCCAACTCGGTGGTGGAAATCGCCGCTGCCCAGGGCAGATCGCCTCCTCAGGGTCTCGATCCTCCAGAGACACTGCCTGCCCCTCAACGAAAAAAGCTCGTCTTGAGGAAACCAAAGAGGAAGAACCCTCAAGTGGTTCACGAAGATGAGGATGAGGATGATGAGGCAACTAAGGACGGCCTTGTCACCAAAAGACAAAGGGTGGCACCTTCTTCACCGCCCGCTCTTTCAACACCAACACCGCCTTCTCCCCCAGCTCCAACACCGCCAATCGAAGCAGCAACTTTGGCGGTCGCGCTCCCCGTGGTTGAAGGCGGCGATCCCAACTTCCTAGAGAACCCTCATAGCGCCTCCACGCCGTTTGTGTCTGCTGGAGAGGGTCCCCCTTCAACCACTTCAATTGCTGAAGCCGCACCCGGTGGGAATGAAGGCGCCCACAATTCACCGATACTCATAACTGAATCCCCCACTCCACCACCACACCAGGAAGCCCCCCTCGCTCAAACATCTCAAGAGGGTGGTGGCGAAAGTCAGCACCAGGCCCCTTCAGCACCTCCACCAACAGCAGCTGCCAACCTTCTCTCTGCAGAAGGGAAAGAAGTCTGGGGGCCCTTCACAGCTAAGCTAAGGATGATGGCAGAGGACCTCCCCTCGATCATAACAAAGGCTATGAAGAGCTCCAACAAGAGGCTTCAGGACGAGGTCTCAGCACTCCAGGAGGAGAACCGCCTGAAGAGGATTGAGGCAGAAAAACTGTCTTGTGATCTGATGATGGCGGAGTTCGATCACTCAAGGGTGGAGGACGCCATGGACGCTGAGCTGAGGGTTGCTCGCAAGGAAGCCTCTGATCTGCGCCAGAAACTGCACCTCCTAGCTCAAGAGAAAATCGAGCTGGAGAGCAAGCTGGTTCCCTACAGGCTCAAGGTGGCCAACTTGGAGGCATCAATGAAGGCGGATGCAGCCAAGGTAGAGAACCTTGAAAAGAGGTCAGCTGATCGGGAGGTTTTCCTTGGAAAGGTCGAGAAGGAGAGGGACGACGCCGTGGATGAGCTCGCCAAGGCGCAGGAAGAAAACCTGAAGACTGCTGCGGAGCTGGCCCAGGCGCGGGACGAAAATAAAAGGGTTGCTGGAGATCTCGCTCAGGCTCGCGGAGAAAATGAAGAACTGAAGAAACGAGCTGACGAGTTAAAGCAACAGGCGGAAGAGCTCGAGCAAAGCTCTGCTCAAATCCTGCCCGCGGAGTTCGACGCCGCTCTAGAGCAAGTCGCTTGCCAGTATCCTGTGCTCGACCTCTCCATGGTGTCGATCTGCAATGAAGTGGTGGATGGGAAGATCGTGCCTTCCGAAGATTAAATCGCTTCCCTCCATCACTTGTTTTCTGAAACCTTAGCGTTCATCTCTTTTTGTGCGTTTTTCATTTGTAATAATTACTTGTAATATATTTGAACTGCTACTACTTCTATCGCAACTTCTTTCGTCTTTGCGCCTAGTCTCTCTGTTTACTTCGCTTTTCCTTGTAGAGACCGCTTAAATAAATTGACTTAGCGATTCCGCAGGCTTCACCGTTTACTCCTTGATTTGCTCCCTCGCGGTGGGCCTTTGCTTTCGTCATTGCCCGAAATTCTTCCAATCACCATAGGATTCTGGCACTGTGAACTGTCTTTGTCCTCGTAACTTGGCTATTGTTCCCTCGCTTGGGGGTAGAGGTGCCTCTCGGAGCCCCTTCTACCTCCCTGAGTTCCAGAACGACGAGCCTTCTATCTGGACCTACCTTAGCTATCCTTTACTTCTTCCACCCTTCGCATCATACCTGAACTCGTTCGCGACGAGGAAGACTTTATCTTGCCTGAACTCGCTCGTCGGCGAGAAGGACTTTATCTTTTCCTCACCCCAGGTCATGCGGGGGCGTTGAGGTCTCTCTGTTTATTCGTGGTTGGTGCCTCCGATCGCCGAAAGACAACGAGGACCTTAAAAATTTTAATCTGATGTCGCCGATCGCCGAAAGACGATGGGGACTTAAAAACTTTAACTGAGAGTATGCGCTTTTTCTACAAACTTTCAACACAAACATGCATGCAAACTCAAGAAACCTTAAGCTTGAAAACTCTTCTTTTATTGGGTGGCCTCATTAAAAACCCTCCTTAGGGGAAAAAGAGTGCCCCTCTTCAAACTGTTTTAACAGAAAGCCTTTTACGTTCGTTTCTACTTACAAAGCTTTAACTGTGATATAACTTGAGGTGTGTGGAGTTCCAAGTGCGAGGAATCCCCCCTCCTTCCAATGTCTCTAGGCGGTAGGCGCCGTTCCCGAGCGCCTCAGTTATTCTGAACGGTCATGTCCACTTAGGCGACAACTTGTTTTCCATCTCGTATTGGTGAGCCTTCCTCATCACCAGACCGCCTCCTTTAAACTGCCTTGGCACCACCTTCGAGTTGTATCTTCATTCGATGCTCCTCTTCACTGCCTCAGCTTTTACTCTCGCCTCCTCTCAGACCTCTTCCTGGAAGTCCAGATTTAACCTTCTTTCTTCATTCGAGTGTTTAGCTACAAAGTGCTGGAATCTCAGCGAGCTCTCCTGGATTTCTACCGAAATCATTGCGTCGCATCCATAGACCAGGCTAAACGGGGTCTCATGGGTTCCCGACTGCTCAGTGGTGTGGTACGCCCAGATGATGCGGGGTACCTCCTCGGCCCATGATCCCTTGGCTTTCTCCAGCCTTCTCTTCAAACCTCTTAGCAACACCCTATTGGCGGATTCTACTTGGCCGTTTGTCTGAGGGTGCTCGACGGATGCAAACACTTGCTGAATTCCCACCTCTTCGCACAACTTCTCCAGCAGATGACTTGCAAACTGAGTCCCGTTGTCTGATACAAGGCGCTTAGGCACACCAAACCGGCACACGATGTTCTTCGATTCAAAGCTCTCGATCTTGTGTGCGGTGATCTGGGCTACTGGTTCTGCTTCGATCCACTTGGTGAAATATTCGATCGCTACCACCAAGTACTTCATTTTCCTGATCGCCAATGGGAAAGGTCCCAGGATGTCAATTCCCCACGTATGAAACGGCCAAGGGCTGTAAAGTGACTTTAACTCTTCTGGGGCGCTCTGTGCCAATCGGCGTGCTACTGACATTGCTTGCAACACTGTGCATACTTCTTGCAGTCCTCCCTCATTGTTGGCCAGTAGTAACCTGCACGGAGGGTTCTTGCGGCTAGAGCTCGACCCCCGACGTGACTCCCGCATATCCCTTCATGGAGCTCGACCATAATTCTCCTACATTTTTCTTCGTGCACACATTCCAAGAGTGGGTGTGTGAACCCAAACCTATAAAACTCGCCATCAATCATTGTAAACTTGCTGGAGTTCTTCTTTATCTTCTTAGCCTCCATCGGATCCAGCGGGAGAAGGCCATCTGCCAGGCAGCGCTGGTACTGGGTCATCCACGTGTCTGGCTCATGCATGGCGCAGACCTGCGTCGTGTTCACCCTTTCCCCCCAGCATGCTCTTATTTTCGGCGATCTCAAAGTCTCATGGGTCAAAGACCTGTGACTCCTCGTCGCTTTCTCCGTCGTTTTGCTTATCTGAAAGACCAGGTGGTCTGTCACAAATGCTCTAGGCGTCTTCAGAGTCTCTTGGATCACCGTCCTCTGCCTACCCCCCTTGCCCGAGCTGGCGAGCTTAGCCAGCAAGTCTTCTCGGGCATTCTGCTCTCTGGGCACATGCACTACTTCAAACGAGACAAAGGAACCCTTCAACTCCTGCACATATTCCAGGTACGCCGCCATTTGTGGGTCCTTGGCCTGGAACTCGCCTGTTACTTGTCCCGTGACTAATAACGAGTCACTCTTAGCCATCAACACCCTAGCCCCCATCTCCTTGGCCGGTAAGATTCCGGCGATCAGCGCCTCGTACTCCGCTTGGTTGTTGTTGGCTTTAAAGGCAAACCTCAAGGACTGTTCTATCAGCACGCCGTTGGGCCCTTCCAGAATAACTCCAGCACCGCTACCCTGCTGGTTTGACGATCCATCCACCGAGAGCACCCAGCGAAATCCATCCCCTTCAACCCGTGCTGCCTCTGACGAGAGCTCGACCACGAAATCGGCGAAAACTTGCCCCTTGATCAGTCCTCGGGGCTCATACTTGATGTCGAACTCTGACAGCTCCACCGCCCATTTCACCATCCTTCCAGGCACATCAGGCTTCTTCAGGACCTTCTGGATGGGCAAGTCGGTCATCACCAGTATTGTAAAACTGTGAAAATAGTGGCGCAACCTCCTCGCCGAAAATACCACTGCCAGTGCAGCTTTTTCCAAGGCCTGATACCTCACCTCCGGGCCTTGCAACACCTTGCTAACGAAGTAAATAGGCTTCTGGGCCTGGTCTTGGTCTTGGGCGAGCACCGCACTCACCGCCCTCTAAGTCACAGCAAAATACAACCTGAGAGGGGTTCCCACCAGTGGTTTACACAAGATCGGCGAGCTTGCCAGGTACTCTTTAAGCTTAACGAAGGCCTCTTCACACTCCTTCGTCCAGGCAAACTTATTGTTTCGCCTCAAGCATTGGAAATACGGATGGCCTTTCTCTCCGCTAGCCGACAGGAAACGAGATAGGGCGGCCATCCGACCTGTGAGTTGCTGCACCTCCTTCACGGTAGTCGGGCTCCTCATTTCCAAGATGGCAGCGCACTTATCAGGATTTGCTTCTATTCCTCTATCAGTTAAGAGGAATTCCAGGAACTTCCCCGCCTCCACGCCGAAAATGCACTTCTCGGGGTTCAGCTTCAACCTGAACTTGGCGATTGTGGTGAACAACTCCTCCAGGTCCGCGACGTGCTTGCTCGTTTGTGGCGAGGTCACGGCCATATCATCCACGTACGCTTGCACATTCCTTCCCAGCATAGGTGCAAGTACCCTATCCATCAATCTTTGGTACGTGGCCCCCGCGTTCTTCAGCCCAAAGGGCATCACCTTGTAGCAGTAGCACGATCTCTCAGTCATGAAGGCGGTCTTCTCTTCATCCATGGGATGCATCTTTATCTGGTTGTACCCTGAGAAGGCGTCCAGGAAACTGAGCAACTTACACCCCGTAGCACTGTCGACCAAGGCGTCTATGCTTGGCAAAGGATACGAGTCCTTTGGGCAAGCTTTGTTCAGATCAGTGAAGTCGACGCACATGCGCCACTTCCCGTTGCTTTTCTTCACCAGCACGACATTAGCCAACCACTCAGGGTACTGTACTTCCCTGATATGGCCCGCAGCGAGGAGCTTATGTGTTTCATCCCTGATCGCCTGCCTCCTCTCCTCATTAAACTTCCTTCTTCTCTGCCGTACTGGCCTGACCTGGCTGTCCATCGCTAGATGGTGGCACAAGAAATCGGGGTCGATCCCTGACATGTCTGAGGCAGACCATGCAAAAGCATCCAGATGCCGCTCTATCACCTTGGTGATCTGGTCTTGGAGTTCAGCTTCCAAAGATCTTCCCAGCTTGAAGACCTTTCCCCTGATCTCCCTTTCGAGCCACTCCTCGATGGGTTTTTGTCGGGTTTCCCTGGCGATCACCGCCTTGGCGATTCCCAGTTCCCTCGCTTCCTCTGGGCGGTTCCTCGCCTCTTCCTCCCGATCGGCGTTCTCCTCCCTTGATTCAACATCTATCATGACGACATCGTTGCCGGCGATCTCCTCCATTGCCGTCAGCCCGGACTTCACACCGGGAGGCGGGGTGGTCGTAATGTAATTTACTGACCTCTTATTTTTCAGGCTGTTTTCATAGCACTTCTTTGCTTCCTTCTGATCAGATTTGATGGTGATCACCACCCCCTCCATAGACGGCAACTTCACCTTCATGTGCCTGGTCGAGGGCACAACTCCTATTCTGTTGAGTGTGGGTCTTCCTAACAGAATGTTATATGCCGAGGGAGCATTCACGACAAGCACCCTCCATAAGGTCTCAGCTGGTCAAGGGGCAGTTGCAGCTGCGTGAAAGTCGGCCAGAACATCACATCCGCCGAGCTTCCTTGGTCCACTAGCACCCGGTGAACCCTCCTTCCCGCTGTGACAAGCGAGATAACTATGGGGTCGTTGTCGTGAGGCACAACGTCCCTGAGATCTTCTTTTGTGAACGTGATGTCCATATCTGGCGAGTGGTCTTCGAACATGTCCACCGTCATCACCGACCTCGCATATCTCTTCCTCTGCGATGCGGTGCATCCACCACCCGAGAAGCCGCCAGCGATGGTGTGGATCTCACCATGAGTGGGCATCTCATGCTGTTGAACCTCATCACCCGCCGACTGGGAGCTCGACGCGCCCCCCGTCCTCCTGTCCAGCAGGTAATCATTCAAGAAGCCGCTCCTGACCAGGTCGTCGAGTTGGTACCCCAGTGCCAAACAAGAACCAACGATGTGACCGAAACTCTGGTGGAACTCGCACCAAGCGTCTGGTTTTGGTCCTAACACCTTGTCGCCCATCTTTTCTGGTGCCTTAAGCCTGGCTGCTATGTTGGGAATGGCGATTAGATCCGCCAATCCCATGACAAACTTATGCTTTGGCGGGCGATTATACTCCCTAGGGCGCCCTGGGCCCGGCCCTTGTTCTTCCTTGGGTCATAAGGATGGCGAGTCCTTTGATCCCTCTTGGCTGCCGCTGTCTCCAACACCCTCTGCGGCTGGACCCTGGTCTGAGCACGTGGCCTAGCTGGGGCTACGCTCCCTCTCTTCTCAGCGACTTCACTTTCGTCGGCGATGTGGTCCACCGCAAGTCGCCTGACCTCAGCAAACGTGGCGGGGTGAGCCCTAATCAACGCCTCGCAGAAAGGTCCCGACAGCACCCCCTTTTTGAAGGCGTATACCAGCATCTCCTCGTCTTTAGCAGGCGAGCGGACCATCTGTGCTCCAAAACGATTCAGATAGTCCCTGAGAGATTCTCCCTGGTATTGCCTTATGTCGAACAGGTCGTAAGACACCCTGGGTGGCGCCTTGTTCACAATGTACTGCTCTACGAAAAGCTTCGAAAACTGCTGGAAATTGGTTATGTGACCTGTAGGCAAGCTCACAAACCATTCCAGCGCCGTTCCCTGGAGCGTGCTCACGAACATTTTGCAATACACAGCGTCCGAGCCCCCCGACAACATCATCTGCGTGTGGAACGTGGTGAGATGCGCCTCGGGATCCTCCACGCCGGTGAAAATAGCCTTCACGGGTACCACGCTCGCAGGGATAGGCGTGTTTGTGATCGCTTGAGCAAATGGCAAGGGAAAAACGCGAGGTGGCGAGGAAGGCGCAACCTCTTCAGCGACCGGGCGTCCTCTCTGCTCCTGAAGAGCTTGACGCAACTCCTCAGTCACTTTACTGAGCTCTTCATTCCTGGCCTGAGAGGCGACTAGTTCCTCGTGCATCTTTGCCTGTTCTATGCGCGAGGCCTCCACATTCGCCTGCAACGCTCACATGACCTCCATCATCTGCGCCATGGTCATGGCGCCTTCAGCAGCAACTGGCACAACTGGACTTGAACGGTTGCTTCTCATCTTTCTCATGAAAACTCAGCAAACCAAAGCTCGACGAACGAAATCTCCTTCAGCAGTGATCGATCCAGCAATCAATCAGTCGGAAACCTTCAAACTCCCACGAGCTTCCGAAAACGCAGCCGCGAAACACCGCCGACAGATTCGAACGTCGAAATCTTCAAAGAAACCCGCAACTATATCACAGAACCACTTATTCTCCAGCAACCTCCCGATTCACTAAGCGGAAACGCAATCGAATGGCAAAAACGTCGAACAAACTCCTGGGCGGTACACGAGGGGTTTTGTGGAGCGTCAGGAAAGCAGAAGGTACAAACGTTTGGAATTCCGCGCCAGCGCCACGTAGGTCGATAGTGATGTGACACTTTAGTCTTTTCGCTGGACAAGTCTTTGCTTAAGACTGGGGGGCTTGTGTACCGCCCAGGTAGTCGGAATAGATGACGTGGCAGCAAGCTATAACATAGGCGTGTTGAACGGGACACCTGGCTGGCAGAAGGGAAGGAAGTCGGGGGATCGTGTAGTCGCCAGTCGTTAAGTTGGCGTGCCCCGATCTCTAGCATACCTAAACCGGCGGTCACAAGGTTTGTGTCGTAGTCGCCGGATGTGAACCCAGGCGACAAGGTGACCGGAGATCGCCGAGAGGATGAAGTTGTCATGTGGCCATTCCCTGGCTGGCCAGAAGTTGAGGTCGGGGAACGGCCTACCCGAGCAGGCACGGTGAAGTGAGTAAAGTAGAATATAACAGCGGCAGGCGAGACCACAAGGTTGGTGTGTATGAAGACACCCGTACTCGCCACACAGAAAAGATCGCGCTCCAAGGCAACTATACGCTGAGTAGCTCCCTACATAAGCAACTTAGTCGAGGAAGCCTGAAGAGTAAGAAGTGACGCCCAAGCAGAGGACGCTCCAGATGGTGACACGTGCACAGCTGGATGCAAGCCACGTGTTTAGATGTGTAACCGTCAGGAGAGAGAAAATGCCAAGGTATATAAGAGACTCTAACAAACTTCGTAAGGTACGCGCGCATTCAGAACACCTTTTGCACTTAAGAGAACTTGAGTACGCTGAGAGAGAAC
>Ga0123341_1000879_pt1 | contig 20889 bp, 14 predicted proteins | sample Turbeapinknodule_FD_89959 | JGI IMG/M metagenome (GOLD analysis project Ga0123341, IMG submission 89959) | Root nodule microbial communities of legume samples collected from Mexico - Turtle bean Mexico pink nodule | ecosystem: Host-associated > Plants > Roots > Nodule | place: Mexico: Nepantla...
AAAGCTTATCCACAGTTTTAACAAGATAATGAACTTTCTTTTCAAGATTTTCACAATTTTCACAAATAAGAGTATCACACTTGCAAGAAGAGTTTTTGTAAACTATTTCAAGGTTTTCAAAATTTGTTTTTGAATTTTCCAATTCTTCTTCCAGTGTTTTGACTCTGTTTTCAAGCCAGCTATTCATTCCCTTTAACCGGTTGTTCAAGAGGGCCAATCGGTTAGCTTCTTCATGTGTTTCTTGAAAAGTTTGAAGCAATTGACTGTAATTTTCAGAATTTGAGGAGTTAGAGGAACTTACACTGCTTGAATCATCTTCCTTTTTGGCCATGAAGCAGAGGTTGAGGCTTTTTCAGTTTTGCCTCCTTTTCCTTCGTGCTTGACTTCTTGTCCTTACTTCCTTTGATTCATTGATGTTCCCATGAGTAGCTTTGAGTGTGTCCCACATCTCTTTGGCAGATTTGCATTTTGATATCCTGAAAAATTCATTAGTATCCAATGCAAAAGTTATTATGTTTTGAGCAGCACAATCAAGCTTAGCCATCTTACATTCTTCATTGGTCCATTGGGACCAAGGTTTTGTAATAAAAGATCCATTCTTTTTAAGTTTTGGAATGAAAGGGCCATTTTCGATTGAATCCCAAATTCCTTGATCAATGGATTCAACAAAGATTTTCATTCTAGCCTCCCAATACTTATAATTCAAACCACAGAATAAAAGTGGTTTGTTGATTGAAGCACCTTCCTCGAACGATAGTTTTCCAGTCATTAAAAAAGATTTTCGGATCAAACTTGAGTATTTTTCAAGTACCAAACTCTGATACCAATTGTTAGAATGTATGGCTTTAAACTAGAGGGGGGATGAATGGTTTAAAGAGGGTTTTCGCAAACTTTTTAGTCTAGAATGAAATTCCTTTGAGAAAACTTGATTCAGAATTCAGTTTGCCAAAAACACAAAGCAATTTAACACAACACCAGAAAAACAATCGGTTGTTTTGCATAAACAATCGGTTGTTTTGCAGAAACAATCGGTTGTTTATACCAGTTGACAAATATACAAACTGAAATTAAAGAGTTTAAGGGAGAGAGATGCCCCACACAGTTTATATTGGTTCACTCTTAAACCAAGAGCTACTTCCAGTCTTCCCAGAAACCACTAGGGAATCCACTAAGTAACCAAACCTGGATTATTTACACACACCACCAAAGAAGTGACCTTGATCCCCTCAAGACACACACTTCCTTTGGCTCAACACATACACCACAAAGAATGTTGATCTTGACAACCTCAAGAGCACACAACACCTCTTGGCCTCACACACTAGAGTTTACACAAAGTACAGAAGGATTACACTTGTTACAAAATGATCTAAAATCAATTCAAATGAAAATCCTATAACACTCTCTCTTGATCAAAGCAATCTTTAACTCTTGAAAAGAAAAATCAATGAAAAACTCAAATTTGTTTTTCTATGATTAAATCTCAGTTCTTGTTTGTTACAAAATCTGAACAAACTCTTTATAGCTTTCAAAGACTGGTCAAAGCATTTAAAACAGGAGCGCATTCAGTTACAAAATCATTTAAAACTCAGTCAAAGCTCAAAACAGCTTTCTGTTATGGTTTGAAAACAAACAATCGGTTGAATGTGCGAATCAATCGGTTGTTTTGGTTTGATAGCAAGTCAACCACCAAAAACAGTTTTCAACCTTTCTCAAAACACCTAAGAGCAAAACAATCGGTTGTTTCGACAAAACAACAGGTTTTTTTCACTTAGTTTGAAAAACACTTTCAATTCAGAAGGTTTGAAAATACTTAAGCTTTGGATTCAATCAAGAGTGGATTTACACAGATAATCTACCCCAGATCCTATTCTAAAACACCCCAGCAACAGCAAGCACATCTAGCCTTCAATCAAACTCAAAGTATTTGGATTCTTCAAAGCTTGAATACACTTGAGTCAACATATTCTTCTCCTAGCTCCACAACACCAAAGATTTTCCAACATCTAAGTAGAGGTCACACATTAAAAAGGCAACAAAAGTTTAATTTGAAATTGGACTACTGCAAAAGGAATTGATATTGACAAACACTAATTGAGTAAGAATAAAATGAAAAATTGAAATTAAGGTGCTGAATTAAATGTTGTCACACAAAGATTGAACCTAAACTTTGAACTAGAGTAGATTAACAAAACCAAAATTATGAAAGAATATAAGTCAAAACACTAATACAATTGCATGATTTATCATAAAAGATGTAATTGGTTTCGGCTTCTAAAATTCTTATCACTTAAAATATGATCAATTATCTGAATAAATGGCATTGGAATTTCATCAAAACACCACAACAATTAATTTTAATAAATCTTTGGCAATTTTTCAGCTTAGTTCATCAAATTGGGTGCACATTCAACCTGCTCGGCAAAGTTCATCTAATAGACTTTTGTATATGATTTTTCATATTTTTTTCTATTTTGAATTTTGATATAATTTTTTTATGTTTTTTTCTAACAAGGTACTTAAATCCAAAATTTCAAAATTTTTTGATAGTGAATCAAATTATGAAAAATAATTTCTACTAGCACTCAATTTATGGAAATTTTCAAAATATGAAACCTCAACGAATGCAATGAAAATTGGCACACAAACTCAAGACACAATAGAAATTCTAACTCTATGAACATTTTACTAAACTAATTAACAAGTATAGAATCCAAATATAGAAAATAAAAGCAAATCAAAGGCATAACAAATTTTATATTCTTTAAATTTTTCTTCCAACTCTTGCAGAAATCAAACAAAACAAGCAATTAAAAATTGAATGAAAGTACTACTTAGAATTGATGACATATATGGATTAACATGACTTGACATAACTTGAAATGGATTTAGAAATTAAAATGACTCGAACACAAAGAATTTAACCAAACAATTAAAAGAGACTTAAGCAAAATTAACAAAAACTACACAGTTTGCCCAAATTGAATTCCTAAATTGAAAATGTTGATGGTTCAAGTAGAGTGAAAGAAATTGAACCGAAAAAAAGTATTTAGAACACAATTCAAATGGTGAATTAACTTCAAGACAAGAAAGTAACATGATGAACAACACATAATTGAATTAAACAACACAAAATGAAAGAAAAAATATTTGAAGATAACTTAGCTTGAACTATAGTCAAGCTCATGATACCAAATGATAGCTTGAAACCTCCATGGATTGGCTTGGTTCTTGGCTTCATGGACTTATATGCAGAAGAAATGGAGAATGGAGGTCAAGGAGAGGTTGTGATGTGAGTTGATTTTAGGATTGCACATTTTATGGGTTGCACTTTGTTTAGGATTTTTTGAATTAGCAATTATGGTGAGAAACCTAAAGAAGATTCCCACTGGAAACGAGCTTAACGAAGTGGTTAACTAAGTGTGAAGGTTCACTTTTAAAGGACAAAGAGAAAAACACAATATAAGGTGATGATGATGATGACATACAAGAATTAAAATATCATAAGATCGAAGGAAGCAAGATGATGACCGAATAAAAAATGAAAAACAAATAAGCAAATAGAAATAGAATTATGGAACGCATAATGGAAGAAACAAAAAAGAGAAATATGAGAGAAAGCTTATGGAATGGAAGATGGATAACGTCACTTGGAAGGATGGGAGCTTCCAAGATGAGTGATGAAGAGTCGCCACTTGAAGTGCACTACACTCACAAGATAAGACCCAAGAACCTTTAGGAGACTCAGCTCACTAAATACTCTGACAGAGTTTCTTTTCTATTCAAAATTCAATGTGTAAAAATACATAAGGCAAGGCCCCCTTTATATAGAAGAGAGTGACTTGGGGAGCAAGAGTGAGAGGGGTAAGGGTGTCATTTGTGAGAAACCTTCTAGAAGGTAGGTTAAAGAAACTCTAAACCTAGGTGCACATGTCATGAAAGGTGGGTTTGGCACAAGCCCAAATTACTAAGCACACCCTACTCAAATTACTAAGCACATTATACTCTAGCTTATTCTTCTATTTGGACCCCCAAAGTTAGCCCAATTTATTTACTTAAATTTGTCTTTTAAAAAGAACAGAAGAATGAACATTTGATGCTCCAGCCTATGTCCAGTTCTTCTTCTGTTGAGGTCCTTCTGAAGTTTTAAGGGGCCTTGTCTTGGATGTTGAGATGACTGACTTCATTGTGAAGTGTTTGTTGTGTCCTTAGTCATCTATTTGTCGAGATGGTTTGTATCAGATTGCAAAGAACCCTTGGATCCTAAGAGTTCCATGAAGAGTGTGGAGAGTGATAGGTTAGGCCTAATCACTTGAGAATTTTAGAGAGATCAAACAAGGTGTCTAGCCTAGAGAGAGGAGATAAGGAGAGATTTACTTGCAATATGGGCAGCATAACTCTAATATATTTTATATGCATTTTCCATAGTCAAGCACATTCATTTATAGTAGAAAGGGTCGGCCAAGGATACAAAGAAATGAGAGGGAAATTTGAATTCTAAATTATTCAAAGTTGGCACCTAATTCTAGTCACAAGGTAAGTGTGAGTGTGTGTGAAAAATATGACCAATTTAGATCTAATGATCGACCTAAAGTTTAATGTGGGTGGTAATTAAACCCAATTATACCCTATGTAGGTTTTAGAAATGTAACCCTAACTCTAATTCACTCAAGGCCAAAATACAAACCAAAATTATATATTACTTTTAAGCAAGAAATTTTAAATTTGATTCTAGGTTATACCTCTAGGTTATACCACTAGGTTATGGATCTTTCAAACATGTATAAAAGAATGTTGCTACTTGGAGTAGCAGAGTCCCACTCTTCTTAGATTCTTCTGGTCATTGCCCTAGTGGTTGGTCCTTTGTTAAGGGCTTTGACATCATTATTCACAAAATTTAAAAATGAAAAATAAACCAAAAACTAGAAAGAGAAATAGTTTAGAGAAGTTAGTCTAATCTAAAGTTAGATTTACAGTTAGAAGTTAGCTATTCACAAAATTTACTTATCCAGAATGAAGGATAAAACTACCTGATAACCAGTTAATTCCATAGCAACGACGCTGGAAAAATTGGTGGTGGTTTATGCCAAATACTATTTCTTTTACTCGGCAAGCGGACTGAGTCAACAGTTCAGGGTTGTCCAATCTACAAATAATTAATGGTTATGACAATAGATATATCTTTCAAGATGAAGAGATGTGATATTGGAGGTGGTTTGCATATATTTTTGTAATAAATAACTAACCAATTAATAATACTACTATGATTTAGATCGAGAGTTGAAGATGGAAAAATAACTGAAGGAAAAGAGTGACAATATATCACAAATGTTGGAATTGAAATAACTTTATGAATTTTATTGTTACTATTATTTATCAATGCAATCTTTTTTCAAACTCCATATTCCTTATGATCAAACCAAGTTAATTCCATGCACAAGGTTATCTAGAACAATAAGTCACTGTTATGACTTATTTTTGCACTAAGATGGAACGGTTCACCATTGATGCAAACCTTGCATTTCATGCTTTGATCTTCTTCATTATTTTGATTTGAATATCTTCTACGGAAGATGAATGATATTGCGAAATCATGAAGAATAGTAAATATTTTGGACGAGATGAAAATTATGAGATGACTCTAAGTGAGGTTAGGCCAACACTTAGTTTCTAGAGTGAGGTTGGGCTAACACTACAAGGAAGAATCTAGAAATTTGTCTAGCAATAAGACAAATCTAGAGAGAACTTTGAACAAGTGTAAGTGTCTCAAAATTTGAACAACATTACATTACTCAAATCAAAGTTAAAAAAAATGTACAAAAGAGACTCTCTTATTTGTAGGAGAAAGTCTCACAAAACCTCTTAAATGAAAGTGTGACAAGTTTCACCACCTTATTGGTGCAAATCCTCTCTATTGGGAAAGTGACAAGTAGCATGCCTTTCATTGGAGTAAAATCCTTTCTATTAAGGAGAGGACATGTGGACCTTCATGTCTTCCTTGCCGACATTTCTATTTGCATCACTATTTTACTATTTTACAGCCTACTCTCTTATTTATTTTCCCCATACTCTACTTGGTCCAAAATACAAGTCTCAATACTTCCTGACTACTCTACACAATTTTTACAAGGCTCAGAAGAAGAAAAAGACTCTACAATCTCTTCATTAAAGCACGATTTTCGTGTATCTTATTAGCCGAAAGTTTTGAGGCTATATGGTTTCCATCATTCACTCCCTTTTGAGAAGGATATGTCCTCATATCTGAATTATGCTCAATTGACAACAACCTTTGTTTATTTCTAATTCCTCCTTGATCAAATGTCATTCCATAATAAACATCAAACAAACATGAGACAAGTTTCTTTAAAAGAAAATTAAAACAAAAGAAATAAGGCCTTTTCATATTTTTATAAAGGTTTTGAAAGAAAGACATAGGGTTTTTTTACAAAATAGTTTTGTTCACTTTGTGTTTCATTACCTGTTCCGGCCAGTTGACTTGGACCACCTTCGTGCGTATCTACGAACTGCACTTTCAAGAGCCCCTTCGCTTCTGTTCCAACGTTTTTCTTCCTCCGCCGTGAACACCTGAAACAGAGAGACAAATGGCGTCCTCGCGGCTGTTTGCACTCTGACGATCAAGTCAGCTATTGGATAGGAAACACCAAACACTTCTCGTCACAGAACACCGTAAGATCAATGTCCAGAGAAATGTGTAACTAAATTCTCTCAAATGAGTTAACTTGTATGCGAATGTGTGAAAAACGTACCTTGTTCTGTTTACCGTAAAACCTTATATACCTTCCAGTGTTCCTGTCCAAGTGTCAGCCTGAGACTTGCGTATTTTGTGAGCGCTCCTTAGCAACACCGTTCCCAGTCTTAAGGTCTTCTCAGTGTGTAGGATTGCCCTGTCGAAGTGCAACTCGCACAGGGGTGACTGCATGGGTGCCAACTCATGCGCCCATTCTCTGAGTCACTCGCCCTAGGAGTACCCTGCCTTCCTCATGTGCCATGCATGCAGATCATCTTCTGGGACGTGACCTCCTCATGGGTCGTTTCTGTCCCAGTGGCTTTCCAGCAGTGGTGCGTACTGCCGCATCCCTACACCTCATGCACAGATCCTTCGTGAGTCGGGTCTCTCCCTTCTGGTACTAGGGGTGTGGTTTGAGAAACACCTTTCTTTATCTTTTGCTACTGTCTGGGATGCCGAGGCTCGAGGGCTCCACACCCCTACCGTGCCCCCTTCTACCGTGCCATCTTCTACTGTGCTGCCTCCTATTGTGCCGCCTCCTCCACGGTTGTCCTTGCTCGCGGGTATCAGGAGGGGACACTTCCCTAGCCTGCCAAAACGTCCCAAATGCCTTTATCATGCTGAGCCTGGGCAACGCCCAAGGCCGGTCAACACCCGAGGCTGTGGACCTTACAGGAAACACCTTCCTGTCCTGCAGTACTTTCTAATGGATTCCTCTCTCGGGGTCTCACCATGTTGATTTTGGTCAATGCCCGAGGACCGTACGGTACATTACCCAATCTAGGCAACAACATCACAAAATGTTTTTTTTTATATTTTTGTAAAGAATAACTAGCATTATGTAATTGAAAAGAAGAGTTCAAAGTATTGCAATCCACATTTAAGGATTCTTTCTCAATAATGCCTGCAAGAGGTGTCATAAGAAACTTTTCTTTTCTAGTTTCCTCCTTTTCTTCTTTTTCAATCAAATCTTTAGGCTTTTTAAGTGGAGGACAAGTTTTTATCTATATATAGTTTAGCTCAAGACACAGATTTTTCTTCAAGCACGTCATCACAAGGTTTTTTTATGGAAGGTAAAATGTTCTCAATATCTAGTTTAGCTCTAGACAAAGACTTTTTTGTTTTTTCATTTTCTATTTTTCTTTTCCTATCTTCCCGTCATGACTCTTCATAATTGGATTTGGAGGGGTAACTCTCCCTCTTAGGCTCTCTCCTGGAATAGGATGTGTTAGGATAGTCTTCCCTAGAGGTATACCTTCTCTTAATATGTTCTTCTACCCTAACACATAGTTGTACCAAATAATTAAATTCATTAAAAGGAAAAACTTCAACCCTATTTTCAGATTTCAAGGTTTAGGCACTCTAGAATCTAGCAATGGTAACACTTGACCCTTCCTTTATACAAGCCCTCAGTATTAGTAACTCAATTTTCTGCTTGTATTCCTCGGCATTTCTATCCTTCTGTTGAAGTCTTTGGAGTTGATACATCAATCACAATGATAATAAGAGGGTAATTGTCGTCTCTTGAGGGTACCCTTAAGCTCATTCCAATATCTAATATGAACCAAAGAGTCTTTAAAAAATGCCCACCAATACAAAGTTGTTCTTTGAAAGTTGTGCATAGCCAAGGACACTCCTTTCTTCTTCAATATGGTAACTTTCAAAGATTTGATCTACCTTCATTTCCCAATCTAAAAATTCTTCTACATTATCCCTACCATAAAAGGGATGAAGGTCTACCATTGGATCTCTATTGAAAGATTCATATATGGGTCTATAATGATCTCTTGGGGTAGTTGGTAATAATCTTCATTATGATGAGGATTATACCACCCCTTAGTTTGATTCCTGGAGTCAAGGATCCTTCTTCTTCTATGTCTAGGCTCCTCTTCCTTTCTATGTCTAGGCTTCTCTTCCCTATGGAAGTTGCCTTTATTTTGATTTAAAGTCATTTGTGTAATCATGTCCTTCAGATCTTTCCTTAGATCATCCAAATTTTTATTTGTACTTTCTTGTTTTTTTTCTATTTTTTATTTCAATTTTCTCTCATAAATCTCTATTCCTCTCTCCAACCATATTCCTCACTTGGATCCTTATTATTGTTTCACACACTAGATGCATGAGAATGATCACTCATTCTGAAAATGAAAAAAAAAATCACAAGAACTTTGATTAACCAATGAGTGATCAAAAATTTCAAAAATAGGTTTTAAAAGTTGGAAGTTTCTCTCAAGGTCAAAAAGTCAAAATTTCTCGGAGTTCACTTCTAGGAAAGAGTGTTGAGTCACTAGGACCACTTAAGAACCAATGTCTTTCCTAGTCAGAGATTCCTCTAATAACTTAAACAAATCTTCCTCTAAGGAAACTTCAAAACGATTTTTCTATATGTGTATAAAAAGTCTTAGACACCAAAGAAATGTCAACTATAAAATTTGAGAGATACACGATAGATATCATGGAGACTTAAAAAATAAAAGGAAAGCAAGAAATTAACAAGAAGAAAGTAAAGTAAGAAATCTAAAAAAAAATCCTAAGTGAAAATGCAAGTGAAACTTTGAGCCTTTTAACACATTTTCACAAGACTAAGCACTTATTATTACAATGTTTAACTTTGGGATTGCTTTAATAGCATTTTCCCAAACATAAAGCAAACAAAATTACAAATGAAAAAGTAACACAAAGTTTCGTGACAATATGATTTAAAAAAAAAATATGTTTGATCTTTGTAGCTTGCTAACTCCCCCTCTCAAGTATTTATCACTCTTTCTTTTTGAACTTTCATTTGTTTGTTCTATGGTGGTCATCTTTAGCTTGATGTTTTTCTTCTCTAAGATGCTACCTAGCAATGTTAGTTTTCCAAAAATCGCACTAAAAAATAATTTGCATCTCAAAGGTCAATAGACAATGGCAGAATGGGGTTTTAAAAAGTTCGTTGGGTGCAGGAAGTAATTGCCTTGTTTCAATGGTGTATAGAGAAAGAAAATAATTTCAGGCCCAATATGGCTTGACCCAAATATTTCACTGCAGCCAAACTGTACTGTTGCATGCCACAAATTTAAGCTTAATGCACTGTATCAGTTGCTGAAAATATTTGTTTTGGTTGGTCAAAAAGTGCACCAGCAGATTTAATGCACCAAAATTTTGCACCAAGACAATTAAACCAGCACTAGCTCTCAATGCACAAATTACTTCTCTAATTTGTTATGTTATGCCTACTCCTGCTGCTGCATTAATTATTTTAGTTGCTGCCAATAAGTGAACCAGAAATCTGCTCTTGTCCTAGGTGTTTAATGATTCCCGCAACAAACACCTTGGTTGCAGCTTCAGCAAAACAGCTGCTTCAACAATCAAACACCAATTCCAGCTGCACCAGTTTAGTACATCTCAATCAAAAAACAAAGTTTAATCAGCTCAAATATAAGTTCCAGTTGTTGACTGTATGTGTTTCTGTTCTAAGTTAGCATATTGGACACCAAAATGTCTAGATAGACACTGAAACAGGCACCGGCGATGAACTTTCCAGCGAGAACAATTTCAATAATGTTTTCGCACCGGAAAATCACCATTCTCCAATCATAGATTTTGCCAGAAAAAATCACGAATCTAATTCTCTGTAGCGGACTAATCGCATCGTTTCTCCGATCAATCACGTTTGCACCATTTCAAGATGAACAACACCATCACAGGCACCGTCACCGTTCTTCTATCAAACTCACGCACCATTTTCACTCGTCATCGGAGTTGTTCCGATTACAATTTAATGAACGCGTCAATTATGAATCAGAAGATGAACACCGATCAAAGCGCATCAAGAAGAATTTCAGGAATTGAAAACCTAAACCAGATCTGCTATTCGCACCTCTGGATTTACTGTCTGCACCACCGATCTAATGAAATTCACAAACATATCCGTTTTATATTCTCACATCTGGATTTGCTTTCTGCACCTAAAACATTTTTGGAAAATTTCGAAAATTTTCGAAATAACTTTTGGAGAGCATGATAATGGAACCTAACTTTAAAGAAAAATGTTAATGATCTATTACCAATGTAAGAACTCAAAAATGAAAATAAAAAACACTCAAAAAAAAAATCAAAAAAGAATTCAAAAAATTCAACTAATGAAGTTTTTGAAAAATTTGGACTAAACATTACTCTAGACCAAACATATATGATTTTAAAATCAACATACTCAAATATAAGAAAATTTCACCGAAATTTTTTGAAGAAAACTCAAAAAAATTGAAAAGAACACACGAATTTGAACACAATAACACCTAAAAGCACACACATGAATGTTCAAGTAAGAACAATAAATTTGAACCAAACAAAGAGACAAAAAAACACAAAATCAATCGGTAAACATTTAAGATATTCAAGAAAAATATGAACAACATGGAAATAAGAACAAATTTCGAAGAAGAAGTTACTTATATTGTAAACCAAAGCTCTAATTACCAAATGATGCAAACCGGCTTTGCATATCATGTGTAGATCTTCTTCTTCACTATTTTGATTTGAATATCTTCTATGGAAGATGAATGATATTGCGGAATCATGAAGAATTGTAGAAATTTTGGAGTTAGGCCAACACTTAGTTTCTAGAATGAGGTTTGACCAACACTACTAGGAGGAGTCTAGAAGTTTGTCTAGCAAGAAGATGATAAGTGTCATATTTCATATTAAAATATAGACACTTATGGATATTAATTCATAAATAACTATAATATAATACCTAATTTATGAATTTAATTTTTTTTACATATTTTGTGATTATAATATGAATAAGAACAATTTATTCTCAAATTTGTGTTAATTTCAAGATTTTAGGGAAGAATGGAGATGAAAGGGCAAAAGGAGAATATACAAGATAAAAAGGGGAAGTTGGAACGCTCCAAACATTTTCCCAAACTCGCCCAAGCCAGAAGCTCTTAAAGGATCTCGCCCAAGCGAGTTCAATCTCGCCACGGCGAGATCACTTTAGAGACGTTGGGCTTGTTTTCGTCTAACTCGCGCAGGCAATCCAAGCACGCCCAGGCGAGAAGTCACTTAGCCCAAGTCCAACTAGGTTAAATAGGAGGCTTGAGTCACAACCGTAGACATCAATTGGGAGAATAGAAGGTGTTAGAAAACTCTAAAGGAGGCAATCATCAAGGAGAAACATCTTGGATCTTCTTTTCTTGCTTTCCATGCTTGTAAGGTCCAACATGAGTAGATAATTCTACCATTTGGGATTGGGAGTAATCTATTCAAACTCTTATGTATTGAGGTGATATTTAAATATAATATTTTGTTCTTGATTGATGATTGATATTGTCATTTTATTTGTAATGCTTGTTTATCATGATAAAGATCCTTAGATTTGACTGGAAAGTATCTCTAAGTTTCTGACCAAAATGATAATGCTTAACATATTTGAATGCGAGGAATGGATTTGAAATGTTAATTGCTATCAACACCTAATTGTAATGTTAAATGCGAGGAATCGATATTTAGGAGACTCTCTTAATAATTTTATATGTGAGGAATCAATCTAAATGACTTTTATATGGGCATCAACATCAATCAAAGGATAGAATATTACTATGCTTTTCAAAATACATAAGAGTAAGAAGGATGAACCTCAATCCAAATTTTCCAATTGAACCAACAAACTCTTTGACTTTCTTTCTTTATAATTCTTGAAATCATTATAACAAACTCGCAACAAACTTTATTATTTTGTTTTCTATTTAGTGAACCTTATACTTGATAATTCAACTATTCCTTGTGGGTTCGATATTTGTCCATAGGAACAAATTATTACTTCTGACACGGTACACTTATCGTAAAATAGTCATTAGAAGACAACTATATAACTTTGAACAAGTTTAAGTGTCTCAAAATTTGGACAACATTTCATTACTTAAATCAAAGTTCAAAAACATGTACAAGATGTTGATCAAGGATGATCTTGAGCTTTGATGTTTCCAAATCCATGGAGTTTGATGGAAGGCTGGAGTTGCTGCTTGTGTGGGTAGGTTCTGGGTAGATTAAAGTGTAATTCACTCCTTGTTTGAATCTAGAACTGATTTGAATCAAAACCTTTTTGAAAAATAGTGTTTTCCAAAAAAGTGGAAAAACAACCTGTTGTTTTGTCGTTTCAATCGGTTGTTTGACACTTCGTGGTTTTTGAAAAGGGTTTGAAGTTGTTTGACTTGGTTGACTTTGTTGTCAAACCAATTCAATCGGTTGTTTCGAGAATTCAACTGATTGTTCTTTTGAAAATCCATAACACAATTTCGTTATGCTTTGTAAATTAGCTTTTAATGTTTTCTAACTATTTTGGCTCCTGCTTTAAATGTGTTTAACAAACCTTTGGAGTATATAAAGTTTGCTTTACGCTCCTAAGAAAAGAGAAACAAATTAGACTTTTTTGAGTTTGAGAAAACAGATTTGAGTTTTCAAGATTTGCATCAAGCTTTTGGATTTTCACAAGGGAGTGGAATAGGATTGTTGTAATCTTTTCTTTTTGGATATTGATCAGGTGTAATCCTTTCTCTATCTCTTGTATTTATGGAATTGTTGTGAGTGCAGAATCAGAGGGTGTTTTGATTTCTATGGTGTTGTATGCCAAAGGAAGTGTGTGGCTTGAGGTGTTGAAGGTCACTTCTTTGGTGTGTGGTGTTGTAATATGGTTTTTTGATTGCATAGTAGATACAAGTGGTTTTCAAGATTTGCATCAAGGTTTTGGATTTTCACAAAGGAGTGGAATAGGATTGCTGTAATATTTTCTTTTTGGATATTGATCAGGTGTAATCCTTTCTCTATCTCTTGTATTTTTTGGAATTGTTGTGTAAGTGCAGAATCAGAGGGTGTTTTGATTTGTGTGGTAGTGTGTGGCTTGAGATGTTCAAGGTCACTTCTTTGGTGTGTGGTGTTGTAATTTGGTTTTTTAATTGCATAGTAGATACCTAGTGGTTTCTGGGACTGGATGTACTCTTGGGATAAAAGTGAACCAGTATAAATTTCTTGTGTGCTTTTCTCTTGCCCTGAACTCATTTTCATTATGCTTTTAAGTTGTTTTAAGATCTGCTGATAAAAACAACCGATTGAATTGCAGAAACAACCAGTTGTTTTTCTGAATATCAACTTCAACAATTTTGTGTGTTTAATTCCTTGATTCCTTTCTCTGTAATTCTGCTTTGGCTTTCATTATATCTTCAAAGTTTGCAAAAATCTTTCATAAACAATTCACCCCTCCTTCTTGTTTAAGGCCATATATTCTAACAATTGGCATCAAGAGCTAAGTTCTTGAAAGTCATTCAAGTTTTTCAATCCTATATCTTTTTCTTATGGCTGAAAAATTACCTTTTGGGGAGGGTGCCTCAATAAACAGGCCACCTTTGTTTTGTGGTTTGAATTACCAGTTTTGGGAGGTACGAATGAAAATCTTTGTTGAATCACTAGATAGAGGAATTGGGATGCAATTGAACATGACCCTTTTATTCCTAAGTTTAAAAAGGATGGTGTTTTTATTGAAAAACCATGGTCCCAATGGAATGATGCTGAAAATAAAAAGGCCAAGTTTGATTGCATTGCTAAGAATATCATGACCTCTGCCTTAAACTCTGATGAGTTTTTTTGGGTCTCACAATGAGGATCTGCTAAGGAGATTTGGGATACTCTAGATGTAACTCATGAGATGTTCAGGATGCTTAAAGGAGAAACAATTGCAAATGTGAAAAAGAGATTCATTCACATTGTCAATCACCTAATGAATCTTGGAAAAGTCCTTGACAAAGAAGAGTTGAACATCAAGATCCTCAAGTGTCTTGATAGATCTTGGCAACCTAAAGTCACAACTATCTCAAAATCTAAAGACTTGGCATCTTTGACTACAGCCTCCTTGTTTGGAAAGCTTAGGAAGCATGAGTTGGAGATGAACAAGCTCAATGTGTTTTTAGAAAATCAGGTTTAGGATTTAATCCATAGATTAAGAAAAGTGGGATTTCAACATCTTTTTCAACTGTGCCAGAAAAACAATCGATTGAAAAATTGAAACAATCGATTGTTACATGTTTTTGTTGCATGAAAAGGGGCCACTCTGTTAGATTCTGTAAAATTAGGAAATTTTTTGTTCCTAAAGGTGTTATGAGATAAGTTCCCAATAATTCTGAGGTTCCTAGTGATAAAGTTAATGCCATAGGACCCACATTTGTAAGGGGACCAAATCTTGTTGCTTGATTTGATGGTTTTGCAAGATTTTTAAGAGATCAAGGATTGTTGAGTCAAAAGATCAAGCTTATGAAGGGAAAAGATTCTATCTGAACTCCCAATTACAGATCTGTACCAGACTCAGTCTTCTTAGAAGTCAAGAGAATTTTCTTGATCATGAACTATGACTCATTGAGAGAACCACTTTGTTAAAAGGATAAGACTTGATTTTTTTTTTCTTTTCTATTTTAAGTTTTCTTTAAATCTGGAGTATGAAAAATCTTAATTGATGTATTTATTCTATATCTATGTAATGGTGTATGTGAAAGTTTTATTCTGATTCATCTCTGCCTGTCATTATTGTTATGTGAAATGCTTTAACTGTTGTCACAGAAAAACAACTGATAGTTTTCACGAAACAACTGATTGTTTCCCCTCTGACAGCACTGCATTAAATTGATTTAATTTCTCTATACATTCTGTTTGTTGCAGATTCACTCCTCGAGTAGTTATGGTCAAAGTGCATTTATCATGGGTCTATTTTCGTTCAGAAAGGGTGTTACATTAGTCATAAATGGAATATATTCCATAATTTCTTGGAAAATTAATAGCCTTTTATGACTAGTCAAAGTCCACATGTGCTTTCCATGTGAAAACTACCACTGAGTGACGTGCCACTATGAAGTCTTGGACTAGAATCTCTTTCTTGAAGACTAAAACCCACTAAAAGCCAAGGATTGGAATTGCTTTCTGTGCATATATAAACTCCTATGTAGTTGTTTCTCTTCACAAAAACAACCCATTGTCACATCTCTTGTTGTTCCTTCTACCTCCATGTATTCCACATCCCCTTCATCAAAGAGGATTAAAACTAGGGCAGTTAGAAGAGGAGGACGTCTTGAAGCGTGGTTCTCGAGTGAAGATGAAAAGATTGAGAAATATCTATATGAGACAAATAGGAAAGCTATAAATAATCCAAAGCTCATCTCTTTCAACTAGTTGAGGGATAAAAAGTTGGTTAAGGTGAGGAGTCTTCTCAAAGAGTAGTTGCTAAAGAGGTTCTTAGAAATGTCAGGAAACATGTATCTTGATATTGTGAGGGTTTTTTACATCAACCTTCAATTTGTTGGTAATAATCTTGTATCTCATGTAAAAGGAGTTGACATGGAAATTACACATGATGTTTGGTCTACCATTACGGGATTAAAGTATGCAGGACTGTGAATTAACAAAGGAAATATTGATGTGGTGGAAGAATTTAACAAAATTCAGTTTTATAAAAATTGCTTGATGAATCCTCAAGCAAAGGTAAGAAACTTTTCAGTGGGTGGACTAAAGCTAAATGAAAGGCTAATTTCCTTCATTGTGACTTGGATGCTCACACCTAGGGGGAGTAATCACTCTGTGCTTACCGAGGAGAACCTTGTCTACATATATTGTATCATGAACAAGGTCAAAATCAATTGGATCCACATCTTCAAGGAGCACATGCAGAAATCCATGAGGTTAAGTGATTACCACTATCCATATGTTATCTTGATTTCTAAATTTCTGAATGATTTTGAAGTGGATCTTGAGGAAGAACAAACTGAAGTGGTGAAATCATCACACAAAGTGAACAATGGTTCACTTAGTAAGATGAGATTCACTAAAATTAGTGGAAGATGGATAAGCAAGGATGGAGACCAAGGTGGTTCCTCAAGTGGTGTGCAAGCTGAACAAGAAGAGGAAGAACAAGCTGCTGCTACTGAAGGTGCTGGAATCGATGCTCAAGAGAATGAACCTGCTATTGATTTTGGTGTTGGACCAAGTGTTGGGAACATAGGATATCGCATAACATCAATGTCTCCTTTTGAAAGGTTTATGGTTAACAGGATGCACAGATTTCCAGAGAACCAAAGGAATCTCCATGAATTTTGTGCTACCAATTTTTAAAACTTTGATGACAGATTCCAGAGCAAGGATGCACGTTTTCAGAACTTGGATGAGCAGATAGAAGTTGTGCAAAACCAATTATTTGAGCTGCAGTATGGAAAGGAAGACTAAAGATGTGTTATGTTTTTCTTGCTTTAAATTTCTGGACAATTTCTTTCTTGATTTTGTTTTACCCTTTCTTCATTCTATTTGTGAAGACAAATATGGGGAGAAGGTGTTGGTTTATGTGTTGTGTAACCTGCTGCAAAACTTTGATCTTGAATGGTTTATATTCTCTTGTTCAACATGTTAAATTTGTTGTTGCACACACTATTTTAATTGGTTTTTCTACAAAAATTGATTATGCAGAAAACTGGTTTGTGTGCCTTCATAACCTGTTGTTATATATTCTTTGTGTTTGCATAGATTATGTTTTGCAGGTGCTAATTCAGATTCTAACAGTTCAACACAAGCAACCAGGGATTTGTCTTCATCAAATAGGGGGAGATTGTTGATCAAGGATGATCTTGAGCTTTGATGTTTCCAAATCCATGGTGTTTGATGGAAGGCTAGAGTTGCTGCTTGTGTGGGTGGGTTATGGGTAGATTAAAGTGTAATCCACTCCTTGTTTGAATCTAGAACTGATTTGAATCAAAACCTTTTTGAAAAAAGAGTGTTTTCCAAACAAGTGGGAAAACAACCAGTTGTTTTGTCATATCAATAGGTTGTTTGACACTTAGTGGTTTTTGAAAAGGGTTTGAAGCTGTCAAACCAATTCAATCGACTGTTTCGAGAATTCAACAAATTATTTTTTTGAAAATCCATAACAGAATTTTGTTATGCTTTGTAAATCAGCTTTTGATGTTTTATAACCGTTTTAGCTCCTGCTTTAAATGTTTTAACAAACTTTTGGAGTATATAAAGTTTGTTCTATGCTCCTAAAGAAAAGAGAAACATTTTAGACTTTTTGAGTTTGAGAAAACAGATTTGAGTTTCCAAGATTTGCATCAAGCTTTTGGATTTTCATGAAGGAGTGGAATAAGATTGTTGTAATCTTTTCTTTTTGTATATTGGTCAGATGAAATCCTTTCTTTATCTCTTGTATTTCTGGAATTGTTGTGTAAGTGCAGAATCAAAGGGTGTTTTGATTTCTGTGGTGTTGTGTGCCAAAAGAAGTGTCTAGCTTGAGGTGTTCAAGGTCACTTCTTGGGTGTGTGGTGTTGTAATCTGGTTTTTATTGCATAGTAGATACCCAGTGGTTTCTGGGGACTAGATGTAGCTCTTGGGATAAAAGTGAACCAGTATAAATTGCTTGTGTGCTTTTCTCTTGCCCTGAACTCATTTACATTCTGCTTTTAAGTTGTTTTAAGCTTTGTTGATAAAAACAACCGATTGAATCGCAGAAACAACCAGTTGTTTTTCTTAATATCAACTTAAACGGTTTTGTGTGTTTAATTTCGTTATTCCTTTCTCTCTAATTCTGCTTTGGCTTTCAATATACCTTCAAAGTTTACGAAAATATTTCATAAACAATTCACCCCCCTCTTGTTTAATGCCGTATATTCTAACACAAGAAACTCCTATTTGAAGGAGAAAGTCTCTCACTCAAAACCAAATGCAAGTGTGACAAGTTGATGTGATCCAAAAATACATAAAGATGACCAAGGATGCTACACTTGAAAGGTCATCTCAACAAGCAAATAAAGACCTCATTAATAGGAGAAATGGACAAAGCCCAAAGCATTTGAAGTTCTTCTTATTAGTCTTCTCAAAAGATGAGGTCCAAGCCCAATTAATATCTTTTGTAATATTTTTTAGAATAGTTTCAAGATAGAACATTAAAAGGGAAGTAGTAGGAAAAGTCACTTTTCTAGAATAAGGTAGTGATTTGAAAAGGGGAGACATTTTACTTGTCTTTTCATATGCCTTGCCTTTTCATTTACAAATGACTTTTCATGTATTTTTACCTTTTCATGACCGGTCCTCTAAGCCTATATAAAGAGGAGTCTTGCTTTTTGTAAACATAAGTTGAATATTGAAATTGAAAGTGAAGTTACTCTTTTGAATTTGAGTGGTTTCTTTGTTAGACTAGCTATCCTTCTCTTTTTCTTCTCTTGTGGGTCTTGGGAATCCTCAAGTGGTGACACTCTCACTCATCTTGGAGCCTTCCACCATCCAAGTGGCGTGATCATTCCCATTGTCTTCAAGCACATAAGTTTCTTCAACTCTTCATCTTCTTCTTCCATACCCATTCTATATCAAAAACTCTAAAACATGTTTTGTTTCTTGTTCTTGATTTTCAATCGGTCAAATGTTTCTATTAAATGTTTCTAATCAATAGTTTGTCATTGGTTCTTGTTTTAAATTGTTGGAATTACTTGTTGATGTTCTATTTGGTTCATGTTCTTGAAATGGGTTTCCCATGGGTTTCTTGATTTGTGTTCTTGAAATGTGTTTCTTGATTTGTGTTCTTGAATTGATTGTAGAATCTTGATCCAATTCTTGAAAGTGTCATATGATGTTTCATCTCCTAATCAACTCACGTCATGTGGTATCATGAGCCATGGGTTTGTTCTTTTTTTGAGTTGATTTGACACTTTTAATTCAAGCAATTTATTTTCCAGCACCTTATTTTGTGCATAATTTTGTTTTTAGGTTCCTTTTTTTGTGTTGTTCTGTTTTTACTGTATTTGAGTCTTTCTTGTTGTTTTTAATTGGTACAAATTAATTGTGTTTGAGTCATTTTTATTTTTCAATCCACATAAGTTTTGTCAAGTCATGTTTCTCCCAAAATGTCATCAATTCTATGTAGTAATCTTCTTGATAATTTTGGTTGATTGATTTTATTTGAGTTCAGTTTTATATTTTTGTTTTTGATCCTTTGGTGCATTTTTCTTTTTAGATTTGAGTTCATACTTGTGTGTAGATCCATACAAGTTCATAAACATCATTTCTATTGTGTCTTTTGAAGTTCTCAATGTTGTTTTTAATTCCATAATAGATTTCCTTTGTTTTTTCCCGAATCTGTTTTTTAGTAGTACTATTTTCCAGAATAAATTCCAGTAGTACTGTTTTTTAGTTTTCTTCATCCAATTCTAGTACTATTCTCTAGGTTCCCTTTGTGTACTATCTTTTATTGAGTGCCTTATTTTCTTAATTGTCTTTTTCATTCAATATTCTTTTCCAAGTTTTGTCATATCTTTTACTTCCACTTTGGTTTAGCTATTTCTTGTTTACACCTTTTCTTGTTTGTCTTTTCTTCTTCCTTAAAGTTTTGTGGTGATTTAGCTTTGAGCAAGTGTGGTTTGCTTTGGCATCTTTCACTTGAGATTTACCCAATCCACAAGGAGACTTGGTTAAGGAAAGAATTTGTTTTCTTGAGTAATTCTTCCCTTTTCTTTCATTTAGGCCGTGGGCAATTTTTTTATGTTTTTTGCTATATACCTTGTTTTTCTAATTGTTTGTTCATTGTATTTTGTGTTTGTTTGATAATATGGATCATATTTCTAGTGGAGAATCCTCTAAACAACATTCTCCTCAAAAAGCTTTCTGATGTGATTCCAATAGCACAATATGAATGATTCTTGACATTCTTAGGAATCAACTTGAGTTGGATATGAGGTAGGCACTTTTTTATAGAATTGGATCAAGGTTCTATGTTCAAGAACTCACCAACCCAAACTCACATGGAAGATCCATGTATTGTCAAATTGAATAAAAAACAGCAACTAGAAATGAAGAAGAAGCAAAGAGGATCGGCAAAAGCAAAAGGAACCGAAGCAAAACAGCAAAGGAACTAAAAATACCGAACTGAAAATGCAAGAACACAAGCTAAGACATGAACATAAAAGGAGAAGGAAGGAAGGAGAAGAGAAAGCTCATGCAGATGGAGGAATTGGTTGGATGATCACGCCACTTAGAGGATGGAGACTCCAAGATGAGTGTGTTATGCCGCCACTTGAGGTAACCAAGAACTCTCAAGATAAGACTAAGTGAGGAAGGCACAAAGCTCTCCAATTCTCTCTCAAATT
>Ga0123341_1000880_pt1 | contig 20887 bp, 18 predicted proteins | sample Turbeapinknodule_FD_89959 | JGI IMG/M metagenome (GOLD analysis project Ga0123341, IMG submission 89959) | Root nodule microbial communities of legume samples collected from Mexico - Turtle bean Mexico pink nodule | ecosystem: Host-associated > Plants > Roots > Nodule | place: Mexico: Nepantla...
AATTTAGAAACTATTTAACAATAATAGAAAATAATAGAAATTAATTTAGAAACCAAATTTCTTTTTAGTTTCTAAAATGGTCTCTAATTTAGTTACTATTGCAACTAATTATTTTGGTTTCTACAAATTGGTTTCTATTTCATGATTTTCTTGTACTGTACACTTTCATACTTGTTTTCTTCTTTGGTGCTTCGTTTAATTTTCTATTCTGTTTCTGCTCTCGTGTTTCCTCTCGTCTTTTGCGAGCCTTCATTTTCTTCTTCGTGTCATTGTAAGTTTGTTTCGAGCTCTCTTTCTTCTTCACCATTGGTTTATATATTTTTTTCATTTCTCTTATTTGTTTGTTTTCTTGCATTGGTGAAAGTCACCACTGTTTCCTTGTCTGCTGTTTGGATTTTTGCTATGTCGTATTTGCTCTGTCATTGCTTCCGCCGCCGTTGCTTCCTTCACGCACAAGGTTGGTGTTGTTTTATTTTATTTTTAATGCTTAGGGTTTAGAGTTTTAATTTTTTTAATTCTTTTTAAAGAAGAATGCGGCTATATAGTTGTCGTCTTCTCTGTTGGACATAAGACTACATTTACATCTAGAAAGTCATCATTTTAAAGTGAAAATAATCATTGTCTTTTAACCTTTTTGTACCAGTGTCAATGTTAACTGAAAAAAATTTGAGGAACTTTGATTGAAAAAATACATCAAACAAGATCGACTATGATTTTTTAAGAGCTTTGCAGTGGGAGGTTCATCCTACCAAGGCTCTTACTATATTCTAGTTCGTAAACTTCTCCATGTCTTTGACAGAAATGTAATACAAATGGTGTTACAAAGGATACTCCGGGCAAAGCAAGATTTTAGAGTTTGCATAGCTTTTAATGTAGGTTGTTTTTCCTCTTCTACTGTTGTGCATTGTACTCCATATGTTGGAACAAATGTGGATAAAATATGTTACGAGTTGGTCATTTTATTGTTGTACATTGTGCTCCATATGTTTGGAATAAACTATGGATGAAATGTGATTCAGGGTTGTTCATTTTAGCTCACTTTGATTTCATAACATATGACGTAATTATATTAAGAGTAGTAGACACATGAATTTACATTATATATATATATATATATATATATATATATAATTTCTTAATCCAATATTTTTAGATATAAATTTGGTTGAACTCATGCATATCCATATACGTTAGAAGTGGGTCTAATAATTAAGTGGTTTACAATTCATAAAACTCATTAAGTGTTCCCATGTTATTTAGTTTAGTGGTTTACAAAGTTCAAAAGCCACAAAATGTGCTCCATTTTGAAGTTGGTGGTACGCGCATAATGCCTCCTTACCAAATTTTCCAAGCACAATTTCTTGGTGGGCTTGACCTCTTTACGAGTGCGAAATGTGCACCAAACCTATTGATTAACACGCACCAGCCACTATCAGGAAAATAAAAACATGCAAATCATTTCGTTATGGGACCAAAGAAAAATGGACCTGATATCTTGACATTGTTTATAGCGAAAACATTCTTTAACAAACAAATTAATTAATATTTTAAATTTATTTTTGAATTTTAAATGTTAATATTATTGTAAAGGGTTGTTGAATAGTATTATTTAATGTGTACAGTGTCAATGAATCTTTATTCCAGAAAAATTCAACCACCACTATAAATCACTAACCTATACAAAAACAGTTCAACTGATCTTCCCTCAGAAATCAAAAGAATGATTTTATCTAAGCAATCTTCAGTTTCAACACTCCACACCTTAACATTTTTTCTTTGCCTTCTCTTAGTAGGTTGCCAAATCCTTGAAACCCCATCACCACCATCGGATTCAATCCCACTAATCCCTGACATTTTAAACTTCATAGACCAAAGACTCGCTCTGGTCTTCCCCATTATTCAAGCCTTCAAGAACACAATAATCTCAGATCCTTTGGGAATAACAGCAACATGGGTTGGTCCAAATTTATGCAACTACACAGGCTTCTACTGTGACCACCCACTAGACAACCTCACTGCCACAACCATTGCCTCAATTGATTTCAATGGCTTTCAACTCACTGCTCCAACACTTGATGGCTTCATCGACCAACTCCCTGACCTGGCTCTTTTCCATGCAAACAGCAACAAATTTTCGGGCACCATATCTCCAAAAATAGCGGGACTCAAGTTCCTATACGAACTTGATTTAAGTAACAACTTGTTCTCCGGGTTATTCCCCTCATCGGTCATCAACATCCCCACCTTGTCCTTTTTGGACATTAGGTACAACTTTTTCACCGGCACGCTGCCCCCACAAATTTTCATGCAGACATTAGACGCTCTGTTCCTCAACAACAACAATTTCATGCTCACACTGCCCAACAACCTAGGAGACACACCCGTCGTTTATCTCACGTTGGCCAACAACAAATTCACCGGGCCCATTCCCCGCAGCATTAGAAAAGCCTCGTCCACGTTGATCGAAGTGCTGCTTTTGAACAACCTTTTAACGGGTTGTCTTCCCTACGACATCGGGTTCTTGGGAAACGTGAGATTGTTGGATGTTGGTGGGAACCTCTTAACTGGGCCAATACCTTGGTCCTTTGGGTGCTTGAAGAAAGTGGAGCAGCTGAACCTAGCAAGGAACTTTTTGTATGGACAGGTTCCGGAAGTGGTGTGTGCGTTGGGCAATTTGGCGAATCTTTCCTTGTCTTACAATTATTTTACGAAAGTGGGACCTTCGTGCAAGAGCCTGATTCAAAGAGGGGTTCTTGATGTGAGGAATAACTGTATTGTTGGTCTTCCGGATCAGAGATCGGCGAAGGAGTGTATGGCGTTTTTTTCGATTCCGAGGTCTTGTTTGCACCCTGCATCGTTTAATATCATACCGTGTCAAATTCATTGGACGAAACCGCGAGAAAGAACTCAGAGGCATTTGCTTTCATATTCTGCTCTTTCCACAAATAGAGTCCTTTTCTAACTCAGGATTGTGTAGTGTGTACTAAGGTATATATACTTTGATTTACATGCATACACAGAATGTAATGGGATTAAGTAAGTTATATTTATAATAATAAACTCTTACAATTTTTCCTTTTTATCATATTGCTCATCTCCTATCATACTTTTTTTCGTATGCTAAATTGAAAGAGTTGTGAAAAATTGCGTGGAGGGTTTCTGGCGAAGTATATTTACGACCCCGAAAATAAAATAAAGGAATCTTGGAAATCTAAATATTTGAATTTATTTTATGATTTTATTGTTTGATATCATAGAATCAAAGTTATTTTTTAAAATAATTAATATTTATATTTTATATATATAAAAAGTAATGTTTAAGTGAGTCCATGTCCAAGTGAATCAAAATTTCACTTAAATATGTTACTAAGACATTGATGTACAAATAGATATTTTTTATCAATAATTTTTTTTTTATATTGAAGTATTTGGGGTACTTTAGGATATACACACAAGATTGTGAATAAATAATGAGAAAAAGGCTTTGTAGGGGTCAAACAAGTTCCAAGACTATGAGAGACTTAACAATTTTCTCTTATCTCATAACTATGAGAGAGATTCCTTGCTTTATCTCACTACTACCATGTCAGACATCATGTTTGCAGTTTGTTTTTGTGCAAGATTTCAATCCAATCCAAAAGAATCTCACTTCAAAGTTGCAAAACGAATTCTGAAATATCTTAAGGGAACAACCACTGTTGGTTTATGGTATCCTTATCACTCTCCTATACATTTGGTTGGCTACTCTGATTCTGATTTTGCAGGGTGTAAGCTGGACAGAAAAAGCACAAGTGAGATTTGTCATCTTCTTGGCTCAAGTTTGATATCTTGGCATAACAAGAAGCAAGCTTGTGTGCCTCTTTCAACTGCAGAAGCTGAATACATAACTGCTGGAAGCTGTTGTGCTCAAATTCTCATAATTAAACAGCAGCTAGAAGTATTTGGGTTGAAAGTTTGCAAGGTGTCTTTGCTTTGTGACAACACAAGTGTTATTAATCTTACCAAAAATCAAATTCAGCTCATTGAGATTCGTCACCATTTTATAAGAGATCATGTGAGCAATGGGGATTATGAAGTTCAATTTATTGAAACTGAAAAATAGCTTGCAAACATTTTCACAAAATCACTGTCTAAGGACAAATTTTTCTTATTAAGAAATGAGTTAGGTATTCGTGATTCTCAAATTCTTTCTTAATTATGTTTTTATCACTTGTATTACTCTCTTTTTGAAGACAAATAGGGGGAGAATTATCTGGTTTTTTAGTGTTATATTGTTGTTGTATTACATTGCTTTAAATTTGGTATGATTTGCTGATTGAATGCTTTGATGAACACTGGTTTTCACTGCTGGAAAACAGGTTCTTGGAGAGAGTTTAAAACCTGGGTTGTTTTATTACTTTGTACATGCACAATTTCTATTTTGTCGGTGATTTCAAATTCAAACAGGACAACACAAACAAACCAGGAATTTGTCTTCATCAAATAGGGGGAGATTGTTTAACATAGGCTTTGATGTCTCCAAATCCAAGTGGATTGCTTGAAGACTTTGTTGCTGCTTGTGTGTGTGTGTGTTTTGTGTAGTTTGAATTTTTTAATCCACTCATAGTCATGATCCAAGGTTGCTTGATTCAAGTTCTTTTGAAAAAGATATGTTGTCTAAAGAAAGTGGAAAATCAACCTGTTGAATTGTCGTTTCAACCGGTTGACCTTGTTGTCAAGCGAATTCAACTGATTGTTTCGTCTTTTCAATCGGTTGATTTTTTAAAATCCTTAACAAAATTTTGTAAAAGTGGTTTAGTCTATTTTAATTGTTTTAAAACTGATTTGGCTCTTGCATTAAATGTTTTTAACAACTAATTGGACTTTAAATAATCTGTTTTACACTCCTGGTTGTTAGTGATTCAAATTATCTCTTTCAAATCAATTTTCCAAGATTGCTTCAAGCTTTGGATTCTTTCTAAGAGTGGAATAGGATTGCTTCGTACTTTTCATTTTCAATCTGTGATTGAACTAAATGTTATCATTCCTTTTCTCTCTTGACTACTCTCTTTCTGTAAGATTGTTCTTGACTATTGTAATCAATGTATTGGATTTTTTAGTGAAATTTTTAGAGGTTTCTGAGGACTGAATGTCGCTCTTCGTAAAGAGTGAACTAGTATAAAACCTTCTGTGTTGATCTTTCTATCCCTTATCTCATTTAAATTTTTTCAGCTTTGATTTTCATAACTGCTGATAAAAACAATCGATTTGTTTTTGGCTAAACTGATTTCTCCTTCATTTATTCTCATTGGCTTTCAATCTACCATCAAAAATTTTGAAAATCTTTCATAAACAATTCACCCCCCTCTTATTTAAGGCCTACAATTCTAACACTTAGCACAATATTTCTCAACGTCCTCGCATATGAGGCCAAAAGAACTTGTGTTTGAGAATGTCAAAAGTCTTATGAACCCCATGATGGCCCATTAACCCACCTTGATGACTTTCAGTTATTAATAATTGGGAAATAGACCCACTGGGAATATAGAGAAGGCCCTTAAAGAAGAGATAGTCATCAGACAAATAAAACCCGTCAAATGGTTTATGAATACATTTGGAAAAAAAGGGAGCAAAATATGCATCAGATTCATATAATTGCTTAGTATGACCAAAACCGAGAATTTGAGCGCCAAGGACATTGAGCAACATATGTCGACGCGATAAAGCATCGACAACAATATTCTGAGATCCCTTTTTATGTTTAATGACATACGGGAATTGCTCCAAAAATTTAACCCATTTGGCATGGCGTTTATTGAGGGTATGCTGACTGCAAAGATATTTTAAAGATTCATAGTCAGTATGAATAATGAACTCTTTAGGAACCAAATAAATTTTCCACGTATGAAGAGCACAAATGAGAGTGTACAGTTCTTTATCATAGGTAGGATAGTTCATAGTGGCCCCCTCTAACTTTTCACTGAAATAAGCAATTGGATGACCATGTTGAGTGAGGACAACACCAATTCCAATGTTAGACGCATCACATTCTATTTCAAACGTGGAAGCAAAAATGGGAAGAGCTAAAACAGGCACCTGGGATAAGCAAGTTGGAAGAGTGTGAAAAGCATCATCCTGTTTAGGACCCCAATGAAAAGGAACATCCTTCTTGTCAATATCATTAAGAGGAACAACAATGGTGGAAAAATTAGGAACAAAGCGATGATAAAACCCATAAAACCCATGAAAGCTGCGAACCTCGTTAACATTTTGAGGGATAGGCCAGTCCTTGATTGATGTGAGTTGATTTTAGGATTGTTCATTTTTTGTGTGACACTTTACTTAGGTTGAGATTTTAAGCAAGAATATTATGAGAACTCTAAGAAGATCCCCACTGGACATGAACTTAACCAAGTGGTTAAGTAAGTGTGAAGGTTCACTTCACAAAAGCAAAAGGAAAAGATAATTACAAGGTGAACATGATGCTAATAGGTGCGAAATTATAGAACATGAAAAGGAAAGGCAAATAGAATTGTTGAATGGAAACAATGAAACAAAACAAGAACATAATACAAAGAGTAAAAAAGGGAATGACAATGGAAGAATAGATGAAGGAAGGAGAAACCTTATGTGATGGATTTGAGAAGTGGAACAGGCCACTTGGAGTGTGATTGGCCTCCAAGATAAGTGATGATAGCTGCCACTTGAGAGCTCTCAATACTCACAAGATAAGACATAAATTCTAAGAGGAATTTAAACCTCACACAATTTGTGCAGAGTAACTCTTCTATTAATTTCAACTTGTCAAATACACTAGGTAGGCCTCCTATTTATAGGTGAAGGAGCCTTGGAGAACAAGCTAAAGGGGTAGGATGGGAAAAGAGAAAAAATGGGCAGCCTTAGGGTTTGACTTAGTCAAACCCGCATCCTAGGCTTGTCCTTCTAGAAACTATGTCAAAATGCCTTCCAAAAGGGCTAGGAACAGGCTAAAATGATACTCACACCCCCTATTATGCTAAAGGCACCTTATTCTAGCCTATCTTTGCTATTTGGACCCCTAAAGAGAGCCCAAATTATTTACAACATATTTGTATCTTATAAGAAGACTAAAAGGAAGAATAGTTGGTGTGATGGTTTATGCTCAGCTCATCTGGTGAGGTCTATGCGATCCTTAGTGGGGTTATGAATTTGAGATGACTGTTCACTATGTGCTTTGACTTTTCCTTCCTTGGTCATCTTCGTAGCTACTCGGGTTGTGTCACGCCTCCCAAGTTCAAGAGAATTCAACCACGAATTCAAAACTCCTGCAGATAACATAGTTAGTTTGTTCACATATAAGATAATGCGGATGTGAACTCTGTTAGAATATATGGCCTTAAACAAGAGGGGGTGAATTTTTTATGAAAGATTTTCGAAAAATTTGAAGGTATAATGAAAGCCAATGAAGAATCACAAAGAAAGAAACTAAGGAAATCAATGCACAAAGTTGTTTTAGTTGATTTCCAGAAAATCAACCGGTTGTTTTTGCGATTCAATCGGTTGTTTTTATCAGCAGTTAATAAAAACAGCTTAAAACATATATATGTGAGATCAGGGAAAGAGAGAATCACACAAACAGATTTATATTGGTTCACTCTTTCACCAAGAGCTACATCCAGTCCCCATAAACCACTAGGTAATCCACTATGCAATCAAAACCAGATTACAAACACCACACACCAAAGTAGAGACCTTGAACCCCTCAAGAAACACACTACCTTCGGAAAACCACACCTAGAGTGTTGATCTTGAACACCTCAAGAACACACAACACTCCTTGGCAACACAAATACAGAAATACAGTAATCAAGGAAGAAGAGAATAGAATACACCTGGGTATTACAAAGCTTAAGGTTCAGAATTACAACCCAATCCTATTCCACACACTTAAGAATGATCCAAAGCTCTTTCAAATCTTGGAAAAACATTTTTGATAAACTCTTTTTCTTACTTCAAGATTAGGAGCGTAAAATCACCTTTATATGGACCAACCAAGTGGTCAAAAACATTTAATGAAGGAGCTAAGGTAGTTAGGATCATTTAAAACATATTAAAACCACTTAACAAAATTCTATTAAGGTTTTCAGGAAAACAATTGGTTGTTTTGCCGAAACAATCGTTTGAATTGACTTGACAGCAAAGTCAAGCTTTTCAAAACCTTTTCAAAAACTACTAAGGTAAAACAACATGTTGTTTTGAAATTTCAACCTGTTGAAATTTCAAAAACTTTTTATAAAACCCATCTTTTCAAAAGATTAAAGATTCAAATGAACTTAGATCATCTTAAGGAGTGAATTAACAAGTTTCAAACAACTAGAAACACACACACAACAGCAGCAAGGTCTTCAAGCTTTCCACTTGGATTTGGAGACATCAAAACATCTTGTTCAACAAACTCAACTTTTGTTCTTTAAGTGTTTGTTCAAGATGAGACCCTTTTTTACTTTTCTCTGCTTTTTCATTTTCTCCTTTTATTTTTATTTGTATTTTTTCTTTAGTTGCCAACTTGGTGCTTTTAGTTGGATAGTTGGCAACAATGTGCCCAAAACCTAAACATTTAAAACATTTCATATTGGAGGTTTTGGTTGGTAACTTAGTGGTAGAGGTGGAAATGTGGTGTTTAGAAACTTTTTGGTATGTAGTAATTTCTTTTAAAGAATGGGAAGGAGAAGTTTTTGTAGAAGATTTGTCGAAGTCATCATTATGAGTTTTTTTTAAAGTTGTTTTCTTCGAAATTTGTGATTCCACCTTGATGGCTAGGCGAACCAACTTCTTTAAAGAAGAGTACTCATATACTTCTACAACATCTCGAATTTCTCACCTCAAACCACTCACAAACATAGTTATCTTTGACTCATCACTATTAGGCATATTAATTTTAGTCAAAGTTGTTTCTAAATCCTCAAAATATCCATTTATTGTCCTAGTTCCTGCATGAAGTCGTTGGAGCTTCAACAAGTGTTCCTTCCTATGAGGAGGAACAAACCGCATGCGCATACATGCTTTCAAATCATTCCAAGAGAACACGGTTGGGCTCTTGTTTAGCCCAATGTCCATTACAATTTGTTGTCACCATTGGTTGGCATAGTCTAAAAAAACTAAGGAAGCTAACCTAAGCTTTTGGTCCTCGGTGACCTTATACACATTAAAGAGATGTTCAAATTTAGCTTCCCATTCTAACTAAATTTAATATGCCTAATAGTGATGACTCAAAGATAACTCGGTTGTGAGTGGTTTGAGGAGAGAAGTTCGAGATGTTGTACAAATATATGAGTATTCTTCCTTAAAGAAGTTGGTTCACCTACCCATCAAGGTGGAATCACAAATTTCAAAGAAAACAATTTTCAAAAATACTCTTAATGATGGTTTCTACAAATCTTCTGGGAAGGATGCGAAAAACATTTCTACAAAAACTTCTCCTTCCCATTTTTCAAAAGACATCACTTCTCACCAAAAAGTTTCTCAACACAATCTTTCTACCTCTACCCCTAAGTCACCCACCAAAACTTCAAGCACAAAATGTTTTAAATGTTTAGGTTTTGGGCACATAGCTGTCAATTGTCCAAGTAAAAGATCCATAATGTTACAAGAGGTAAATAAAGACCAAATTCAAATAAAAACAAAAAGAGAAAATGAAAAAGACGAGGAAAGTAAAAAGGGTCTCATCTTGTTAGACCTCACAAAAATAATTGCGCCTTCACGGTATACTTCTTCCTTCTCTTTTTCATTACCAAAGGTTTCTACCTACTTACCATCTTTCTTAAAGAATTTTAGTAATAATTTTCAAACACCTCCTAAAGGTTTCCACCTTTTAAGAGGACTTTCATCACAAAGATTTGTCATTCCCAAACATTTGTCCAAGTAAAATATCCATAATGTTACAAAAGGTAAATCGAGACCAAATTCAAATAAACACAAAAAGAGAAATGAAAAATCCGAGGAAAGTAAAAAGGGATTCATCTTGTTAGACCTCACAAAAATAATTGCGCCTTCATGGTATACTTCTTCCTTCTCTTTTTCCTTACCAAAGGTTTCTACCAACTTACCATCTTTCTTAAAGAATTTTAGGGATAATTTTCAAACACCTCCTAAAGGTTTCCACCTTTAAAGAGGACTTTCATCACAAAGATTTGTCATTCCCAAACATTTGTCCATGTAAAAGAACCATAATGTTAGTAGAGGTAAATCAAGACCAAATTCAAATAAAAACGAAAAGAGAAAATGAAAAAGCCGAGGAAAGTAAAAAGGGTCTCATCTTGTTAGACCTCACAAAAATAACTGCGCCTTCACGGTATACTTCTTCCTTCTCTTTTTCATTACCAAAGGTTTCTACCTACTTACCATCTTTCTTAAAGTATTTTAGGGATGATTTTCAAACATCTCCTAAAGGTTTCCACCTTTGATGTGAGTTGATTTTAGGATTGATCATTAGGTGACACTTTGATATTTATGAATGAGATGTTAAGACAATTAATGAGTGAAAACCTAAGGAAAATTCCCACTGGACATTAACTTAACCAAGTGGTTAAGTAGATGTGAAATTTCAATTTCCATAAGGCAGAGAGAAAACCACAATTAAATGGGGATGATGATGACAAGATCAAGGGGCGGAATTATAAAAAGACAAGAACAAGAATGATAAAACCGAATAGACACAAACATGAATAAGAATGGATTAATGGAAAAGAATATGAAAGAAGAACTTAGGGATTGTGAAGCAAGGTTGAATCACACCACTTGATGGGATGGAATCACCAAGATGAGTGAAAGGAGGCCGCCACTTGATAGCTTCATATCTCACAAGATAAAACCAATTTAGGAGGAGACTCACTCACTCACTCAAACTCACACAAAAATTGTGCAGAATTTCTTTACTATAATTTCGACTTGTAAAATACACTACGTAGGCCTCCTATTTATAGATGAAGGAGCCTTGGAGAACAAGCTAAAGGGGTAATATGGGAAAAGGGAAAAAAATGGGCAGCCTTAGGGTTTGACTAAGTCAATCCCCTATCCTTAGCTTGTCCTTCTAGAAATTAGGTCAAAAATGCTTTCCAAAATGGCTAGGAACAGGCTAAAATGCTACCCACACCCCCTATTATATTAAAAACACTTTATTCTATTTGGACCCCTCAAATGAGCCCAACTTATTTACAACATTTTCTAAACATTTAAGAAGACCAACAGGAAGAACTTCTGATATTCTGGTTTGTAGGTTCTTCTTTTGTTGATGTTTCCTCGAGGTTTGATGGGGCCCGACTTTGTATAATGAGATGACTGACCTTTTTTTGAGGTGCTTGATTTGTCCTTAGTCATTTGTTGTTTGCTTTGGTTTGTATCATGCCCCCCAGGTTGGAAAGAATTCATCCTCGAATTTAGAACTCCTGCAAATAACATAGTTAGTTTATTCCCAGAGAAGAGATTTCTAAGTTGAGGATGTGAAACAAACTTATGTTCATGAAGCTTGGGGAGTTCACATGAGTGAATGCTAGATACAGACCATGGTTGTAGAGAATGTTTAGGGAAGAGATGATCTATTTGTAAAATTCCTCTTAAAAGTAAAGAACCTTTAGAAGGTTTTGGAAGATCATCCCTAAACTTCTTTAACAAAGATGTCAAGTTTTTAGATTTATTGGGAAATGAAAAAAGAGAAGGAAGAAATATACCTAGGAGGTGCAGTGATTTTCGTAGGAGTCAACAAGATGAGACCCACTTTACTTTCCTCTTCTTTTTCATTGTCTATTTTAGCTTTTGTTTTAATTTGGTCTTGATTTTCTTTTTGTAACATGGTGGTTCTTTTATTTGGACAATTGGTAGCTATGTTCCCAAAACCTAAACATTTAAAACATTTTGTGCTTGAAGTTTTGGTGGGTGACTTAGGGGTAGAGGTAGAAGGATTGTGTTTAGAAACTTTTTGGTGAGAAGTGGTTTGTTTTGAAAAATTGGAAGAAGAAGTTTTTGTATAATTTTTGTTTATATCCTTCCAAGAAGATTTGTATAAGCCATCATTATGAGTATTTTTGAAAGATGTTTTTTTCAAAAGTTGTGATTCCACCTTGATGGCTAGGTTAACCATTGTCTTTAAAGAAGAGTACTCATATAATTCTACAAAATCTTTAATTTCTCTTCTCAAACCACTTACAAACTTAGCTATCTTGAACTCTTCATTATCATGCATATTAATTCTAGCCAAGGTTATTTCTAAGTCTTTAAAGTATGCATCTACCATCCTAGGTCCTTGATGAAACCCTTGGAGCTTTAACAAGAGTTCCTTCCTATAAGGAGGAGGAATAAACCGCGCGCACATACATGCTTTCAAATCATACCAAGAGACCATGGTTGACCTCTTGTTTAGCCCAATGTCCATTACAGTTTGTTGCCACCATTGGTTGGCATAGTCTTAAAAAACTAGGGAAACTAACCTAACCTTTTGGTCCTCGGTGGCCTTATACACATTAAAGAGATGTTCAACCTTAGCTTCCCAATCTAAATACAAAGAAGGGTGGTTGTGGTTGGTTGTGGTTGGTGTTGATGGTGTCGTTTGGCAAAAATGTGCAATCTCCATTCGTTCTCTTCTTCTTGAGTTTTCCTTGCTTGAGCTTCTTCTAGTCTTTGCAATCTTTGCGCAAATTGTCTTAGTTTCTCGTTTTTGTGGACAAGTTGCTTATTGACCTCCACAAGTTCTCCCAAAAGGTGGGTTTGTGATACGATTGCAGTTTGGAAGAAGCACCACTTGAAATATGAGCCATAACAAACAAGAAACACAAGGAACAAACAAGTTTAAGAAAAGAAGTAAAAATCACTCAAATATGTTGTATGTAAGGGCGAGAGGGTATCAAGGATACAACCATTGTTTACTAACAAACATTGAAAGCAGATACCCGAATGACTCTTTGAACTGAACGACGTAATAAAGGAACTAGCGGCCATCGAAACTGAAGTGAGAAATGTAAAGCTTGCAGAAATTTGAATAAAAGCACTCTAAGCACTCAACAAACAATAATTCCTCCCTTAGCCAAGGCTTTCTTGTGGTTTAAGAAACTCTCAAGTGAAAAATGCCAAAGCCTCAACACATGCTCAAGGTAATTCACCATAAAACTTGAGGAAAGAAAGAAAAGAGAAACAAGAAAAGTTTAAACAAGAAAAAGCTAAACCAAATTTGAATTAAGAGATATGACAAAACTTTTGATAAAGATGACAAGCAAGAAAAAGCACAAAAGAAGACTTTAAGGAACTCACTAAACTTTTAACTATGAAACTTGTCTTTTTAGAAAAATGCTAAAGTAAAAGGATAAAAACTTCCACAAAGGTTGAAAACAATTTGCCAATCAAGTTGAATCCATAGTTTGAAAATGAATTGTCTTTGAGAAAATGATAACCAAAGATGCCTTGTAATTTCTTTGCTATTTTGTATTTTGTGGTACTGTTTTTCTTTCAAAATACCTTGCTGTTTTTTTTATACTAATGTGACTTAGGGAAAAGAATGAACATAGCTTGCATCATGAAAATTTTCAAGAACTTTCAATTTTCACAAAAAAGTTTGGTTGGATTCAATTAATTGAACACTTGAAATCATGTGTTTGGAACTTTAAATCTACTTCTACTAAAAACAAGTTTCTAATTACTTTGCAAACTTCACAATTAAAAGCAAGTAAGTAGAATCAAAACAAGGACTCCTAGAACACTAATGAACATAAGACTCAAAGTAAAAGGCAAGATCAACAAAAGACATAATAAGAAACATATTCAAAATGAAAAATGCTATGAATATAAAGAAAGGCCGAAAAAAACTCTACAAGAAATAAGGTGTTGGAAAATAAAAAGCAAGAAAATAATGACAATAATTTAAAGGTACTTGAATTTAAAGACAAGAAAGTAAAGGTACTTGAATTTAAAGACAAGAATTAAAGGTGCTACAATGTAAAGAAATTGTAAAGTGCCAAATCAATTCAAGCAAATTAAGCATAAGAACCTAAGCTTTGATAACCACATGATGTGAGTTGATTTTAGGATTGTTCATTTGTATTGTGACACTTTACTTAGATTTGGATTTTAAGACAATTAAAGAGTGAAAATCTAAGGAAAATTCCCATTGGACATTAACTTAACCAAGTGGTTAAGTAGATGTGAAGGTTCATTTTCATAAGGCAAAGAGAAAAACACAATTAAATGGGGATGATAATGACAAGATCAAGGGGCGGAATTATAAAAGGAAGCAAGAACAAGAATGATAAAATCGAAGAGACACAAACATGAATAGGAATGGATTAATGGAAGAGAATATGAAAGAAGAAATTAGGGATTGTGAAGCAAGGTTGAATCACACCACTTGATGGGATGGAATCACCAAGATGAGTGAAAGGAGGCCGCCACTTGAGAGCTTCATATCTCACAAGATAAGACCAATTTAGGAGGAGACTCACTCACTCACAACTCACACAAAAATTGTGCAGAATTTCTTTACTATAATTTCAACTTGTAAAATACACTAGGTAGGCCTCCTATTTATAGATGAAGGAGCCTTGGAGAACAAGCTAAAGGGGTAAGATGGGAAAAGGGAAAAAATGGGCAGCCTTAGGGTTTGACTAAGTTAATCCCACATCCTTGGCTTATCCTTCTAGAAACTAGGTAAAAAATGCTTTCCAAAAGGGCTAGGAACAACCTAAAATGCTACCCACACCCCCTATTATGCTAAAGGCACTTTATTCTAGCTTATTTCTACTATTTGGACCCCTCAAATAAGCCCAACTTATTTACAACATTTTCTAAACATTTAAGAAGACCAGCGGGAAGAACTTCTGATATTTTGATTTGTAGCTTCTTCTTTTGTTGATACTTTCTTGAGGTTTGGTGGGACCCGACTTTGTATAATGAGATGACTAACCTTTTTGTGAGGTGCTTGATTTGTCCTTAGTCATCTGTTGTTTGCTTTGGTTTGTATGCTTTGGTTTGTATGCTTTGGTTTGTATCAACCTTTTAAGTGGACCTTCATCACAAAAAATTGTCATTCCCAAACATTCTTTTCAAACTTGGTCTATAAATAGAAACCCATCTTCTGCACTCCCCACACTTAAGGAACATAAGTTGAGTTCACATCCCAATCCTTGCACCATCTTATATCTAAACAAACTAACTATGTTATCTACAAGAGTTCTAAATTCGAGGTCGAATTCTCTCGAACATGGGGGGGATACAAACCAAGTAGCTATGAAGATGACCAAAGAAGTAAAAGACAAAGCACATGGTGAGCACTCATCTCAGCAAACAATTCAAGACCCTACCAAGGATCTCATGGACTCGACCAGAGGAGATGGTCATAAACCAGAGCACCAACTGTTCTTCCTTTTGGTCTTCCTAAGAGAAAAATATGTTGTAAATAATTTGGGCTCACTTTAGGGGTCCAAATAGTAAAGATAGCCTAGAATAAGGTGCCTTTAGCTTAATAGGGGGTGTATGTATCATTTTATCTTGTTCCTAACCGTTTAGGAAGGCCTTTTGACCTAGTTTCTAGAAGGAGAAGCCTAGGGTACGGGTTTGACTTAGTCAAACCCTAAGGCTGCCCATTTTTTCCCTTTTCCCATCCTACCCCTCTTGCTTGTTTTCCAAGGCTCCTTCACCTATAAATATGAGGCTTACCCATTGTATTTTCCATGTTGAATTTGAAGAGAAAAGTTACTCTGCACAAATTGTGTAAGGTGTTAGTGAGGTTTGTTTCCTCTTAGCATTTAGGTCTTATCTTGATTGTTTGAGAGCTCTCAAGTGGCGTGATCCACCTTTCTTCCATCACATAAGCTTTTCCTTTCTCTCATCTCTTCCATTCTTCCCATTATTCCATTTATCTTTGTGTTCTTATGTTCTTGTTTTCATCCTTTGTCAATTTAGTGTTCATTATGTTCTTGCTTTTCCTTCCATGCTCTTTTACATTTCTCCCTTCATCATCAATCACCATATTCTTGTATTTTTGCTTTGCCCTCTAGAACAGAATCTTCATACTTACTTAACCACTTGATTAAGTTTTTGTTCAGTATGGATCTTCTTTGGGTTCTCACCATATAATTGCTAAAAAATATCAATTTAAGTGTCACACCATAAATGAAAACATCTAAAAATCAACTCACATCATAAGTGGTGAGCACCCAAGAATAAAGGTGCACGAGATTTTCTTCTGTTGTTAGCACCGTGTGTAAAGGTGCCCGTAGGCAGAATATTGTTTCTATTATGCTTTCAATTGAGATTATATTCTTGTGGGAGAAAGATGTTAAAGGGATAACTATAAAAGGGGCTTAAGACCCTCAAAAAAGGTATTCTATTTCTTAGTGCTAGAGACTGAAACTGATTATTATTTTGTATGCTCTCATTGACTTGATAATCGAAGTCTGATCAATAGGTAGAGCCCCATTTGTCTCAGTGGAGCGTTGCTCGAGTGGACCAAGAAGAGACAAACTAGAAGCGGAGCTTGCCCATCCAGTCAACCTGAGGTCAACCGACGAGAACACTTCTATTTTCTTTTCCTTACTTAAATGAGAGCAAAGAGTCTGAATATATACAACTAGTACACTCATTATAGGTCTAGCTACTAAAGAGACCAGAAAATGTAAAATAAAGAGTCAATAAAGGCTAGAATAAAAAAAAGACAAAATAAAGGCTAGATATATGTAAAAAAAGAAACAACTAAGAATTAGAAAAGACAAAATTAATATTAACTTCCTTCTAGAAGCCTTCCGTCCATATCCTTTGTTAGACCACCCATAAATATACAGTCTCACGCATGAATTGACATTCTCGATGTAAGCGGGTGTGTTGGAGATCCTACATCGACTAAAAATAAGGACATTTCATAGTATATAACTGGGTGTAAACCTCACTTTATAAGTTGGTTTTATAAGGTTGAGTAAGACTTGAAGTCCACTTCTTAAAATAATATGTAATTTTTCAAAAATGTATTTATGGAATAAAAATTCTAAAATATATTTCTTTAGTACACTTATTTTAAACGTTTAGGATAATCTAAATTTATTGTTCTTGAATACAAATTTAACATACATAGGTTGAAAAATTGTGGATTTTGTAATCTAGAACTCTAGTGTACTTATGGATTATAAAAGTTACCCTTCTGAAAACAAAAACTTGGAAGCTCATGTTTCGGTCTCCTCTATAACCTGAATTTCACCATTTCAACCAACAAAAAAAACAACCTTTTATGGCTGAAACTACCTATCCCAGGCTTTAGTGACTTTGACAAACCACCACAACCCCCACCCACCCTTATCGGAATAATATCTTCCAAGGTTCAGCAACCACCACAAAACAATATTTTCAAAGAGTTGACACATAGAAAGAAAAGTGGGATGACTGAATATTTGGGGGTGTAGGTAGAAATTGATGGGTGCGGAAAGCAATAGCCAAATTTTGAATATTAAGAACAACGTTTGGTTTGTTGAGATTTCTAATATTTAAATAAATGTAAAATTTAATTAGTATAAAAATAATTTAATGCATACAAAAAAATAACAGGTCAAAGCAATATTGACAGTGAGACAGGGTCTCCAGTAGCAAAGGCATGTTCCACGATCACAAATAATTTTGATTTTCCTTTGCATTTTTTATATGACATGATGCGATTCCCATCTTAAAAAGTAAAAGAGGTTATCATCGCTGGCAAATTCTAGCCGTACCACCACCGACACTCATCAATAAAAACCCTGACCACTGTTGTTGGGTTAGGCGTAAGAAAAAAATATCCTTGTATTCCTCACACTGTCGTAAATGAATTAGCTAATGGATATCACATGTGACAATTTTTAAGAAAATTATTTATTAAATAAAAATATAGTTTGGCAATTTTTAAAGATATATATATATATATATAATTTTTTATGTATAAGTTTAGAAATAAATATATATAATAAAAAGTAAATTTGAAATTACATAATATAAAATAATAAGATTAAAAATTATAATGTGATTATATAAGAAATGTTAGTTGTGAATGTATTATTACTCTATTAAATACAAAATCTTAACAATTATTAACGTTTGTATAAAACACTTATAATAAAAAAAAAATTCAAATTTCAAAAATTACATTTGTGGAATTATAAATATAGACAGAAAAAAAAATCCTGAGTTTGAAATCTGGACAGAAATAAAACGGACTTTATTACCTGAACCCGCCCAATTAAATTTTCTTCCTCCTTTCGCCTGCAACTTACTCATGGATCAGAGTTATATTATATTAGTTCGTAGTATAATTTAAAATAATAAATTCAAAAAACTCCTTTCATATTCCTTACCCCTTTTCTTTTTGGGGGAGAAAAGCAGGGCACCAGTATAAAATACCAACCTAAATTACACTTTCTTGCTTTTAAAATATATATATATATATATATTTATAAAAAGACCACGAAAAGAAATAAAAAGAAAAAGAGCATTTTACAGATTCTCTAAAATCCCAAGATAATCCTAGTCCTCTTCATCGCCGACATCCTTCGACGACGGCAATGACGACAACGAGGAACTCGAGTTTCTGCAAAACACGGTGCTTTCCGCGTCGTGAACCTCACTCGCAACAAGAAAGTGCCCTAACGAATCCACCAACTGAACCAAATTCTCTTGGCAGAGAAATTCGTCGCTGAAAACCCTCTCCACCTCTCTTCCAAAATCATGGACGAAGACGTGGGTCTTGCCAGCCTTCGTGCTCCGGGCAAGAACCGCCGCCGTGAAGATGGCCGACATCCTCCCGGGCGCCGCCGGAAAGTATCCTCTGGGCCCGTCTACGAGAATGACGTCCCACGCGACTTGATAAATGTGGTTGGGCAGATCGTTGATGGCGAGCTTGCATTCGGAGAACAAGAGGTTCTGGACAGGCCGGCAGTCGGCCTGGGTCTGGGAACGGGCCTGGGAGAGAAGCTTGGAGAAGTCAGAGACTTTGGTGGTGAACTGGACGTCGTAGGCTTCGATGCCGGGGTTGGATTGCTCGAACTTGGAGATGGCGTATTCGTTTTCGTCGAGGAAGACGGTGCGGCCCTGGTGGTTGAGTGCGGCCCAGAGAAGGGACTCGTGAGTGAGGCCGAAGACGAGGAAGTTGGGGCGCGGCGTGAGGAGGAGGGCTTTGGAGAGGGCGGTGATCTCCGCGGAGGACATGGGCTTGGCGGTGGTGTTGGAGGCGGCGGCGTAATGGAGGAGGGCTTTAGAGACGGAGGGTGGGAGAGTGGAGAGGGCGGCGGTGGAGGTTGAGGTGGCGGTGGAGGAGATGGTTGTGGTGATGAGGGTGCAGGTGAAGATTAGGGTGAAGAAGAGGAGGAAGAAGAATAAGAGGGAGAGGCGGTGGGAAGAGAAGAGTGTTGTGGCGTTGGTTGGTAGAGGGCTTTGTTTGTGAAGGGAAGGGTGGAGGAGTATGAGCTTGGTGTTGTTGGAATTAGTCTTCATTTTGGAGAAGAAGAAGAAGAAGAAAAGAATGTGTGTAAGTTTCTTCACTTGTGGTGGGAGTGACAACAGATATGAGATGAGGAAGGTGCATTGATGTTAGGAAGGGACAGAGGAATCGCGGAATGAATTAAGAGGGTCACACGTATCCCCAGACTCCTGCCATAGAACTGTAAAGACCTTGGTCCACTCTTTGTTTAATTTAAACACTACCAACAATATTTTCAAAATACTACTACAACCTAATTAGTGAATTACTAATATGGAATAAGATAATGCATCTTTGAAATGTGTCTGAAACTGAGTTAATGCGATGCATATCGTGCTTAATTGTGACAAAATTGAGCATTATCAACCTGATGGCCGGCAAAGTAAGGAATAATTATCGTTAATGGTTAATGATACAGATGTTGGCAACATTTGGCGTTATCCGTATCAGTTGAAAATCATATGCGCTACCTAACTGCTATAATTTTGATAACCACCTAGTGCCGGAAGTAAAGCGATGTTGATGGCATTGACCAATAACTTCACATTCGCATCCCAAATCACGGGATCCTATAGTTTGAGGATTAGGGTAATCCTGTGGAGTAGGAAACACACATTAATAAAGTCTAAATCTCCTGATTACTATTTGAATTTTGAATTTCATTATTGTTATGGCGCCAATCAAGGGGGAACTTTAACAAATTCTCATTAGACCTTTTAATACATTTTTGTTTGTTTTCTTCACGTTCATCCTAGCAACCTTCCTCCAAGCACTATGTCCTTTTACTCATGTTTGGTTCAACATTAATGGAAGGGTAGTCTTTATTCTAAGTCACATATTTGCACCTTTTCCCACCGCTTGACCCTTTGTTTTGTTCTTCTAACTTTCCTTTATTTTTTTTCAAAGGATCTTACTTTCATTATTCATAATTCACTTTTCTTTCAAATGGATAAATTAAACTGTTTCTACTTTGGAATAAACATCATTTTGAGAATCAAACTAACTAACATATTAAAATATTTAGAATGTACTTCCTCAAAATATTTAAAACTTGTCTAAATGATCTATGTGCTTATCTAGACTCTTTGATGAGAATCAAATAAAGGAGACTTTTATTAAGGGAGGAATAGGACATCCACCCTCACATTTGAAGTTCTTCCTTCTAGTCTTCTCAAAATTAAAAGAAGACATAAAATAAAGTAAGGATCAAGCCTAAAGCCAAAGAAGTCTACAAGCCGTCAAAGAATGTGCTTCAAATAAATATCTCTCTTTATAGTTTCTTTTATAAAATGTAGAATGTTTAAATATATAGTTTTTAGGAAGGTGCTTAGAGGAAACCTTAGATACCTCTTTTGTAAAAGCATCTTTAGGCATTAGTTTAGAATTTTCTAGAAGGTGACTCTTCATGCTTCACTTTAGGTGCTAGAAGTGAGTAGCATGCAAGGGACTTTTGGT
>Ga0123341_1000881_pt1 | contig 20878 bp, 20 predicted proteins | sample Turbeapinknodule_FD_89959 | JGI IMG/M metagenome (GOLD analysis project Ga0123341, IMG submission 89959) | Root nodule microbial communities of legume samples collected from Mexico - Turtle bean Mexico pink nodule | ecosystem: Host-associated > Plants > Roots > Nodule | place: Mexico: Nepantla...
AATTTAGATTAAAAGGTCTATTTTGATAAATAAAGAGTGTCAAGATTTAGTTGAGTAATTTAAAAAAAATATTATTTGAGAAAAAAATTCAGAAAACATTCACATATTTTTTTAAAAATAAGATTAAATTGAAACCTTTAATAGTTATAGATAGACATTGAAAAAAAAAATAGTTGAAAGCAAGTCGTTAAACCAAATAAGTGAGAAATTAAAGATATAATTTTTTTAATAAAAAACTTAATGTATACTAACTCTTTAAAATTTATGTAATTAGTTGTTCCTATAATTATCTGGGCTCTAATTTAGGGTCACGTGAGTTCTATTTTTAGTAGTCAAATTCTTCCTTCCCTTTTTGACATTTTTCCGCTATTTCTATACTTTGATTTTGGCTTTCTTTCTTATCAACAAAGGTTCAGTGACACTGACCACATTGCTTATAAATCAAAAAATAACTTAACTTCTTTTAATGGCAGACCAATTTACCTTTATATAAAAGCATTCGACAATAGCAACTGTACCATAATTGACAACTTATAATAATTAATCACATCGTTTAGAGGCCAATAATGGTGCTAAGTTCAGGATTAAAAAAATAAACACAATTTCTCCTTTTTCATTCACACATTCAAACCTAACTCAACCTCTTCCTTTTGCTTCAGCAAAAACCAAGGTTAGAACATCCAAATTTAATTTATAATTTATTTTCCCTTTTACTTCTAACATCTTTTTAAAACTACTATATCATATGTCCCTCTCAAATTATTTGGTTTAGCAATAGGTTATTAGTTTATATAGCATGTGTAGATATTTTCAAAGTAATATTTTGAGTTTGCATTTTTTGTATATTGGAAGAGATTCTTCAAATAGATTTTAAAAAAATAAAATTGTTTTGTATAAGTTAAAACTAGTTTACATATGGTTAAAAATATAATAAAGAAAACTAACTTATACATAAACTAATTTAAATTAAAAATATTAATTTGAATTTTTTATTTTATTTTATACCTTTGGATAAAATCCAGACTTCCATCACTTTTTTTTTTTAATTTTACTATAGAGTGGATGTACATGTGATTTGAATAAAATTTTGTTGCGTACAATTTATTTGTGGACCAGAAAAAAACTAATTATTTTGGTTTTGCTTCAGTTCATTTATGTCTACTTTAATAAAATTTGCGCTGTATTTTTAGAAGTATATTAATACGGAATTGACGTACAAACCATCTTAATTATTTGGTTTTATTTTTATTTTTTATTTGTTTGTCTACTTTTATAAAATCCCTGGACTGCAACATCTTACACACCAGAATGAAACTTACCTTGCACTTTTATTCTAAGATGTATTTCAATAATGTTTATATACTTCTAAACTATTGACTAAAAAAGATACATACATAAAAAGAAATATAATATTTTAAGAACATGTTTGAATGTCTGTTTGAGATCATAAAAGGATTTGTTGAGTCGACATACAATGTTCTCCCTCTGTCGACGATGTCTGGGTGACAAGTCCATGTAAATAATTTTATGCAATTTGTCATGTAAGAAGGCATTTTGCACATCTAGCTGGTGAATAAACTAATTTTTGGTCGCTGCAATGTGAGGAGACACCTCAGAGTTGTTAATTTTGCTGTTGGTGAAAAAGTTTTGCATTAGTCGACACCTTCAATTTGAGTGTACCCTTTGCGACAAGGTGCGCCTTATATCTGTCGACGTTGTCATCCGATTTGTACTTTATTTTATAGACCCATTTCCATCTAATGAGTTTCTACCCAACGGGTAACGGTGTCAAGGTCAACGTAATTTAGCTACAAGGCGGAAAGCTCTTCATCCATTGTTTTTTGCCAATTTGGATCAAGGATAGCTTAAGCATAAGTGTGAGGTTCTTTGGTGCTTGTGATGTTAGCAAGATATGCATTATGTGTAGAAGAAAATCGTGAATTAGAAAGAAAATGATGCATAGGATACCTCGTTCCATTCAGTCGGTCTTGGGTAGTGGTCGAATGATTGGCTTGGGATCCCGTTACATAGTCTTGAATCCAGGAAGGTGGGGTTGATGTGCGATTGGATCGTCGAACAGGAAGGTTGGCTGGAGAAGGTTCGGTAATGAGTGCTAGACTTCCTGGCGTGGGAGAAGAAGGTTGGTCTGCTGGAGGTTCAGGTGCATTGTGATGAGTAGGAGAAGATGGTGGGTCGAATGAATGTTGGACAGGAGTGGGTAAGTCAATGTCAATAACGGGCAAAATATCTTGTAATGGAGGTGAGAATTGTGTCCGAGATTGTTGGCAGAACGAGAAAACACTTTCATGGGAGGTGACATCCCGACTTGTAAAAAAAGTGTCTGCATCTATATCAAATAATTTGTATCCTTTTGTATTGTGAGGATAATTAATAAAGATGCATTGTCGAGCGCGCGGATCAAATTTTTGCTTAAGTGAAACAACAGTTGCATAACATAGGCAACCAAAAGTTTTTAGGTGAGAAAGTGGAGACGAGTGATTATATAACAACTCAAAAGGTGATTTATTTTCTAGTAAAGGTGATGATAAACGATTAATGATATATGTGGCGGTTAAAACGCATTCTCCCCAAAATTCTATTGATAAATGGGACTGAAATAGGAGGGCTCGTGTTGTGTTTAAAATGTGTCCATGTTTGCGTTTAAAATATACATTTTTTGAGAAAAAAATTACGCATTAAAATAAATGCCAATTCGTTGTCAACGCGGATGATTTTAATAGATGCCTGAAATTGATTTTGTGCAAATGTAATGAATGATTCTAAGAGATGTTGGGTTTCAGATTTGTGATTCATAATTAGTCAAGTACATCTAGTATAGTCATCGACTATGGTGAGAAAAAAACGTTTTCCAAACTGAGTTGGAGTTTTTCTAGGACCCCAAATGTCACAATACAATAGATTATATGGAGAATGAGATTTTATTGTGCTTAAAGGAAAGGGTAACCTTGTCTACTTAGCTTTGGGGACAAATACTACAATTATTATGAATGAAAATGAGATTTTTACTGATAGTAGTAATGAAGATCAAGTTGTAGACGCGTCGAAGAAGGATGTCTGAGTCGCTTGTGCCATAAATCAACGTCAGTCAAAATTTGAGATGCACGGGCTTGGTTTGGAAGAGGGAGCATGTAGTATAAGCCTGCGTGTTGTTTACCCGAGCCAATCATCCTCTCGTAGCCAAGTCCTGCAAAACGCAACCAACCATGTGAAAAAATAACGACACAACAATTTAGTGAACTAGTTATCTTAGTAACGGACATGAATTAGAACGCAAAGAACATCTTTGAGAGTGATATTGTCATTGAATTTAATTGTCCGTAGATGAGATGGTAGCAGTTGAGCCTGTGGGCAGATTAATATTTGAAATAAATGATGATGAATTATGTGTGAAAAATTGTAAATCGATGCAATGTGATTGGTTGCTTTACTATCCAAAATTCATGGTTTGGTGAAAGCAGAATAATTAGACGAGTTATGGGCAAACAGAACTGTAACGTTTATAAACGCGTCACTTTTACCATTATTGTTGAGCGAGTAAACAGTTTTGCCAATTTCTGAATTTGCTCGACAATGAAGCCTTGTACCAGGTTTCCATCGAACTCGTTATGGTTTCCATCAGAATCGTTATGGTTTCCATCGGACTCGTTACTGGTGTCTTCTTCGTCAGACATGATCTCTTATTTAGCGGATAAAAATGTAAAGGATGTCAAAGCACCAAAATCTCCGATACTAAATGTTCTCGCCGGCTCGAAGTCGGTCGGAGTATGGATGAGCTCTTCTCGGATTCCTTTTTCGTGGTCGGTCGGCTAGTGGATGAGGTGCTTAGGAATGACCTCCAGGTTTCAGCAACCGATCTTCTAGGTTCTAGGGATGAGGGGGGCTCCATCTGCGATTACACTCTGACGCTCAAGTCAATGAGAACACAAAATATAATGTGTATGATAAAATATACTGCAAAGATGCAAGTTAGATACTCCCTATAGGTGGTTGTGTATTTATAAGCGTACATGAGCTTGGATTTCTGACATTGGTCTTACCCGACATTAATGTGTCATTTCACAGTAACTTTCTATAAAATCTGGATATAAAGTATATAAATCAGAATAGTTAAACAATGTAATCAGGGATACTGGGGATAATATTTATTACGTTATCGGGGATATGACATTTATATTCATTACGCTATCGGGAATATGGTATTAATATTTATTACGCTATCGGGAATATGTGTGTGTAGGAAAAACGTTATACTTTATGTTCTCGCCGGCTCGAAGTCGGTCGGAATCCGGATGAGCTCCTGATGGCCTCCCTTAAAGCTTTAGTAGATCAGCTTCTAGATAACAAATGGGGGCTCCTCCTGCGATTACACTCCGACGCTCAAGTCAGTAAGAGGATAAAATTTTGTATATCTAGTGAGTATAATGTAAAAAAGCAAGTTGAGATACTCCCTGGGGGTGGTCGCCTATTTATAAGGCTTCATGGGCTTGACCTTTGGACCCTAGCTTTCTCGAGCATTAATGTGGCATATTATGGTAACCTTTCCTAAAATCTGAATATATCGGAACATTTTTTGTCATATAATCAAAGCAGTTACGCAACATAATCAGGAACATTTGTGCAAGCAAATAAGGGTATTTAGGTGATATAATTAGGGATATTGTGCAAGTAAATTAGAGTATTTAAGCGATATAATTAGGGATATTGTGCAAGTAAATCAGAGTATTCAAGCGATATAATCAGGGATATTGCGCCAACGAATCAGAGTATTTATTAGATTTGGCGAAGCCGTTTTACGATGTTTATTTTGCTAAGACTTTCGGATTGGGCTTAGGCCTGCCTTTCCTTCCTATCAAGCCTCCTCGGTCTGATTCATATTAGGCCCAATCGGCCCAATACCTGGCAAACCTAATCGGCCCAATTCCTGGCAGTATCGGGACAGTACACTTTCCTTTAGTGGAATTTGTCCCTTGCTGGCGTTGCGCAATACTGGGCCAAGGCCAAAACAGGTTGTGTTTTTGGGCCTGTTAGGTCGGGCACAACCCATGCTAAGCTCTCACGCTATCACCTTCCCCTTATGGACCCTTAGTGAGCTCGGCCAAATACCTATTCGATTCGGGACAGTACACAGCCCCTCAGCCTTGGTTAAAGCGCTATCAGGCTATCCGAGGGAACTGTTACACATTGGTCCAGTACCGACATGGGTCGGCCATCAGACCTCAGCCCCGAGCGATGGATCATGGTGAGATCGGCAATTTTCCTGACTGTGTGAAGGACAAAGGTCGGTCCATATTCCACTTCGTGTGGGTCTATGGTGAGATCGGAAAACTTCCTGGCTATGCGAAGGACAGAGGTCAGTCCACATTCCACTTCGTGTGGGACTACGATGAGATCGGAAAACTTTCTGGTTGTGCGAAGTACAAAGGTCGGTCCACGTTCCACTTCATGTGGGTCTATGGTGAGATCGGCAAACTTCTTGGTTGTGCGAAGGACGGAGGTCAGTCCATATTACACTTCGTGTGGGTCTACGGTGAGATCGACAAACTTCTTGGTTGTGCGAAGGACAGAGGTCAGTCCACATTCCACTTCGTGTGGGTCTACGGTGAGATCGAAAAACTTCTTGGTTGTGCGAAGTAGGGAGGTCGGTCCACGTTCCACTTCATGTGGGTCTATAGTGAGATCGACAAACTTCCTAGCTGACCATCAGGTTGTCGGTAAAGGAAATGGTCGAGCCTTAAAGGTGAGAGATGGTTGGTGGCGTTTAATCGTCGATCGGCCCAACTCCTGGCAGTCTCAGGACGGTACATAGGCCCCAGCCTTGAGTCGAATTAACGAGGCGAAAAGGCTTGGAAAGTTGATCCTGCAGACATGGATACCGAGCCGCCTGGTAATCGGGCAACTCGACCTAAACCCTGGCAGGTCCGTCACGTCGGCCCAATTCCTAACATTGACTCATTTTTCAAAAGGAAATAGCTTATTAAAAATTCAGGGTCCAAACCCTAGAAGGTCGGCCACATCGACCAAACTCTTGGCAGTCCAATGTTTGTGGTTAAACTAGCCAAGTTGACAACTCTAGTGCTTGATCTTGGTCGGATTACTCGTGCTCGTTATATGCGCTACCAGATTGAATTCTGGTGTCAGATTTCAACCAAACTGCTCGGGTTCGTTATGTACGTTCCCAAATTAAATTCTGGTGTCAGATCTAGACCGAACTGCTCGAGTTCGTTATGTACACTACCAGATTGAATTATGGTGTCAAATTTTGACTGAACTGCTCGGGTTCGTTATGTACGCTACCAGATTGAATTCTGGTGTCAGATCTAGACCAAACTTCTCGGGTTCGTTATGTACGCTACCAGATTGAATTCTGGTGTCAGATTTTGACTGAACTGCACGAGTTCGTTATGTACGTTACCAGATTGAATTCTGGTGTTAGATCTAGACCGAACTGCTCGGGTTCGTTATGTACCTACCAGATTGAATTCTAGTGTTAGATTTTGACTGAATTGCTCGAGTTCGTTATGTACGCTACTAGATTGAATTCTCGGGTTTGCTACGCAAATTACCGAATTGCTCAGGTTCATTGTTCAAACTACCGAACTGCTTGGGTTCATTATTGAAATCAAACAGATTAAGACTCTGGTTTGTGGCGACCGAACAACTCAGGTTCGTTTCTGACCAAACTCTCAAGTTCGTAGTTATGACAACCAGATTTAAAATTATGAGTTGCTTCCGACCGAACTGCTCAGGTTCGTTACTGTAGCGACCAGATTAAAAACTCTGGTTAGTGGCGACCGAACTACTCAGGTTCGCTATTCTAGTGACCAAATTAAAAACTCGTTATTATTTTTTTTATCGGACTACTCAGGTCTGAAGTGACGACAACCAAATTTAAATGATAATCATAATAGATCTAAACAACAACAATTATGTTTTCTATTTTCAGGATAAAATCTCAACAAATTTAAGTGATGATAATTATAATATATCTAAATAACAACAATTATATTGGGACAATAATAATTTTGATCGCACGGGACGATAATAATATTCTCTGGTCGCGCAAGGCGATAATGAGTCGGTAGGATTCCTGTTGAATAGTATAAATAAGCAAGAATATATAATTGTAAAGTACCCTCCTTAGATTCCACATGTTGTCAATACTCCAACGATCAAGTGGGTAAGAGCATAAAATATGTCACTGAAATACGTATTGCATAAAATAATACTTATCTTATTTTTTGGATTCATGTTCTATTTATTGAGATTTGTCTAATCTCTTCCAATTCGTCTTTTTTTTCTTACAAGGATAATCTCTCAATAGATTTAAATGTTGAAATAAGATTTGCAGAATCAATATCAAAATCATGTGTATATCTTAAGTGATTGGTGGTAGTAGGGACAGCTTTACCTACCCCACGGTGGGCGCCAAATGTTCTCGCCGGCTCGAAGTCGGTCGGAGTATGGAGCTCTTCTCGGATTCCTTTCTAGTGGTCGGTTGGCTAGTGGATGAGGTGCTTAGGAATTACCTCCAGGTTTCAGCAACCGATCTTCTAGGTTATAGGGATGAGGGGGGCTCCATCTGTGATTACACTCCGACGCTCAAGTCAGTGAGAGCACAAAATATAATGTGTATGATAAAATATACTGCAAAGATGCAAGTTAGATGCTCCCTATAGGTGGTTGTCTATTTATAAGCGTACATGAGCTTGAATTTCTGACATTGGTCTTACCCGACATTAATGTGTCATTTCACAGTAACTTTCAATAAAATCTGGATATAAAGTATATAAATCAGAATAGTTAAACAATGTAATCAGGGATACTGGGATAATATTTATTAAATTATCGGGGATATGACATTTATATTCATTACGCTATTGGAAATATGGTATTTATATTTATTACGCTATCGGGAATATGTGTGTGTAGGAAAAACGTTATATTTTACTTTAGTGGAATTTGTCCCTTGCTAGCGTTGCGCAATACTGGGCCAAGGCCAAAACAGGTTGTGTTTTTGGACCTGTTAGGTCGGTTCACAGCCCATGCTAAGCTCTCACGCTATCACCTTCCCCTTATGGGCCCTTAGTGAGCTCGGCCAAATACCTACCCAATTCGGGACAGTATACTATATAAGAAAATGGTATAAGAAGATGGTAAGAAAGGAAAAAATGAAAATGGTATATAAGAAGATGGTAAGAAAAATGGTAATGTCTTGTTCTTTTGTGTATTTACATCACTCCTAAGAAATATATACTGAGACTTTCTCTTCAAATTACAAAGCTAATTATGTAGTGATACACTAATCATGATTCTATCATTAACAAATTAATTCCGTATAATATGTATCGTATAATTTGATAATCATTATTTTCTTAATACGTGTACTCTTCTCTTGACTTCTTCCGACCTTCCTCCATACATATTTTTGGAATTAACAGTTCATATATATGCTGTATTAATTTTCTGAATAAAAATCATATATTATACTAATTCTATTTTAATGATTAAAGGAAGAAAGTCATTCCAATTGAAGGAGTAGAGTAAGTTATTTATGGACATTAATGCAAAAATTTGGTGTGATGTATAGATATATATTATAGTTAGAAACTGAATTGGGTGATGGAAGGAACATGCACAGTCCTCGGAAAGATTTGGTGAGGCTCGTTGGTGATCGTGAGTAATAAAGTAGTAATTTTACCTGCATCAGAATGTGACATTATTCCAGAGCCTCGTGCATCAAACCTCAAACAACTCGTTTTAGGGTTATTCAAATCACATTTCCCTAAGCTTCATTACACACGAGCAGTGTCGTAACGTTACTACTTACGGTTTTGGGGACCAGACAAGAGTTGCCATCATGTTTTTTTTATAAACTGGATCGTAAAAGTTGTTATGTACATGGATATTCAAATATGAATATCACACACTACTTTATTTACTTCGTCTTAGAATTTTACTTCAATCAATTCGATGTATTTTCTGCTGTTTTGAAGTTAATTTTCTTTTTAAAAAATTTCAGTTGCATATTTTGAGAAGCTAATCAATTAAAGGTCTGTAGGACAGATTGTGTTATGAAGAAGTTTCTGAAAAAAAGTATCGTATGTATATTTTGTTTTAGTGGAGTATCTATGTAGAATCTTTCTGAGTTAAGATTCAAAGTTTAACGTTGTAAGAGACATGTTTGTTTTCTTAGATTGGATCCTGGTATGTATGAAATTTATAGACATGAACAATTTGGTACTTTTATATGTTAATTTTAACATATGTCGTTACTTGGTTGATGTTGTTGTGAAGGGTAATAAAAAAAGGAACACTAAACCAATAAACAATGGGGCGGTGCCCTTGGCTGTCGACTGGTTCTCGTATTTCGTATAGGAAACAGAAGGAAAGTGGAAAGGCATTGGTCGCATTAACTCATTTGGAATCCTGCACTGCAGGGGCTGGGTGCCGAGTATTTAACTCTTGCATGCACCTGAGGCCACTGACAGTATTGCCATATCTACACGTAGTAAAATAAAATCACTGTTATTCAAAATATCCAAACTTAGAAACACAAAACTTAAAAGGGACAACGGAAATGGAAAGCTGAAGCAAAAATGAGGGGAAGAATTTAGAGAAAGGTGCGCATAAAAGGGTGGAGGTAAAGAAGAAAGGGGAATCAGCAATTGTCTGACTTCTCTACATCTGGTTAGAAGTTTAAAAGTTTAAAAAGGAAAGAAGGCCACCTCATTTAAAGGCTAGTCACAAGTTTTAATAATAACTTCCAATCATGTTCTATAAGTTACCTATCCTAATGCAGATTATTAGTCAATAATCAAACTTTAAAATTTCAAAGATCCTCATTAGCTAACCAACATTTACTTAAAACAAAGAATTGAAGGAGGGTTAATTTTAGAGCGATAGGCTTCTTCTTTTTTTCGCACAGAATGCCACAACAATAACGAAACAATGTGTTACTCAGGTCGTAACAACCTCTCTGAGCCTGCTCGATTACAATAATCCAAGAAATATTTAATGGTTGAAGCTTAACACGCAGATCCTTGTGACGTTGTAATGGGTTAGAATGAGGATCTATCGAACCACGAAGGATTGAAACACAAAGACAAGACAGCTTTTGACGTGTAACTTTACAATGTCCTCAAAGATTTATTCGCATGTTTTTCAAAATTCAGGGAAACGAGTTGCATAAAGTGAGACCAAATAAGAGAGGTAATGCAAAATATTCGTTTTTAATGAAAGCATGAATTTGTATATTAAACCATCTTCAATAATCAATCAATAGAATAGCAAAACAAAGACTAGGCCCATTATCATGGTATGGGGAAGGGCGATATTTGTAATAACGTGTATATCCACCCATATCTCTCACTAACTACTTCGTTAGTCTAAATATAAGGAAATTCATAGATTTAAAATATCTAAAACCAGATAAAAGGGGGACTACAGCTATTTTGAAACGATTTAAATATTTGTTGAACACTGTATGAAACGGCAGAATCAAAGGTGAACCGAGAGAAACGATGCCAGCTATCAAAAAGTGAAGAATGTTTTGTGAATGAAATAGAAACAAAGTGATTCGGAACTTGTGAAAATAAAATAAAATAAAAAATTAAAGATGTTTGATTGATGAAAAATGAATAGCTACAATGGAGGAAAACAGTACTATGAAATCCCACGTCATTTCCACTATTCCATTCAACTGTTTCTACTTCTCCTACTTGCATGATACCAAACAGGATACAGCAATGAATAGCTGCAATATTCCATTCAGGCTTCATGGCAATAGTGATAGGCTTAAATATGTTCAGAAATCATTAGCTAATTTTTTTTAACATGGAAACCATAAAAATGTACCATATCTTCATGATATTGATTCAGACATCAAGAGTTCCTCATATCTTACAGCTATCATTAGCACAAAAACAACGATAAACATGAGAAAATACTGTAACTCGAGTGCTTTTATGTTGCCAACATGAATAAGTAACACTTGGATCAATTTATTCACTGATCCCGTCTGAACAATTCGATTTTGAACATGTAATATTAACATCTCTTCCTCTATTATGGAACAAAGTTGACTTAATAAAAAATACTAATGGTAGTGATTAGATTTTTATCTATTCAGCTAGCTAACCTGATCACAGAACTGTAGATAAAAAATTTAGTATTTTATCAGTCAATGAACCGAATCAGACACCGAACTAAGAGAGACCTGTACAGTAACCAGCTGAATTTGAACCTTCTGAAACAGATTCCAGATTAATTGAACGCTGACATCGGCAAGCAAGAGCAAAGGGAAAATGACAAAAATATGTATTTGACTGCAATCTTCAAGCTAAATCATTCCGTGTAGTAATTAGGCAGTCCCTCATCAGAGTAGATCAGTCGAATTTGTTTGACTGTGGTCTTGCAACTTGCTTCAGAAAGGGAACAACGCAGTTGGAGCCTCCATCCATGAAAATAGAGTCAATGGGATATAGCACATTAATGTACAATTTAAGTTTTAAGAAAAGACAAGCATTTTATTTGGATTTTGCATCTGCTTCTTACCGTTAATGTATAGCTTAATTCCGAATAAGTTCATGTGGTAAACAAATTAACTAGATAGTATCTGGGGCTAGAAACATTCGAGCTATAATTTACATTTCATATTATTATTACAATTAAAAAATCTTTAACTTAGGGGTAAGCGAACCATATTAACATCCAAAAAGTTAGAAATCAGTGAAGTGCTATGAACATCTTACACACAAAAATCTTAAATGCTTCAAGTAACTATCAACGACAACTCCAAAACAACACCCAAAATAAAGGCTTATTATCATTTTCACCATATTAAAAATTTCAAGCTACTAGCTATACATTATTGAAAATGAAGAATGATATTAAAAGCAATAATAAATTGCAGCTCAAGCCTCAAGAAAATCATGCAGTCCATCATAAAGCAATAAACACTAGCAAATATAAAATTTCTGTAGTTAGAATTGTACCTGCATCAGAAGAAAGTGTAATGAAAAAGATGCAGATTTCAACTACTTCCATGGCTGTGACAAAGTAACTACAGGAGTTGATGCTTCAAATCCTTTTTTTCCTTGTATAGCAGATTTCAGCACATTATATTGCTCAGTCACAGAATTGTACAGGGCTTTTGAGAAGACCTCCTTAGCCTACACAAAAAACCCACCTTGTATCATTCAAGTTAAAATAAAAGAATCTTCCAGATATTGAATTTCATGTGTCAAAGAACTTCCACGTTCAGATTGATACAACCAAAAAATAATAAGTGAACACGAGCAGGGAACCCAAGGATACAGAATACTGACTTTATTTACATATATCCTTTAGCCTTAGATTAGAATCATACGGTGCTCATCACACTACAAAAAACTACACTCAACCAGCAAATATTGTAGGTGTGCTATACATCCCAAGAATACATTGGCACAAATGAGTTCCAAAAGACGGGGTAGGAAGCCTATAGGTTCACATGACTTATTATACTATTTTGTAATTCCATATAACAACTTATACATTAACACCTCTCTCTATCACAACACCCATCACATCCCATACTTCTCTCTCTTTCTTTGTTGTAAAATTTGTCTTACAAATAGCACTTCTCAAAGCAAAATACCACTACATCGGCACTTAGTTACAAGTGGTTTATAAATCATTTCATGTTGTATCCCATTCTTAAGCAGTCAGTCACATCTTCTCAGTTTGAATATAAAAAATGACGAGTGAATTCCAAGAATAAAAGTGCCAGAATAAATGACAATAAATTTAGTTCAAGTACAGGTCATCAAACTCAACTTACCTTTTCAGGATTTTCACAAGTAGCAGTGGTTTCAGAAAAGCTTATCGCTGGAGCCACTGATATGCCAGCCCCATGAAAGCATATAATTCTTTTCTCCCCAATTTCTTTCTCAACCTACAAAATTACATGGTCGCATTAAAATTGAGATAAAATATCAGGACAGACTCTCAAAGACAAGAACACCATACCTTTAGTGGAGGGGGCATGATATCATGGCACAATATTGCCAAAGGATATACATGACCTGGTGGACCTGAATGTTCAACAAGTCTTCGCATATTATCTACCGAAGAAATATCAAAGGGTGCCTGAATATTAATATGCCAAAACATCAACAAAATGGTAATGTAAATATTATGGAGCTGGAAATTGTGCAATACTTTTATTTACAATGTATGACACTGATACATCTCAAGGTCAGCATTCTATATGACTGCATTCACAAAATAGGACATTGATATATATACCCTATACTTGTGACCCCTTTTATAAATAGCTCACAAGCACCAACAAAGTATTGGACCTTGGATACAGTCCTTCAAACTTACCTTCCAATGTTTAAATAATTTTTTCTTACATAGAATGAAGGACAAAGCACATGCAAACCAGCCCAAGGCTATAAGAACTTAAAATGTAAGTACAATTATAATATAGAACACACGTGCAAGAATATATGGCCTAAAAATCAATATTTGAGCGAACTCAATATTGAGCAAATCAGGATTTCATTTCTAGCCACCCCTCCAAAAAAAAAATCTATAGCCCAACAAGTGGAATAAGGTTTCACTGTTGAATCAAACACCCTGGATCAGATAACATTTCATTCATTTCAGAAATAAAAAAATTCCCAAAGCAACCCTTGCAAATAATTTATTGTGCTTAAATAGAGTACTATATCTGACTCACATCCTGCTTGCTTCTAAACAAGATACATGCCTGCTTTTAAACAAGATAAAATCCTGCCTAACTTAATTCCTTTTAAAGAATATGTTCTATAGCATATTACAGAATAACCATAAAGAACAAGAGTTGCAGTACCCTTCTGGAAGGGTACAAGACTGTAGCACTAAATGCCAATACAAACTTTTCAATAATTACATATAAGAGAAGGAAATAAGGTAAAATAAATCAAACTTATCATACAAGTTAAAATCAAATTGTGCATTTCAATCTTTTCAGATGCTTGCCGATTAGTTCTTTTAAAGTTGAGATACATAAGTTAATTGTAATCTATAAGAGGAATTTGACATGTTTTAACTTCTATTTTCTTTTCCTCTAACTGTTTGTTATGAACTTTATCCAATTTGTCCTCTAGTCAATGTCAAAAACTATATTTGTAAAAGAAGTTTGACTAAACTAAAACTGTGCCACACTATTTATATTTTACTTTAACAAGAGGGTGAACTTACCGGCACCCATTCTCTGGTCTGGGCATCTGGGCGATCCCTACCACCACTAGGGGCAATCCAGACTAACTGTGATCCATTCCTGAACAAGAAGGCCAAGATGACGGACATTTGACCAATAAATAACCATTACATACAAAAGATACTATCTAAAGTAAACATGCCCACTGCTGTTACTTCCTCTTTCCTTTATGATCTCATTGCAGATTCTAGAAAACAGAACTCAATTTGATGCATTATGATCTGAACAAAGGGTACTGGGCATTGATTAATAAGCATGCACTCAAATTGACGCATTATGCTCTGCATAAAGTGTACCAGGGCACTGGATAATAATTAAGAAACCCTATTTACCATCTCTAATTATTCATAAGGAAAACAAGTATCAAAGAATTTGGTTTTCAAATTTCAATAACTAAATACTTTTATAATAAATATCTTCTATTTTTCTTCCCTTAATCAGTACGTTAAGGCCAATGGTTGGTCTTCCTAACTAAAAGCAGCCATTTAGCCATAAACTAAGGGATATATACCTTAAAAGCATAGCCATTTCCTTCAGAGCTCGTATGTTTGCAGTTCTTTTCATCTCAACAAGTGCCGGATCATCAAGCATGTGCTTTTTAGAGTAAACACAAATGAGATTCCTATTAAAACGAAAGTATAAGTAAAAAGTTTCAGAAGTCAACTTCTTTATAGAAGGAAGTATAACATCACAAAGCTTTAATTTGATAAACAAAGGTACAAAATGAACCTGCCAATACTGAATGGTTTGGACAGAGGATCAGTTATAACTCTATCTCCTGCAACATAGGTCTGAAGAACAAACAGCATAATTCAATTACTTCAAGGATCATAAATATGTATAGCCCATGCTTCAAAATAGCAAGACTATAAATATGCAAACTGTACCAGGTTTTCAGCAATATAGGGAAGTCGTGTTTCAAGAAGCAATGAAATGATGGCTGGATCAGCTTCAGTTTGGTGATTTGACATTAAGATGATGTTGTGTCCCTGCAGTAATTTTTTCATTCTTTCAACATTTTCCCCCACATCTATGAAAATGCTAACATAGGACATACATACACAAGAACCAACAAATCAGAATCAAGTCAGGCATGTAAAGTACAGACAATTCTTCTAGACCTTCTATATATCTGATACACAAGTAATAAGCAGTGTTTCCTAAAAAAATTATATAGATACAGCAGAAGCATTAGAAACATCAACTCAGTATCTAACTTATACCAGAATACCAGGACAATCTTATGATGATGCTATTGATTTTCTGGGATAATAGTAATGCAGATACGCAGTTACGAATAGTTCATGCTACAATAATGAAAAATAACCTAAAGAGCAATGGAAAATTGAAAAACAAACACATTATATGGGTCAATTCCCACAATCTCGGTCTAAGATTTAAACTAAAGACTTTTACACATCTAATAAACCTCAGACATAGATACCGAACTTTGGGTTAAGATAGAAGTAATAAAGGAGGAATACTAGGCTTTAGATTACTACCCTCACCCTATTGGTGAGATAAGGTTATTACAAATTCTACCAATACTTAACAGCAAATAATCGCTCAATATGAAGAAAGCGTATTAGAAATTGGTACCTGCTTGAGTTTCTCTTCCATTTCAATGAAAAGGGGCATGTTGCCAACATAAGCATTTCTGCAACAAAAATATCACCTTTAAGAATAGCTTTGAGGTGCAGGCAAAAGGAATAGACATTGTCCTGATACGAGCTTATTATGTATGGGCCTTTAAGTGCCATGAATATAAATGGGGTATACAGATTGCTACATCCAAGAATTACACTTCAGGAAGTGTTTTAGATGGCTATTAGTTGTATCCAGTTCTATGAAATTGAAATAGAGGTATTTCTGAAGTAATTGGCATGATTTCAAACCTTTAATTAACATTTGCAAATAAGGGAATATTGAATTCATTTAGAATCAAGAGCTCTTCTCTAGATACAACCAGGAAGAATCAAGTTAACTACCAGATAAAACCAGAAATAAAATCATATGTTGTAGAAGAGTGTCACAGCTGAACAAGAGTAATTTTGCCTGTTCTGCATGCATCACCAATTCATAATAAATCTCCTTTTGAGGGCACATAGGAAACTGAGAAGGATACCCAGTAACAAGACACAAATTGCTGCAACAGCTATATCGCTCCAAGAGTTCAATCTTCAATTGTTCCCACATCTAACTGGTGTGTTCATCTATAAGTGATTTAAAAATATGTATGGTCGAGCCCTCCGTATAGAGTTGTGCCAGCTTCACCTTAATAATATCAAGATGAGTTCCCTGTACCTGGAAATAAATCTCTGCACACACTATCCACCCTGCGGTATCCTCACCATCAAACAACGACAACTGCACCTTCTTCATGGCTTGAAGGAACTCATCAAGTGAACCATTGTTTGGATCAGGGTAGGCCCTTGTAGCTGCCACTATAATTTATCATTCCACTATTTCCTCACAATAACTCCATCAGTCTTGAGTTGCATAACCTGCAGAGCGTTTAGATCGGTGACTTCTATCTTCAGTGTTGTGACCTTAGCCTCCATTTTCTTCAATGACATTTGCCAACATTTCTGACCACTTGTCCGTTTGTATCCAATAGGTCAGACCAAATGTTAGGGATCCAAAAAAGAACAAAGAGAATAACAAGATAGATGAGATAATTCCAAGATGATTACTAAAAACAATCTCAGAAATACAGTAGGATTAACGATCCTACTGCCACAGAGCAAGCTTCTTCAAGGAAAAAAACATTCCTTCCTCCCAACAGATTTCTCCCCTCTACCTCTTATTTATGTCCCTTATATTCGGTACCCCTCTCACTCCTTCACCAATTATGTTACAACTTTTGCCACCTCAGAACTTCTCTTCACACCCTTTTTTCTCCTTTCACCCTCTGGACCTTGGGCTTATTATCAGTGTCTAAGCCCACAATCCTAGTCCTATCATAGGAGTATTAGTTTGTCTATTAACAGCCTATGCAGATTTTTTTAAAAGAATCTACGCTATAAAAAGTTGCAAAAATGAAGCAGAATTTTTTGAAGATTGGGAGAGATTAAAAACTTCAGTATTCTTGCTCAATATACTATAGTTTGACAGCTCAGACCATTAGACACAGCAAAACTGCAATTCCTCATTGTCCAAGCCTCACAGCATTTACAGGTGAATCCTAGGAAGATAACATCTTGAATATGTCTCCAAGACACCACAAACCATGGTCTTGTGTTCTGCTTACAAGCTTCACCAGGAAGCTTTATCAATCAGAATATTAACTTACATTTATTCACATGCATAACATTGTTCGCTCATTTTATTCTACAAAAATCACTTCAACATATTACGGGATTTCACTAAACACCAAGCAAAAATTCATAAAGATCAAAGGGCTAGCAACTATTGGAAGGTGTATACTCCAGCATTCATACAGGATATGCCTTAATCACATGTACATTGTATTTGTAATTCGTACACGATTAGAAGAAACATACAAAATCATCACAACTGCATTGCTATTGTTCTTGATACCATTGGCTTCAACACCATGTGTTAAACACATCGAGACTTCAAAGTTCCAATAGGGCGTGTAAATACACATTGCATGTTAACTTCCCCTCCCCTCCTCCAGAAAAAAACATAATCCCTTCGGTTATGGACACTCCGTCATATACCTTTAAAATTTCCTAACACATTTTTCACAAATTCTTCGGAACCTAGCTTATTGTAGACATAAACTTGCTAAAATACAAATGCCTAATTCAAGGATATCATTCTTACACATTAAATTTTCATAATCATGTGCATAGGTGATCAACAATAAAATACATAGATAAAAAAATTTGACTGCTACTAAACAGTAGAAAGAGAAACTATTGCTAGTAAACTCACTTGAAATCAACCAAAGGACGGATGTAATTCTGACCAAACACGTAGTAGTCAAAAGGCTCTCTCTTTGCCTTGTGGTGTGGTTGAAAAACAAAAGGATCCTGTTAAAGATCATTCATGTTCTGAGAATGACAATTAATAACATGAAACAAAAGCAAACTAACTCTGCAGCATGAGTCAAAAAGCCATGACAAATTCCTAGATAAAATATCCCCATTGTGGAAATAATTAACAAAGTATTTTCTAGAATTCGATCTTACCGTCACATCCAAAAATACGCGATCTAATAAAGCAATCATATTTGACAGTACAATTTCATTTGCCTTGGGATCTCCACTTTGGATAACCTGAAATGCATTGCACACAAAATGAAATGTATCTAAGTTATTTGACTCTTTCAAATAACAAAATGATAAAAAGAGAATTAGTATATAACTAAAGCTAACTAACCCGTTATGAGATTCTAAACTATACTCACTCTAAGGCTAGGAAGATACAGGTAACAATTAAAACACAAAAAAGACATATTTATTTGTCAAAGCATAAACACGGGTGCAAGATCTCAAATAACAAGATTGCTTGTGTTTTGAATAACCATGATTTGTTATTGGAATTGATAATCAAGTAATCAACATTTTACCAACAACATATTAAACCATTATTAACACAGCAACAGAAAGAGTACCAAACACCAAAAATTATAGTAAACTGTGTCAATGCATGAATCAAAGAAACAAGGATAGATGATAGACAACAATATGCTTGAAGGACATGATTTGTGAAGTTCAGTTTAATTGTGAATTATGAGTGAACTAATATCTGTTCCCACATCACAGATATTAGGAAAAGTTCATATGACAGTACAGGATGCACGTGAATATAAACATGACTTACTGCCTTTTTATAGTTATTGTACACTTCTTCCATTCCTGCAGCAACATTAGCAGGCAGAGATCCAGCTTCTACTTCTTTCTTGATTCCAGCAAAAACGTCTGCAAAATAAGCAGTGAATATGGTATGAAGGAAAACCAATTTTTAGGATTAGAAAAAAAAAACAGAAATTAATTAAAATGATTTCATTCAGGGCTTGCCAGAGCATCTTAATCCCAAATTTCCTGTGAAATAACGGAGACGGTCAAACTTGATAGATTGTTACGAACAAGAAGTTGCAGCTCAACACAATTCAGAAAAAAAAAAAATGATAAAACATGCGAAACACAATATTTGTTACTTCTTATTCGAGGCAGAGTAACTTTGTCTTTAGAAAAGAAACAGTCAGGTAAACACACCCTTGCTATTTAACACTGACTGATCATATAACTTTCATTCTCTCCTTTCTCAAATCACCACAGCAATAGGACAAGACTCAAAACACCAGCCGCTAATGAAAAACTAAAATAAAATAAAGAAACAATAAAATAATCGAATCGTTCGCATGCTCATCACCTAACCGAAAAGTCCATTAGAAGAAGAAAAAAACAGAGAGAATAAATTACTCACGCCACCAAATTAACGGTATTTATTTCCAACAACCAAAACACAAACCTCAATCAGTGCCTAAAAACAGAAAAAAGATAAAATAAAATAATAATAAAACCTCACACACAATCACCGTGTCCTCAGTTAAGCCTCCAAACTTCCTAGCCGCGCTTTCTCTATTCAATTCAATTTTGAACTCAATATTTAAACAAGTAAATAAAAACACAAATCGAGCGAAGCCTCCGTGAGCAAACTCCACGAGGAAAATAAACAAACGCAAAAAAAACATCGAAGAAGTTGACGATAAACATATAGAGAAGAAGCGGAGTGTGAAGATAGGAAGAAAAAGGAAAGAGGAGAGGTGAGTGAACCTTGTTCGCTCTGAGCGTTGAGGAAGGTGCGGGAAGAGACGGAAGCGGACATGTTAGGGGGAGAATGTTTGGCGGAAGCGAGGCAGTTATCTTTAGGAGTGACGGAGGAGCAGGAAGGCGAGGGCGCGGTAGAAGATCGCAGAGAGATGGAGGAAGAGGAGGAGGAGGAGGTTGAAGAGAGAAGCGTAACCCTAGGAGTTGTAGACGTAGGGAAGAATGTGGTTGGCGGCGTGGAAAGGAGTAACATAGTTTTGTTGGAAAGGCGGAGGAAGGGAGGGATGGCGTGTGCCACATAGTAAGCTGAAGAACCGGTCATGCTCATTCTTCAAAGATCAAACCCGAAAGAGAAGCTGAAAAAGAGAGAGAAAGAGAGATAGGATCCGTTCGTATGTGGTGAGTCCGAGGGATTGGCGGGCACACGTGCTTTTCGTCTCCCTGGGACCCACGTGCCACTGTGTGATCAGAAGACACGTGGACCGCCTCCAACGAATCCTATACTTGGACGGATAAAACTCAACTCTCCCTTCTCTCTCTAAATCTTTTCATTATTAATAACTATAATTTTTTTATTTTCGCTTTCTTGAGTTTATCATTCTTCCATTGAATTCCAACTTTGATTTTTTCTCCACTTTGTTTAGTTTAATAAATTTGTATATTGACATAATCATAATCAAAAATCATATGTAATATTTTTAAAGAATTTGTCATAAATGTTATAGACTAGATACGATCGTGTATTCGTGTCGGACATAATATTCATAAAACATATATCAAATTTAAATTAAATTTTTGAAAATTTTAATTTAATTATAACACAATTTTAAAATAGAAAAATATGTCTAAACATTCAAATTTATTATAT
>Ga0123341_1000882_pt1 | contig 20865 bp, 14 predicted proteins | sample Turbeapinknodule_FD_89959 | JGI IMG/M metagenome (GOLD analysis project Ga0123341, IMG submission 89959) | Root nodule microbial communities of legume samples collected from Mexico - Turtle bean Mexico pink nodule | ecosystem: Host-associated > Plants > Roots > Nodule | place: Mexico: Nepantla...
ATATAAATTTATGTCAATTAAGTATGTTTTAATTTTTGTTTGGAACAAAATATATGTTTTATGACTAGTTTAAAATGATTTATTTTTTATTTTTATAATTACAATAAAAATTTATACAATAAATTTGAATTTTTATAAAATTAATGTATTTATTTTTAAAACTGTGTTAGACTCGTGCTAGAATTTTCAGAAATCCAATAATTTTTTTTTAATTAGACACTTCATTAACGTGTCTTATGTATGTCATACGAGTGTCTATATCCGATACTTGTGTTCGAGCTTTATAGGGTTTGAGATTTTTTCTACCAAAATGTATTTGCAAACTATCTTGATATGATTAATACATCTTTTAACTACCATGCTTAAAATTTAGTGAGTTTATTCATGTATTTTTATCTGTTTAATTAGTTATTTTTTATTTATTTTAACTAATATTATTTAACTTTTTAAGTTTGAAGTAGCACAAATATTTATGGGATTTCACTCTAAGATTTTAGATAATTTTATTCAATTCATCTTTTAATAATTAGTAAATTATATATTTGACTCGTTAAATAATTTATATTTTCTAACTATCAATATACAAGTATTTCCATAGTCGAGATTAGAGACATATATTTATATAAATTGTAAAAAAATAATTATATTTTCTTGTAATATAAGATTAAACTAACTACCAATACAACAATAACAATATGCTTTTAAATAAATAAATAAATTATATAATAATAAGTATTTGATCTAACAATGGGTATCATAATAAATATCACTAAGTTGTTAGAATATAAACAGAAATATAAATAAGTTGTTAGAATATAAACAGAAATATAAATAAGTTGTTAGAATATAAACAGAAATATAAATAAGTTGTTAGAATATAAACAGGAGGTTCTCTAGGAACAAATTGTACAAAATTTTGTCATTATTTTATATTACTTTTATTCGGCATTCTACATTTCAAATTGAAAAAAAAAATAATAATTACAGAGCCTAGATTTTATAAAACGTTTTTGACTTTTATGAGTTTTTTTCTTCAAAGATTTGTTAAAATTTCGTTTTTCTTTTGTAAGTGAGTTGTAGCTAACCAACTAACATAATTATAAATTTCAAACTAGATAAAATAACAAATAAATATACTATTTGGTATTTGTTAAAAAATAATATTTATTATATAAATGTTATTTATGTATCATAAGTGTTGTCACTACTTTAATATTAAAAAATACTGATATATTTATTTTAAAGTTACTCAACTTATAATCCAGTTCAATTATAATTCTGTTTTAATTTGAGTCATTTACTTATTGCACCCCTTAATTTTCAATCTACAATCTTAACAACTGGAAATGACTGAGTTGCCCTCCATCCACTATAAGAGAAACAAACAAATATCCAGAAACTCTTTCCAGAACATATATTTCATGTCTTTTGGAAAGTTTGTTATTTAAAACTTATTTTGGTAGGTATTATATATGTTTCACAAAGTTTGCTTCATGAATTTTTTTTTGAAAACCTTATTCCTTTTAGAAAATGGTGAATTAATATCTATGGAGGAAAATGACAATTGCATGCATGCAGTTCATGATTTTTGTTGTTTTGTTGTTACGATCTGCCCTTGATTCTCTCATATAAAATCCACCACTTGTGTGCGTTTGGAATTTAGCACAAGGTAACAGATGCAATCATAAATATTCTCCCTTCTAAACAGTAAACCTGTTCATTTATGCTTTATGCCATATCTTTCATTCCCATTATTCTTTTATTAGTTTTTCAAATAACCATCTTTTTATATTTTTCCAATATTATATTCATAACAAAGGTTTTATTTTTAGTTTTATATCAAACCTAAACCAATACTTGTTAAAAAGATAAGTTTAACTCAAATTTTTATAAAATTGATTATAAAAAATAAAGTAAGATTTGCATATACTTATATAGATTATGAAAGCGTTTTTATCTTTAATTGAGGTAAGATTTGCATTAATCATATTACGTTGAATTACTACCTATGTAACACAAATACTGACACGGACATTGATACGATACGGATAAAATGTGTGTACGACACGATGACACGTATCTATGTATTATATAATTATTAATTATATAAATTGACAATAAAGATTTATGTCCACAAGTATATTTCAATTTTTCTTTTTTAGTAGAAATATGTTTTTCATGACTGATTCAAAATGATTTATTTTTATTTTTTATTACGAAGTTTGAATTTTTATAAAATTAATATATTTCTCCTTTTTAAAATTGTGTTAGTATTAGAATTGTCAGAAATTCAATAATTTTTTTTTGAATTATATATGTCCTATAAGTATCGGTGTCGGTTACGTGTATCCGAACACATAATTTAAGAAGCGTATTCGAGCTTCATATACTACTACTTTTTTTCTATCTAAATATATCTTATCTTCCTTTTAATCAAACTTTATTAGAAAATATTAGGAAAAGTTAAATGAATCACACAATTATTAATTATAGAAGAATATTATTAGGATGAGAAGTAAATAAGGCCAGGTAGAACAGGACTAGTGAGAAACTAGCCTTGAATTAATCTCCCAACACACAAATAAAAAATGGTAGATACTATCAATATGGAAAATTCAGATTGGAATTATTAGGGTAAATCTCGACATGTTTGTTATCGAAGACATCATAAGGCCCAAATCCACTGGGCCTGGGCCCAGTAATCGGTGGAGCAAGAGTTGTTTGATCCATTTGCATTATTTGAGTAGCATATTTTGCAACACTGTTCTTTAGTTCCTCTAATGAAAACACTAAATGTTGCAACTCTTGCAATCCAAGTTCATTAACTGGGATCTCCCACCAGAATTGTCTCTGTCTAGTTTTCCACATTCGATCAAGCTCTTCTCCGTGCCTTTTCTCCATCTCTAGCTCATTAACAATCTGAGTAAGTTGCATGTTAAGATTACGAATATTAGCACCACGATGAGCCTCAACAAGTTGGTGACCATTACCAAGATTACTCTCCAGTGATGAATTTGGAGTTACATAAGAATCAATCACAGATTCAACTTCTGGGTGCCCAAATGAAAAGGCCTTATCAGCAGGAGAGAAAACAATGATGGCAATTTCCACTCCACAAAGTGTGCAAAGCTCACTAGCCTTTTTGAAGAGTCCCGACGTTTTGAAAATGTCACCTGCAAGTGACTCTTTTTTGGTATTTTCTCAATTGGAATCCTTTGGCGACCTGAACTACACTTTTTCTTCATCATGGTGAGAATGAAATGAACTTTGAGAACCAAATGAGGTATTTATAAGGTGTGCCAACTCACAAAATTAACTCTCCATCACAGTGTTTTATTACTCTTTATAATAAGTAAAGTTTAGCAAGTTACCAAATCTTGAATCTTAATGCCTTATTATATAATATCTCCAAATCTCTTAGTACACCTCATAAGAAGATTTCCACTTTTGCATATTTAATTATCTCAAGCCACACTATAAATGTTATATATTTTATTTTGTAATAACATTTACTCTATAAGTCAATATCACACAATTAACTATTTTAATTTTTAAAATACATTTTTTTTGTCTGTAATACGGAGAGAGGGTATTGTAGGGAAACACGAATAGTAATGTTTGTATAAATAAAGCGCAAAAGTTTAATAATTTATGAAATATTTTATTTCAAATTTTTATATTCTTAATAATAAACAAAGATACTTGAAAAAGGAAATATGTAAAGATATAGAAAATTTTGCTATTGAGAAATTGTATATAATTATATAAAAAATATATTATTACTTAAACATATATAAATAAATATGTATTAAAATAACATAAACATAATATTAGAAATTAAAAAATATAATAAAATTGTTGGTGGGAGTGAACTACCCTCCACGGTGTGGTACCCGAAGGTAGTCACACAGTGCATCCCTGAGTTGAGAAGTAGGTTGTCTGAGTGGCAGGCATGGCGATGCAGCGATTCCCTCTCATGCTAAAATTTTGGCTCCTTCTCCTTCTCTCTCATTAGCACTTCTACACTCTCTCTCTCTTAATCCTAACTAACTAATTTAGGGCTCAGCTTTTACACAAATACATGGCAACCGCGTCTCAGAACCACCGTTACATAGGCCCTCCCTCCGTCGGACCGGGCCCCGGCGATGCTCTCAACCGCATCCTCGCCGACTTGTGCACTCGCGGCGTTCCCAAGGTAATCGCGTAGTGACACTGCCACTCCCTTTCTCCTTCTCTTTACTTCAATTCAATTCGATTCATATCAACCACTTCACTTCACTCACTCACTCACTCGCACTCACTTGCTCAGGAGGGTGCTTCCCATGCTCTGAAGAAGCATCTAGAAGAACAAGCTCGTGACATCAGCGGCGAGGCCTTTTCTCGATTTATGGATCAGTTGTATGATAGGATATCGAGCCTTCTGGAGAGCGGCGATGTTGCCGAGAATCTGGGAGCTCTGAGGGCTATTGACGAGTTGATAGATGTGGCGCTTGGGGAGAATGCTTCTAAGGTCTCCAGATTTTCCAGCTACATGCGAATTGTCTTCGACACCAAGCGTGATCCCGAAATTTTGGTTCTGGCTAGTAGGGTTCTCGGTCACCTCGCTAGGGCTGGCGGAGCCATGACTGCGGATGAAGTTGAACGCCAGGTTCCTGCACTGCATCCTTTTTCAGTTCTCTCCGATTTTACTTCACTCTGCTGATTTTTATTTTTCCTTTGTCCTTTCTTTTCAGGTTAAAGTTGCTCTGGATTGGCTTCGAGGGAATAGAGTGGAGTATCGTAGATTTGCTGCTGTCTTAATCTTGAAAGTAAGTGTTATTACTATTGTTCTTATTTTGGTGAGAATTGCTCGATGCTATGCTTCTTGAGTGTCATTTTCTAGTCGGAGAGTTTTTTCCTGCCTGTTTCCATTTTTTTTTTTTGGAATTTATTTATTCAGAAATTCTTTCAATGAAGTTTGATCGAGTTTTCGTACTATCGCATCTTTACAGTCGCTCTGTTCCTGAGAAAATGCACCATCTTTTGATTTTGGTCATGCAGGAAATGGCAGAAAATGCTTCGACTGTGTTCAATGTCCATGTGCCAGAATTTGTCGATGCTATCTGGGTTGCTTTGAGAGATCCGGCGTTGCCAGTTCGTGAGCGGGCCGTGGAGGCATTACGAGCTTGCCTTCGTGTTATTGAAAAGCGGGAGACTCGATGGCGTGTGCAGTGGTTAGTTCTGAACTTGTTAGGATGTGTAACAGTAAAAGCTATGGTATACACGAAGCTGGTAGGGGGTAGTAATGCTCTTTAGTCACTGTTGCCTTTGGTGACGGTTTTTTTTATCAGCTTGGTGATGGTTGATGTACTTAGACTAGATGAACTTAAAATAAACTCTTTCACTGAAGAGTTTGAACCATCAAATTAAAGGTTGATTGTGTACATGTAAAAGATCATTCAACAGCTTGCCAGCTCTAGTGAGTAGAATCAATTAATGAGTAGACTCTGAAAGCTGATGCTCTTATCCTAACCACGAATAATTATGGCAGACATTTTATGATAATTTATCTCTACACGGATAATAAATTGCACAAAAATTGTCATTAATTCATCGAGCTGTTTACTTGTGTGTTCTCCATGCTGGTAACAAAAAAGTATGGGCTGGGCCAATACTTGATAACAGTTTAATAGAATTGGATTGTGAATAACTACAGAAAAGGGTATATCTTTGGTCATTTGAATCCACATTGTTATGCTGTTGATATATAGGGATCAAGCAGACCAGTGCTCTCTGTAGGGTTTTGATTAGAACAAGCACGCTGTTGTCTTTTGGAAATCTGATTTATACTGACTTTCATCTTACAGTATGCATATGTTGCTTAAATGATTTATTGCATAAATATGCCCTAGTAGAGAGTGAATCCTTTATTTTCTTTTTTATACTAGGTACTACCGAATGTTTGAAGCAACACAAGATGGGTTGGGTAAAACTGCACCTGTGCACAGCATACACGGTTCACTGCTTGCTGTTGGAGAGCTTTTGAGGTTAGTAGAGTTTTAATTATACCCTTTGTTGATATGCAGAATTTTTCATTATTTTCAATCTAGCATTCTAAACAGTGTCTGTTTTCCTTTTTGTGATCATTATTAACTTATTATATGCTTGTGTGTGTGTGTGGAGTGCATATATGAATAAATTTATGTTCACAACGTCTGCAATTTTGGAAATTGTTGCATTGTTTACTTCAGCACTGGTACTAGACATAGTTATCGATCCTGGTCATTGCTGTGTAGCAGGCAACTCTGACAATCCTATAGTTTGATGGCTGCTACAACAAAATATTTGGTATGAGATATAAAAGGTGTACTATATATATGCAGATGGTAAAACGTTTAAAAGCATCAAGATAGAAATCATAAAAAAGGGGTAGAAAAGAACCTGCTGTGGTAAAAGATGACACTTGATAGATCTGTTTCAAGAAAGTGACACCTACTGTGACAGTGGACTGAACAAAGGGTGAAAGTAAGCAGAGGGCTGCATAGATCTTAGGTTGGCTGGAGGACGGTGGAAATACTGTTGGAGATGGGTGGGTGTGTCCAGACACCAGGGAATGTCATATGGTAAGAAAATTAGGAAAGAAAGGGTTTTCCCTAAAGATCACAATCTCCACCCCCAAACGATGATGTTAGAAGAGGTCAAAATGGCTTTTTGAAACTCATTACAGTAGTACTGTTTTTTTTGCCACAATTGGACCTTCAATGGCATCTACCAAAAACAGATCTGCGGTTTGGAATTTGAATCTTGTAGTGTCAGTATTGGATGATATTTCCGACTGTTACCATTGCTAGGCAATCTGTGTGGTGCCAAATGTTCTGTCCCTCATGAATTGTGATTTAGAAAAAAAAACAAACTATGTTGTAATGTATAATAAACATGAGATGGGATTTTAATATCAATTTTACTAACCATACTGGACTATTATTGGAACTATTTGATTTTTGAGCTAATTCATAGTATTGAAATCTACTTCTTTTGTTTCAATTGCCTGTTTTCTCTTCACGAAAGCTTGAAGAACCCCTGTGAATTTTGTTACCATCCAGTCAACTGTGGTTTAGCTTACACTTGGATTTAGTATGTCCAATTATCAACCAAGTGTAATGTGTGTTCTTGAAATGGCCAATGATGGGGATTAGTATTATCAACCTTATGTTGCAAATTTAGAAATAGTTAGTTTGTGTAAAAATGTAGAAAAATCCAGAGTTGGTTTACTGTAATAAATTTATCCCTTTTTTTAGATACTTGGACTATTATGAAATTTGAGACAGATAGTAGTTATTAATCCTTTTCCACTATTTTGTTATAGAATTGGATAATATTTAGATGAAGTGGAATAGAAAAATAAATCATGATTTTATTGATTGTCTTATGTTTTCAAGATCTAAATCAGAGATATCACAGGTCTGAGACAGAAGAAAACCAGGAAGTATACAAAAAGGAACTTTGCACTCAAGAAATTTGAGAGTCCTTGCTCTCCTCAAGTTTTCTCTACAATTTTTCAATTAATACTCTCTTAACCACTGGACTCCTATCACATAGTCTTCAAAATCTACTCAACTACCTGACAGCTTAACCAATCATTTCTGCATGCTTTCTACTGACTGTCAAAAACATTAACTACCCTGGTTCCTGCATGCTTTCTATTCCTTATAGTAAGAAAACTCTTAATTGGGGGTTGCTATCAATTCATGTATCACTAATTATGGTTGTGCAGGAACACTGGTGAGTTCATGATGTCAAGATACCGTGAAGTTGCCGAAATCGTTCTCAGATACCTTGAGCACAGGGATCGGCTTGTTCGCCTGAGCATAACTTCATTGTTGCCTCGCATTGCACATTTTCTACGGGATCGTTTTGTCACTAACTACTTAACTGTATGTGAATGTTGCTCTGTTACTTTATTATGCTTTTCTAATCTGGTATGACTTTGAGAATGAAATTTATTTGTTTGAGTGCCTAAGGAGATGAAATTCCTTGCAGATATGCATGGATCATATTCTTTCTGTCTTGAAAGCACCACAAGACCGTGATAGTGGGTTCATTGCTCTTGGAGAGATGGCTGGGGCACTGGATGGGGAACTCATTCATTATTTGCCGACAATAACAACTCACTTACGTGAGGCGGTATTTTTCTGTAACTGTTATTGGATGCTAATTTTGGGCCATAATTTTCTTATTGTGCATTGCATTTCTTATTTGGAAAGTGCTTGGTTAGTTTGTCTTATTAAGGATCTGAATTGACAGTTTGGTCATCTTGTTAATGTAGATTGCTCCACGTAGGATGAAACCTTCGCTTGAGGCCTTGGCTTGTGTTGGAAGCATTGCTAAAGCAATGGGCTCAGTGATGGAACCTCATGTACGAGGACTTCTGGATATAATGTTTTCTACTGGTCTTTCTACGGTACTTGTGGAAGCCCTTGAGCAAATAAGTACCAGGTACAGTGTTGTCTTGGAGCAAAGTCTATAACCTTTCTAGTGATTGATTTTGAAAGGCATCTTTGTATTTGTGTTATTTTTTATTCAGCATTCCGTCTTTGCTACCTACCATTCAAGACCGGTTACTAGACAGCATATCTATGGTTCTTTCTAAATCCCATTATCATCTGGGGAGGTCTTCTCAAAGTGTGGGTAGAGGGACAATAGTAAATGCACCTCAGCAAGTCTCAGAGCTTAATGGCTCTGCTCTTATACAACTTGCTTTGCAGACTCTTGCTCGTTTTAACTTTAAGGTTTTGTATACTTATTTTCTTTATTGACATTCATATTTAATAAAAATCTTTTTTTTCTTTTTCGTATTTATAAATTGTTGGGGAATTGCTAGAGGTTTAATTTCATTTTATTCTGTTGACATAGGGCCACGAACTTCTTGAGTTTGCTAGAGAATCAGTTGTTGTCTATTTGGATGATGAGGATGGAGCTACACGAAAAGATGCAGCTCTATGTTGTTGCAGATTAATTGCTAGTTCTTTCTCTGGTATGGTGTGCACACATTTTGGTTCTAGCAGGTTGACTCGTTCAGGGGGGAAGCGCCGGCGCCTTGTTGAGGAGGTTTGGTGATTTGACACATTTCATGCCTTTTGTTCAGTTTCGTTTTTAAGAAATATTACTACCTGTGTAATTTTTTATTTTCTTGGAGAAGCTTCTTTAATTGGTGTTCTTTGCTTGCTTCTGCTCATTTGATTTCTAACTTTGATAGGCTTTTGGCTTGTGAAACTTTCAGATTGTGATTTTAATACTTTGTATAGTTTATGATGAAATGTGACCTGTATAAGCTAGCAGAAGTCAGAAGTTGAGACAGTTTTTCTTCATTACTTTTAAAGGTTTAGCAAGTTTGTGAAAGGAATGACCAAGAAAATGTAGGAAAGTTAAGCAAAGTAAAATCCAGAGAACAATTCCCAATAACTTGTTTATTTCATATCTGTTGAAACCAATGTTTAGTTATTAGGTCATGTAAGATATGCTGATACAGTTAGTTCTCTATTAGGATTGGTATCTTTGAAGATATTAATCTTAAAATAATCTGAGGGGTAGATTTTTTCGTTGCGATTTTATAGTACAAAACCAGTACAATTTGAAGCAACTGGTTCAAAAATTGGATGAAGAGTAGAAGAACTGTTGAACCTTAGCACTAGATTATGGTAGATTACAAAGATGGATGAATACTCTGGACATTAGAGTGATCCAGAAATTCTCCCAAGTACCCATTACAAAAATGTGACACCCCTTACTTTGCTTCTATGATGCACGAATATGATATGAGTATTGTATACGGCACGTATCCAATACGGCGATTTGTCTCATCTTATTAAATATAGGATACAGTGCATTCAGATACGTTTAAAGTTTGTATTTATGCATACATATAATTCACAAAATAAAATAAATTGTTATTATAAGTTTTTTAAGAAACCGTATCAAAATTGAAAATCATTATTAAATATTATTCTAGTCTAACTTATGAAACTCAAATGTATACATACAAATGATAGTTTTATACGAACAAGTGGTGAGAGTGAGGGAGTTGCTTCTATCAACATTTGTTATCACAAAACTTGTTTTTTTATCCCCCAGCATAGTCCTCTTTATTTTTTGGGGATGTTCAGATATGTTCCTATATTTCAAATTATTGTAATTGGATACCCAGCATAGTCCCCTTTAAAATTTGTAGTTGGGTCCTAATCATTCTAGTGTTGTAGCATCATGTTAATTTTCTAATGGTAGGCTGGATTCAGTGACCTAATCAGTTTTTCTTTCAACTATATGGATTTAAATGCTTGCCATTTGGTTTAGAGTTTCAGCAACTCCTAATTGGGTTGCTGAATTTAACAATACATAACGGTGTTCTAATGATAGGGACCTTTTTTTTGAAAACATTTAAACTAATGTAACCCAATGGATTCATTTGAACATCCAAAAAATATAGGGACATGCAGATTCATTTAAACAATATTTATTTCAAAATAGTTGCGTTCCACCAAAGTACTAATTAATTTAGCTTTCTAAGGTGGGTTGTTAAGGAAATCATGGGTTTTTTTAGAATTGGTAATTTTTTCAAAAGTCATATTCTTAATAAGTTTAATGTTGCTGACTGGGTGTTTTGTATTTTTCTCATGATTTTGTTCTTTTATTAGCATTAAATATTAAGATATGGAATGATTGGATATGAGGAGATATTTATGTGACAACTATCATGGATGAGATGTTAGAAAATTGGTTAAGATGTAAGAATTTCATTTGAGGCACTGGTGAGGAGAGTAGATTACATGGTTTTTAACCCTGTGAAAAGGGTAAAGGGAGAACAAACATTCCTGAAAATATATATTTTCATTGAGTCCAATGACATTGTGTGATCCATTTGACTGGCCTCACCTGGTGGGATAAGATTATTGTTGTTTTGTTGTTTAGTCCTTTTATTTTTCTTGTGATGACATGATATGCCTATGTTGCTAACTGATTTTTGACTTTTTGAAGCTTGTGGAGAAGCTTCTCATTTCTGCTGTTGCAGATGCTGATGTTACTGTTCGACACTCTATCTTTACTTCTCTCCAAGGAGATAGAGGTTTTGATGAGTATTTGGCCCAGGCTGATAACCTGAGTGCAGTATTTGCTGCTTTAAATGATGAGGTATGTAGAACTAGCCTACCTGGTACTGGCATGATGCCATTTGGCCTTCAGATTTTGATTTTGTGTTGCTTAATCTTCAGTAGGCTCTATTGACTAATTTGTGTATGGGCAGTTGCGTTGAACTCTTTCTTTTCAAGGTGGTAATTGGATATTTTGGGAATTACACTTGTCTGTTCTTTACTTCAGAAAATGATGCATGATGAATATGTTGGCTGGCACACAGCTTTTAGGGGCTCCCTTGTTGTGTTTGATATGTACTTTAATCTGTTTGATGCTGAAATTTTGTTTCCTTCATTTTTAAATAATAAGTTTTTGTAATGTGTGCCTATGGGCAGATACACGGTGTGAAAGAAAATACATACTCTTAAATGGTTTAAATCACTAAAAGAATCAAGCATTGAATGTTTTTTTTTTTTTTTTAATTTTGGTATAGTAAATAACTTCTTTTAGAATAAGAACTTTCTATTTTTGTTTTCTTATCATGTGCCCACGGGCACACATTAGGACACCCCAGTTTGCAATTTCAACATACTGGTTTAGGCACAGAGTCAATATTATGCCTCTTTCCCCCCCTTGTGTAGTTGTCGTTATGATATCTTCATGTGGCATGGTATACTTGAGTAGGATCTTATTTTCCAGTAATTAGTTATTGTACTCCATTCTTTTGCAATATGTTGATGTTGAAGCATCTAATTCTACAGGATTTTGATGTTAGAGAGTATGCAATTTCCGTGGCTGGTAGGTTATCAGAGAAAAATCCAGCTTATGTTCTTCCAGCTCTTCGTCGCCATCTTATACAGTTGTTAACATACTTAGAGCAGAGGTAATGTTCAAGTATTTACTATTTTAGTAGATAAAGCACATATATGGAAATATTCATTGTTTTGGAGTTCATTGGTTGGAAGGATCAAGAGCTTTTCTATTACATGTCCGTTTTATTCTCTTGGTATGTCAGCAGTGCAGATAGCAAATGCAAAGAAGAAAGTGCAAAATTAATTGGCTGTTTGATAAGGAATTGCGAACGGCTAATACTTCCATACATTGCTCCAATTCATAAGGTTTAGTTTGTTATGGTGTTAAAGATACATTCCTGTTTTATTGCATTTGATATCTTAGTGATTTTATGATTATATCAGGCACTCGTGGCCAGACTTATTGATGTGAATGCCAATACTGGAACTATTAGTGGAGTCCTTGTAACTGTGGGGGATCTTGCGAGGGTGGTCAGTAAATTTCTCTCCTTTGCCATGCTTGTCTTTTATATTTGTTGTTAGCTAACTTATTTGGATTTTGGTTTTGTTTAGGGTGGTTTTGCAATGAGGCAATACATTCCTGAACTTATGCCTTTAATCGTTGAAGCTTTATTAGATGGAGCTGCTGTGGCCAAACGTGAAGTGGCTGTTGCTACACTTGGTCAAGTTGTGCAAAGCACAGGGTATGTGCATATTTGTTTTTGTTGATATATATAAATAATCACTTGCCTTTTTGTGTATCATTTTGACTTTTTGTATGATTTTTTCAACTAATAATACGTTAAAATTGTTAAAAAAAGGTAATAACTGTGCAAATTTCTAGATTCAAGATTTCTTAATATTATATATATTATTTTGGTTTGTTTGTGTATTATTTTGAAAGTTGAGTTCATATTATGAAGAATAAAATAAAGTTTGAGTTAGAGTCTTTCTGTGTTCATGATGCTTATATTTGTTTCTATTTTGACAGGTATGTTATAACTCCATATAATGAGTATCCACAATTACTAGGGTTACTCTTAAAATTATTGAATGGTGAGCTAGTGTGGTCAACCAGACGAGAAGTATTGAAGGTGCATAAGAATAAGAATTAAAGTAGATAATTCTTTTTGATGCATGTTTACATAATTAACTTGTACTTGGGTTTTGCCAGGTTCTTGGCATTATGGGTGCTCTAGATCCTCATTTGCATAAACGAAATCAAAAAGCCTTGCCAGGACCTCATGGAGATGTTACCCGCCCTGCTAGTGATTCAAGTCAACAGATTCAGTCTATGGACGAATATCCCATGGACCTTTGGCCTTCTTTTGCTTCTTCGGACGACTACTACTCCACGGTTGGTTATGAACATTCTTGTTAATAATGTTCTGATTTTTCCCACTTGTTTGGGTATTTGTAATTTCTTTTTTATGATTTCAGGTTGCAATTAATTCTCTCATGCGAATATTGAGGGATCCATCACTTGCTAGTTATCACTTAAAGGTGGTTGGATCTCTTATGTTCATATTCAAGGTATGCAGCATAAAAGATGCATGTATAGGGCTTTCTTTTTTTTCTTTCTTTCCTCTTGTTTTTTGTGTGGCATTGTTTAAGAAGTATCTAGGATCCTCCTAAATTGTATTCTCTGGTATACATCTTTTAAGAAGTGGAAAAGAGAAGAAAGGGTAGTGATATTTGTTCTGTTTAGTTTATCTCTCTGCTCCTGTACTTCATAACAATTCACGTATTTTGGTGAAGTTACTAGGGGTGGTTGTGGACCTGAAATTTTGAGGAGCCTGAAGCTTGATCCTTCTTTGATGAAAACTTGAACAAATGGTTGATACACTAGTGATATTATTATCTTTCTGAATTCTCATTAGTTAGTAAAAAATTTCATGATATTAATTTTTAATCTAACTGTCCGATAATGGATGGAGAGCCCATCACCCCATTTCCATTACTGCCTAAGAAGCCATCTTAGATCACAAGCAAGTAGTACTACTATATTCTCTTTTTTATGTCGACAATAGACATTTTCACTACACCACAATGCACTTTCATAGCAGTGATTACATGTTCAAGATTTTTTGTGTATCACTTTGGGCCTTTCACTGCTGAATAATATTATGTTTTCTGTTTCATTAGTTGGATATTGTTGAATTAGTTCCATGTACTGATATTCATTGCCAATTTTTTATTTATTTTGTTGAGGTCAGTCGATGGGACTTGGCTGCGTTCCGTACTTGCCAAAGGTTAGCTCTTAGCCTTCCATTTGTAATGGACCTTACGTTCCTATTCTTTAGTGTTATTTTATATCTGACTTGATGCCTTAAGTACACTGATTTATTGCATTTGAATTTGTATCCATTTTTTTTTGTTTTATGGCTTTTGCCCCTTCCTTGTAGGTTTTGCCTGATCTTTTTCATACTGTTCGCACATGTGAAGATAGTTTAAAGGACTTTATAACTTGGAAGCTTGGAACTCTGGTGTCTATTGTGCGCCAGGTAGATTTGACTGTCTTTAAAATATCCATTTTTTTTATGATTATTATTCTACTTTGTTTACAAGCTCAAGTATGATATGTGGTTGTGCAGCACATTCGGAAATATTTGCAAGATTTGCTATCTTTAATATCTGAGTTTTGGTCAGCATTCACTCTTCCAGCACCTGCTCGTCCTGCTCTTGGCTATCCTGTTAGTGTTACTTGTCCCCGGTTTAGTTAAAATAGCCTAGGGATATGTTTTTGTGGTTTATGATTATTATTTGTTGTTTTCTTTGATGTTGCAGGTTCTTCACCTGGTGGAACAGCTTTGCCTGGCTCTCAATGATGAATTTAGAACATATCTTCCCGTTATTCTGCCAGGTTGTATTCAGGTCCTTAGTGACGCAGAACGCTGCAATGACTATACTTATGTTCTTGATATCCTTCACACTCTAGAAGTGTTTGGTGGTAAGTAACCTTTCCTGTAGAATATTGAGTGTATTTTTATTCAAGTCAAGGGGCATACTCACAAAATACTCCTCCAAACACACTCTTTACTATCTGCTAAAATATTGAAAATCTAAAATGTCACTTTATTTGACATTTAAAATTATGAGTGAGATTCATTAAATAAAAAGTGGGACCCATAATTTTGTCATTTCCATTAAATCTGAGTCAATTGTAGTGTGCTCAAGAGAGTGTGGTTCTAGTTTTCTTTTTATGCAATTGATTAACCAGAAGACTCCCTCAACTTATTTTCATCTGCAACTTACCCTTTTTCTGCTTCCGTTTAATGTAATCAACTTCCTAAACTAGTAAGGTATTTTGGTTTCAATTATTGATAGAATGGTGCGTGAACATTTATTGATCTCAGACACCAGTGCATAGCAGCCATCTCTGTCAATGCTACAGTGGGATGATTACTGTCTTAAATGCTATAGAATTAACTAAATTATTTATACTGCACATTTAAATACTCAAAACCAAAAGAACCAAAATTAAAGAAAATCATGTTGAGTAATAAGTTATAAATTTACACACAATCACGATCAATAAGAACATAGTAATGAAGTAAAAAAGGAAAGATGCTGATGAAATTAATAGTAAAAGAACATAAGATGAAAATTAGCAGAATGTGAACCGGGAAACAAAATAATCCTGCAAACTGTGACATCATAGGTCAAAACAAAGGTAGTTGTATTTTTTATGCTCAAGGAAGAGTTTTCAAATACTATTATGTTTCTGAAGCTAAACATGCATTAATAGTTGGGGAGAAGTGCACTTTTACCCGTCAAACCCTTAAACAGTCCTGTTTAAGGGGTCAAAATGGATTATGAAGTCTATATCATGATAGTGCTGCGATAGTGTGTGAAAAGCCATAATGGCCACAATTGAAAACTGCTCCACTTTTTGAATCCTGTAGCATGCTTAATAGCTCTTCCCTGCTCCTTTGTTATAGTGTACTATTGACTACTATGGGTGCATGTGATGTGACTTGCAAATGTTTGAAATAGACTTGAAAATTGTGGGTGACACTACTACTAAAAACAGATTTTATACATTTAATTTTATGTGAGGTAATATCATATTAAATTACTGTGCATAATGAAAATTGTGACGAGTAATTGTCATGGCCGGGAATGGCAAACCTTGAAAATTTTGTTTTTGGTTGTGCAGGTACTTTGGATGAACATATGCATCTGCTTCTTCCTGCTCTAATAAGATTGTTTAAAGTGGATGCCTCAGTGGACATAAGACGTGCTGCAATCAAAACATTGACAAGCTTGATTCCTCGTGTGCAGGTTAGATTCTGTGCTTGCTTCTATTCACCCTCAATTTTTTAAAATAGACATTTATACTAGATAATTCAATGTTTTTATTCTCCTTGTTTGGTCTGTGATTGTTCTAGTGTTTTATTTGATCATCAGGTCACTGGTCATATATCCTCTCTTGTGCATCACTTGAAGTTAGTCTTGGATGGGTGAGTGTGCAAATTCTGAAATTTCAAAATATATTTGTATGTATCAGGTTGCTGCCCCAACCACTCATTCTTTTGATGTAATTGTGAAAGTTAATTTGATTATTTGTTTGTCGAAGTGATAAATGATTATTGACAGGTTTCTTTGAGTTCTAAATTCAGGTTGCTTGTTGCTGGAGGTTTAGGGTCATTTGAGAATCCCGTATTAGTCATGCAATCTGTCTTAGGGTTGACAGCTTGTTATTGAATGCTAAATGTTGAGAATTTTGATATTATTCTCTTGTTTCTTCCTTTGATTTTATTTTTTATCACCTGCTTATAATCGTGGTTGATAAAAAGCTGTCATCTCTTGATTCTCTTCTTATGTGATTGATACTTTCCATTATAACAACTAGAAGACTATTCTAGTTCTTGAATAATTTGATTTGCTCATTTCTCCTTTTAATTCATTTTATCACCTAATCTGGTGATCTCTATTTATTGAACTTACATTTTACAGGAAAAATGACGAGCTTCGAAAGGATGCTGTTGATGCACTTTGTTGTTTGGCCCATGCACTTGGCGAGGATTTCACAATTTTTATTCCATCAATTCACAAACTTCTACAGAAATATCGCCTGCGGGTCTTGAATTTTTCCATCTTTATTTTTTTCGTTTCTTTCTTGTTGGGTTTGTGTGAGATTAAGCATTTTTGTCTCACAAATTTTCTAAATGTAAAATAATATTGCAGCACAAGGAATTTGAGGAAATTGAAGGACGTTTACAGAGACGGGAGCCACTTATTCTAGGGATCACAGCTTCACAAAGACTGAACAGAAGGCTTCCCGCTGAGGTCATTAGTGATCCTTTAGATGATGTGGAGATTGATCCTTATGAAGATGGATCTGATGCTCACAAACTCAGAGGCCACCAGGTACCCTCTTGTGATGTGTTTTAAAGTTTTTTGGACTTTCTAGGAACTATAGCTATGGTTGGAGATCCCTCATTAATTAGAGACATGACTATATTATAATATATAAGCGGGTGCGAACTTCACTTTACATGCAAATTTTGTAAGATTAAGATAGACTTAAAGTTCACTTTTAAAAATAATATTAGAGTCTATGCAAATGGGATTTGTTAGGCATATTGTGCCACCTACTATTGGATCACCTATAAATATTTATTCCCATTTTCGAGATGTCCAATCCTCGACTTAAGAAGATGTGTTGAAAATCCCATATCAACTAAAGTTATGATCAAATTATGGTGTATAAGTCGCTACAAACCTCATTTCATAAGCTAATTTTGTGAGATAGTTAAACTTAACACTTTCTAAGAGCTATTGATTACTAATCATGCTTTAAGTGACTTATGAGATAATGTTTAAACTCACCAAAGAAAGTTTGAATGCTGAATTGCTAATCCCCTGTTGATTGTATGTTAGGATAGCATGAAGTGATCTGGTGATCATTGAGCGTAATAATTTACATATTTATTCAAATTGAAAAAAAATTCAAGAACGGAAATCAGCCACACAAGAATATCTCTTCTACTAGGTTGAGATTTTATTTGTTTAAAAAATTTGAGATAATTATGTAAGATTTTTTATAAGGAAATATTCATCAAGACTTAGTGTATTTCTAAAGGTAAAACTAGTGGCTTCTGTAAAAAGAAGGTATATATCATAAAATGATGATTTTCAAAGCTTATGTAATATATCTACAATAATTTTAATGTTCACACAAAACACATCTTCAATCCATGGAGATAATTTAGCAGTTTTTTCAAATGCAAAAAGTCCAATCGTGCGAACTCCCAAACCACCAAAGATTAATGATATGAGTGTTTGTGTTACGTATTGCCATGTTTAGTAAGACATTTACATAATCTGCAAAGCCTTTTTCTAAGTCTTTGTTGGAACAAATATTGAGGTGTGTGACATAAAATGAGAGGAAGAGATGGTATATGAAAACCCCAAAGAAGGTTAGGTGCTTAAAAAAGAACAGTAAACAGAATAAAGAAACAATTAGTTACAATGAAAATTAACTAAGTAGGTGTAACTTGTAAGACAGATAAACAAAGAAATAAAAGGAAAACTGAGTGATATAAAGATTGTGGGTAACTATAGAACAAACAAATCGAGTCATATGTTTTGTTCAGATTAACTTTCATTTGGGTCATACTTATCAGAATTGAAATTGACCAATATTGTCAATAATACTCCTGATGCTGATGAATTAACAATATATGGGTCGGATTTTGCTGAAATCAAATTTGTACCGAGCCTCAACATTATGACCATAAAGAGTTTAATAATACTTTATCTCAGCTCTCTAGTTTTCATTTTTTATATTGCTGGCTTGAAAACTGTTGAGTGAAAGAACACTTTGTATATTATGAATTGAATGAATATTGATTGCACACCAGTACGTTTACAGAGATCTCTATTTATAGTTAGTTCAGTTACAAGTTACTTGTAACTGTCTAGCTAAAGCAGTCACCAACTAACAACGGATGCCTAACCAGAGATAACAAACTATAGCTAACTCACTGATATACAAAGTAGGAGTTACACTCACAAAAACATTCATGCAGGTGAATGATGGTCGATTACGGACAGCTGGAGAGGCTTCTCAGCGAAGTACAAAGGAAGATTGGGCAGAATGGATGAGGCATTTTAGTATTCAACTTCTGAAGGAGTCTCCTTCTCCAGCATTACGAACCTGTGCCAGGCTTGCACAATTGCAGGTTTCATTCACTATTCTTGACATTATTCGTTGTGGCATTAGTATTTTCCTATCTGATTTTCATCTGTCTCTGAATTTTACAGCCTTTTGTTGGGCGAGAGTTGTTTGCAGCTGGATTTGTCAGTTGTTGGGCACAGCTGAATGAGACTAGCCAGAAACAGCTAGTTCGGAATCTGGAGATGGCATTTTCATCTCCAAATATTCCTCCAGAAATTTTGGCAACACTTCTTAATTTGGTATGGCTTCTCATCTCAGTGTGTTTATACAATCTGTGAATGTGAACTTTTAGATCTCAATTATATATGTTTCCTAAAGATTATTGATTATTAGATACGTGTTGTTACAAAATGCCAAAGATGAAAACGGTCTGCAGGTTTATTATAGGAAAAGGAAAGGGTTAAAATTGTAACAGGTTGTTAGTTAGTTCTGTTATCTGCTTGTAAATGTGTCCTTTTCTTTCTAATATACGGAAGTTTTTTGAATTTTCAGTTTACTGGTCATTTTCCAGTGTAAAAAGGAGAAAGCTCCTTTGGAGGTATACTCGATATACCTTGGTGCTAGGGTGATTCATACTTTCTTTCAGAAATAGAGAAGCATATTCAGAGTTTCTTTTCCTTGTCTTGGTGTCAGTTTTTCCCAATAGGAACTGTTGGAGATCCCACATCGACTAGAGATAAGGACATTTCATTATATATAAGTGGGTGCAAACCTCACCCCATGATCCGGTTTTATGCTAATATCAATATTCCGTGAAAAAGGAACCTAACAATTGGTTCAACCTGCCGGATGCAAAAAAGTGGAGAATAGGGTTGGAAATTTGGAGAAGATTATTACATAACACACATAAAGAGTCAATGAGAATGGCATGAAACTTGAGGATTTAAAAACAGACAAGAATTGTTGCCGCAGATGAAAAACAGAAAATATCACTTTGTTGAGGGAGACAATTCAGAGAACAAAATGTTGAGATTAGATGGTGTAACTTGTCTAGGACCACTAGACCATTCTTATAGGATGTGTGAAAAAATGTGTTGGCAGTAAGCGATAATTATGGAATTATTTTTCTTGATTTCAAAATGAAACAATGCATTGATATTTAAAAGAAAAACGAAATCCTAATAAAAGGAAATAAATCTACTGATATAAAGGAAATAAATCTCCAAACATAAAGAGTCTAAATTAGTAGCAAATCTACCAAACAAACCCCTAATCCCAGTCCCTTAACTTTAGGTATTTTTAACAAACAAATCTATATTTATTGTACAGTAAATGTGCAATATTTACATCCATATTTCAACAAGTTGTTTTGATGATAACAAATATTGAATGTAAATTGTACATGCTCTGTATTATGAATCATCTAGTGTTTTGTATAAGCTATAGTTTTTGGTCTAGTGGTAAGCACTAAATCCAACAATTGATATCAAAGCCAAGGTTAATAATTTGATTCCTATGGATAATTGTTGAGGGGACAATTGTAGCAGGTTGCATCAATTATCCTGAGGCGTAGGCCAGGCAGGCCAAGTCACAAGCGAAGAGTTTCTATTTTTAGCGGGACAATTTCTACGGGGAGATTGTTGCAAGGTGATCGATTGTTCATTGGTGTAGGCCAAGTAGGCCAAGTCACAATTGAATCAAGTAGAAAAAGTTGGATTGATCGTGACTTGGCCCACTTGGCCCACGCCACTAGAAAATTGATGCCCCCAGCAACACAGAAAAGATAAGTCCATAGAGGAAGATGGGAAGGATGCAGGGTCTGAATGGGATGGAAGCATGAGACTG
>Ga0123341_1000884_pt1 | contig 20861 bp, 18 predicted proteins | sample Turbeapinknodule_FD_89959 | JGI IMG/M metagenome (GOLD analysis project Ga0123341, IMG submission 89959) | Root nodule microbial communities of legume samples collected from Mexico - Turtle bean Mexico pink nodule | ecosystem: Host-associated > Plants > Roots > Nodule | place: Mexico: Nepantla...
AACTCATTGCTATGGCAAGGTACAGTTATGTTTTGGTTGAATGAAAGTGTTTCTCACTAAGAATAGAAACACTTAAATTGAAAAGGGTACCACATAATTCTTCTAATTAATACTGATATTTTTTTGAGAGATTAATCTGGTAAATAAAAGTATAACAAAGATGAAATTAATTCATATACCTGTTCAAGGGTAGAGAAGTTGTCACGGATAAGAGCATACTTCTTCGCTGCAGATTGCTTCTTGTCCATGACTGAAGAGCTTTGTTTGGAGTCAACTCTCACAAAACTTGGTTTCTTGGAAATGGATTGCGATCGCTGCGGTGGCAGTGGTGGCGGCGGGGAAGGTGGTTGGAGAGATGGATATAAGATTGGTGGTGGCAACGACGAAGATATTTGCGATGGAATATTGGATGGTAAAGCTCTTGTGGTGACGTTAGTGAAGATTCTTCCACCTCTTCCTTTATCATGGGTTGAACTATGAGTGCCATGCTTTTTATTTTTGCCAAAGAGGTTGCCCATGGCATCTTAAACTAGGTTTCTCCAAAACTGAATTAGAGCTATATATATATATATGTAACAAAAATATATCTTAGTGATAAGATAAGAGGAAAATATTGTATTTAATGTAAAAGGAAACGAGTAAGAAGGTTCAGGAGTGTGGTTCTTTTAAAAAAAATTATATACTAAAAATAAAGGTGATGGAATTGAAGGGGAATAAAGAAAAAAAATGAATATGGAATATGATTCTTGTCCCTTTATTTTTGCTTGTGAGATTTGCACAAGTTGTATTCCTCTTGTGGCTCAATCAAGAGCTGAAGAATTGAACAAGTGCCAAAACCATGTGGCCTTTCAACGACCTTGCGTGTTAAAGGGTGCGTATAAAATCAGTAAATGAAGTATAGAACTTGCATTTCGGTAATCAAAGGGTGTGATCACAAAGTACACAGTACTAAATAGCATCCATGGCTTGGAGATATAAAATAAATCTTTAATCCTTATTCTTCACTAGTACAAAATACATAAAATACAACTCTCTATAAAGATAGTTATGAAAGAACAGTCGTAATAAGAGAGGCGGTGGTATTGTTGTAATTTTTTTTTTAAATTTTTGCTATTTTTAACGACGCTTCCTGTCTGAATCGTCATTATATGTGTCCTTGATAGAGCTTCAACGACGGTTCTTAGTGAACTGTCGTTATATACTGGGTCTGGCACTTATCAGCTACAATGCGCAGACTACTCTCTCACTCTCCTTACTTCATCTCTTCCTCGCATCACTCCCTTCCTCACTCTCCGCACAACCAACACTCTACTCTATTCATCTCTTCCTTTCATCTCCCCCTTCTTCCTTACTGAACCTTCCTCACTTCATCTTCTTCCTCGCACAAGCCACCGCGTCTCTGCCTCAAACCCTCCCCTTTGAGTCGCGCCTGTGCAGTGCGCCGATGCTCTCCCTCTCTTACCGCACCGCCCGCTCTCCTTCCTCCCTCACTTCCTCACTCACTCCACACCTCCAAAGCAACCGCGCACCAACAAAAAACCATGTCGCCGCACACTCTTGGTCGTGCTGCTTCTCCTCTGTGCTGGTGGACGTCTGCACCGCCACTCCTCATCGTCTTTGCACCAGGCCGCCCTCGTGCTTCGCTCACCCGCACCATTTTTTTCCGCCAGGTTAGTGTTTTAATATTTTAATATTTTAATATTTTTTTTTATTTTTTTATTAGTGTTTTAATATTTTTAGGTTTTTATTAGTACTTTAATATTCTATACTTTTTTATTAGTGTTTTAATACTCTTTAAATTTTTAATTAATTTGTGAATGCAACATGCTAATTCTGAGTCCGAGGGTGTTCGACCCTCGACAATTTGGATTTTGTTTTATAATGAATTAGATAATATTTGTATACATTGAGGACTTTGGTCTTGAGTCCGATGCTATCTGACCTTCGACAATTTTTATTTAGTTTTTATAATGAATTATATAATACTGGTTTGTATTGAACGCGTTGATGCTGAGTCCGGGGGTGTGTGACCTTTGACAATTTTGATTTAGTTTCATAATGAATTAGATAATATTTGTGTTGATGCTTAGTCTGAGGGTGTCTAATTTTAGACAATTTTGATTTAGGTTTATAATGAATTAAATAGATTTCTTAGTTTACCAGCTCTATGGATCGAGCTGGATTAATACACCACGTATAACTGATACATACAAAAAAGGAGTGGAAAAATTCATACAGTTTGCACAACGTAATGTTGTTAGTAATCATAACAGAGTAAGAATGAGGTGTCCTTGTGTGAATTGTTTGAATGGAAGAATATTGAATGTTTTCAAAATTAGAGAACATCTTTTATGTGATGGAATTTTAAAAAATTATACAACATGGACGTGGCATGGTGCATTGTTACACTTATCAAGTCATAAGAAAATCTAAAGAAGAGGTTCTGCAAGCACATTTGTATATCCTGAATAACACTGGTGAGGTGTTACATACTTAGATACACACAAAGACATTGTGAAATATAAGAATCCAAGACAATTAGAAAAATGGGTGTTAATTGAGCATAACAAAACTTCCATGTCATGGTTTAAGCAACAAATCATGAATGATCCATCAACATCTGAAACATTAACATGGCTTTTGAAAGTTGTCTCAAGTTTGATGTTTTATGTTGTTATGGCTATGAAGTAAATGGTTGTTTGTTTTACACAAAGTCTCAAGATGATATGAGTACAATGCAAAATAGTGGAGTCACTTTGGAGGTAGATTTTATGCAGTTTTCAACTTCAAAGGATCAAAATCCTGTTGTGGGATCAATGCCTTATTATGGTGTCGTAGTAGAGATTCAGGAAGTTAATTATACCAAGTTTATTGTACCTGTTTTCAAATGCAAGTGGGTTGACAATAAGACTATTGTCAAAGTTGATGAATCAGGAATGACTTTGATTGACTTTTGAAAGATAGGTTATCATGACAAACCATTCATAATGGCATATCAAGTTTCCCAAGTTTTTTTTATATCAAATATCCTACACCTGAACATTGATTTGTTGTGTTACATGAAAAAAAACAACATAATGACCCAGAAGATACAAACAATGATATTTGTGAGATTGAATCACTTACAAAAACGACGATCAATAAATATTACAAGGGGGTTGCTGATATTGTACATGCAACTTGATATGATCATGAAGAAGGAATATATATTTGCATGTGCATGTGTTACATTATATTAGTTTTACATTATGGAATTTTTATTATGTTTCATATTCTTGATGCTTATAATATTTTTTTGATAACAGAAACATGGCATATGATAAAGTTCCTCGTTCAAGAATTGCTAGAGGACCTATAAGATTAAAGAGTATGTATAAGAAGATAAATAAAGGTGAAAAAATATCATTGTCTATTGATGCCAACACTAGTGTGGTCACTGGGCCATATGCAAAGAATTTTAGCAGTTATCTCAAAGTACTTGCTCGTGAAAGGATCTCTATCTTAACTAATTCCTGGAATCACGTGACCGAGCACGAGAGAAACATGATTTGACAAGATATTTTGGTATGTAATTGTTTTTACTTTGTTCGATCTGAAGTTCTTTTATACTTTGTTCAATATGAACTTTGTTTATGAACTAATTATCCCAAATAATGTAGATGCATTATGAGATCCCGAGTGTGGAAACCTTGAGAGCGAAGGTTCTTTCTAATGTGAGTGTTAAGTTTCGTCAGTTTAAATCAAAATTGACAACAAATTATATATTTGGTGAAATGAAAGGAGAAAATCCTTGTACAAAATATGCATCCCTCGATGAAGAAACTTGGCAGCAGTTTGTGAAGATTCGAGAAACTGAGAAATGGCAGGTTAATATCACTTGTTTTATTTTGATGTAGTTTATATTAACGTTTTATTAATTTTTGACTGTTGATGATAGGATGTTCGAAAGAAAGCAAAAGTCAATCAGACACATAATGAGACCCCACACTTATTGTCCCGTGGTGATTATAAGATATTAGAGCACAAGATGCTTGAAGAAAAGATTAAAACACGTTATACTTCTATTGAGGAAGGGAATAATGAAAATTCTTTGAGGCCTCCATCCCCACCAACCCGACATGAGAAATTGAAGGGTGCCTGTTTAAAGCCATCAAGGACATGGACTTCTGAGGAATCACAACGAACAACTGAACGAATTGTAAGAAATATGTTCTCTGTGTTATTTTAAATTCAATGTGTTGAAGTTTGACAATTTATTTTCATTTGTTGTAGGATTCTCTTGTTGACAAATCAACACAAGGGACTTTTAATCCATATGATCGCGAAAATATTCTTAATGTTGCTATCGAACGACCTGAGCACCCTGGACGTGTTCGTGTAGGTGGATATGGGGTTGAGATTCGGTCATACTTTGGAACCTCATCACATAGTAAGGAACAATCGTCCAGTCAACCTAGCCACGAGTATTTGCTACAGTTACGACAACAGATAAAGACTGAGGTAACTCAAGAGATTAGAGAAAGCTTAATGGAGAAGTTTAATAAGCGGATGGATAGGGAGTTTGAAAAGCAGTGGGAGGGTGTATGTGTTGAGTATAGTTCTTTTACCCGATTCATTTCCCTAGGTAAGTGTTATGAAGGGGTCACAATGTTACACAATATGCCTCTTCCTTATAATTTAATAAAGGTCACGGTGGAGAAGGTCCTTTATGGTGATGCTGCAGTTCTTGTGCTGACATCAGAGGTGACAATTGTAGTAGAGGCATTACATACTTTATTGCCTGGCCTAGACATCTCGTTAGACCTATATCATACTCTATGTATATATTTGCACTAATAGGATTATATATCAAATATATTACATTCTAACTAATTTAATTATTTGTTTATTTGTTGATGAGTGAATAGCAGGAACCTAAGACAAAACTACATCTACAAAAGAAGAAAAAAATTCTCTATTGATGATCCTGTGGCAGCATTGGTGGAAGTTACTACAATTTTAGATACAACCGTCGTAGAGGTTCCATGGGATGCCAATGTTTTTGGAAGGCATAGTGATGTACCGTTGTACTTTCACATATCTGATTTGTTGGACTTTGCATCCGAAAATCAAGAGATTAACATAACATTTTTGCAATTATGGATGATGTAAGTTCAACTATTAAAATTTTTATACCTTTGATCTATTATATATATTAGTACTAACTTATTGAAATTTAGGTATATTTGTGGATTATGCTTCAATGAGGGGAAACAAGATATATATGAGTTTTAAGACCCTCAATTCATTCAATCACTTGAAAACAAGAAGTTAGAAACACAAACATACATCATCACTTCCTTAAAGAATGGAGGAAAACAAATTTATTTTTCTTCGTATATCCATGAGTAAGTCCATATTTATTAAATAAGTTATACTAAATTATTGAAATAAGAGAAACTAACTGATTTGTTATATAGGCGTCATTGACAACTATTGATCATACCGCTGCATGGTTTTGCTCCTTGCATAAGAAACCCCTTAACTATTTTAAACACATTATAGATAGGTATAACAATTTCATTTAACATTTATTATTACTTATACATTATATAATGTTATGTATTCTAACATGAAACTCCTTAACTTTAATTTTTTTTTTAAATTTTGTTATTTACTAGTCAAAGTAACAACGGTTGATTACACGTGTCATTATAATTCCTTTATAACGAAGGTTGCAAAACTGTCGTTATAAATGACTTATTTATAACGACACCAAAATAACAACGGTTCAAGAATCGTCTTTATATACCTTTTTAATCGTCATTAATGTACCTTTTTGTATTAGTGCTTATTTACTTTTACAAAAAAAGTATGATTTTTGAGAAAGTTGAACTTGATGTTTTGAGACATAAATATCAAGCTATCAATGAGAATCGAGAGGAGAGATTTATTTGATAATTTAAAATCTATTGAAAATGTCAGATATATGAGTATTAATTGAATGAATGAATTATTTGAATACTTCGAGTAGAATTAATATGTATTATAGGTTTTAGGGCCTCTGAGATAACCAAAATATATATAGTTTATTATTTAGTATTTGCAATTTAGTACTCATTTAGATATATCTGAATGTTGTTATTGGATATATTTGAGTTGTTTGGATATCAAATAAAGAAATTAATAAATATATTTAATTATGATTATATTTCCAAGTATCTTGGAGGTGGGATGATATATAAGTAAGCTATCGACATCAATAAATTAGGTGTATTTGGACCAATATGTTAAATGGGTAAGTTTTATAATATTTGTCAAGCATAAATCGATCTTGAATAGTTAATTATGAGGTTGAATTTTCACAAATATCTTTTTGGAGGTTGATGTTTCACATATTTACAGGATTGATTATTCGGCTTTTCAACTAGACTTTATGATAGATGTCACACATGGGTGATTTCCAATGTGCATTAATGAGGAGAGGTCTTAATGATAAGTTATCCCCTTTTCAAGAGGTTACATTGTCTAGGCAGATGAAGTTTCACTTTTTGTGACACGTTGTCCTAGAATGTGGCTTTTAAAGATCCTCGTCGTTTCATGTGAAGTGTGAAATGTTTTAAACTCTTTACTTGTATTATATTTAAGCGTCACTCCTATTTCTTTTACTAAGACCTTCTTATGCCTTTTAAGAGTGTGAGATTGTTTAGCTTTTTCTACGATCATTCTTTGCCATTTCCTTTTCTAGGTACATATTATGGCTTTTTCTTCTTCCTGTTTCGATTCTTCCAACAGGAATAACCATTTGGTAAGAAGAAATGTTGTTGTGATTGAAAAAGAATTGTCTTTGAGCCACTTTGACTATTTGTCTTTAGAAAGTAACAATGTAAAATAACTTTCTTCTCCTCCCCTCTGTCGTGGACACGGTGATTCCCACCACACCACCAACTAGAATGGTTGTGCATGGTTCTTTTAGAGTGTCTAACGTATTAGAGAGTGTCTGAGCTTTATTTATGTGTTCTTAGAATGCTTTATGACATTACTTCATTATTTTTGAACATCATTTGATAACATCTTATCATACAAATTAATGTAACTAATTGATTATTTATAGACAATTTCCTTGTTCTGTAACGTAAAACAGAGTAAGACGAAAACACTATATCTTGTTTGTTTTGATATTTCTTGATTGAAATATATTTTTTATGATGATTACAAATTGTTTTGTGTATTTATATGCCTTAAAAATTAAGATTGAGACAACGATAAAATGTTTTCAAATCTATAATGTTAAACTGGAAAGTTTTCAAAAAAAAGAAATACGTTAAAATTACTATTAAAATGTTTTTCAAAAATATATTTTAATGAAATAAATCATGATTAAAGTTTGATTGCTTTCCACGCTTAAAAGTTGTACATACTTAGAAAGCTTTTGAGATATATATTTACAGTGCAATTTCTGGAATATAAGGTTTTTATAATTACGAAATTTAAATTATTATGTTGACCCATTCATTTAAATGGTGATTATTATTGATTATGATATTTAAAATGTTTTTAAAAATTGTTATAGCACTTGGGATGCGTGAAAGACTTCAAAGTCAAAGTTTTCTTTTAAAGTGTCACAACACTTGACTTGCAAAGTTAGTGATGAAAGCGATATTAAGCCTTAATGATTGAAGATTTACAAACATAAAAGTATGTCAAAGATGAACGAGTGATCAAGATGCATTAAAACCTTCAAATCAAAAGATTCCTTTTTGAAGCGTCTAAGATTAGACAGATGAAGAACAATTCAAAATTATGGAAAGGTAAAGTATGGATGTGTCAAAGCTTCAACGTTCAAATTTCTATAGTTAAAGAAACATTTCAAAAGTTCAAATGTGTGATTAAGATGCACAAATTACATCAAAGTTGAAGTTGCCTTATAGAGCATCAAATGCACAATAGAAGAATTGCAATGCAAATTAGAGCAAATATTCAAGTTAAATGGATTTAAAGCATCAATATTCACATTTATACAAAAGAAAGAAAATTTCAAATTGTTTCATGTGTTCAAGACGCACAAGAAATGGTTCAATACAAAAGTTTCCAAATGAAGTGTCTAACGACTATATGGTACAGTGCAAACACGAACTTCAAACATACATCTTCTAAGTGTTATATAAAGGCCTAGAGAACAAAGACGAAGACAACAACAAAATAGAAATGGGAATGTTTGGAGTTATTATTATAATTGAAAAATGAAAAATAAATTGTTAAGTGATTCATCTTTCTGAAGAATATGGAAAATAAGAAAGAAGTGAATCACAAGAAAGAAAATAAAATGGGTGAATTATTAAATTCAGAGAATTGGTGATTGGATAGCAAAAATAAAATTGTACTAAAATTTTAGATATTTTCTTCGTCTATTAAAGTGTGTATTTTGTTTTTTTTTTAAAAAAAACTATTATTTTTTGGAACCCAAACTTATTACAACCTTGTAAAAGGCCTTAAGATTCATGTTTATGATATGAAAGGAAAATGAAAGGCAACTTTGATTTGTTAAGACCCAGTGGAAATTGAGAGAAAACACTCACCTGTGAAAATATGAGAACAAATTCCTTAATAGAATTGATTGCATTTATATCTTGCTACATTTGGAGTTGGAAACATCATAGGTTTCTAATTTAATCTATTATCAAGTGAATGAAGCTGTTTTGATAATTGAACCATGATTTGGTTTATCTAGATTTATTTACTTTGTTTGAGGATAAACAAGATGTTAGAATTTGAGGCCTTAAACAAGAGGGGAGTTGAATTTTTTTTGAAAGATTTTCGCAAAGGTTGAAGGTAGAGTGAAAAGCTATGAAGAATCAATCAATTGAAAATTCTGTTCAACCAATAAAAATCTGTTTTAAGTTTGATTCCAGAAAATCAACCATTTGTTTTCATGAAAAAATGATTGTTTATAACAACAGAATTAAAAAACAATGTTAAAATAATTTGAGTGTAGGGATAGAGAAATTCACACAAGATGTTTATACTAGATCACTCTTAACCCAGAGCTATATCCAGTCCTTAGCTAACCATTGAGAATTCAATATGTAATCAAACCTAGATTACAAGACACACACCAAAAAGTGATGATCTTGAACCCCTCAAGAACACACACCACTTTTGGCAAACCACACAGTTTTCTGAAACACCTTTTGAAATTGCACCACACAAGAACACACAGAAATACAATGTTCAAGGAAGAAGAGGAACAAAATACACATGGTTAAATCAAAGATTAAAGTTCAGAAGTATAAAACCCAATCTTATTCCATACTTGAGATGATCCAAAAGGTTTTCCAAGCCATTTTAAAAACCACTAAGTGTCAAACTACATGTTGAATCAACATCGCAACAGGTTGAAATTTCACACCCTTTTAGAAAACCCATTTTTCAAAAAGGTAAAGATTCATTTAACCTTGGATCATCTTAAGGAGTGAATTAACAAGTTTTAAACAACTAAACAACACACACATCAGCAGGGTCTTAAAGCTTTTCACTTGGATTTGGAGACATCAAAGCATCTTGTTCAACAATCTCCCCCTATTTGATGAAGACAAATCCCTGGTTTGCTTATGTTGTAGTGTTTAAACTTTGAAGATCCTTCAAAATTAAAAATTGAAGCACTAATCCCTTCAATCATCCTTGCCACACTAAAGCTCAAAGATTTGGTTATGCACAACTTCAATATGTTCATCCAGATTCTGGAACTTAGCAGCACAAAATTCGTAATGATTAATTTGATCATAGGTCATATTATCCAAGCGATTAATCATCAACCTCTCAAAAGGTGACATAGAAGCAACATAATCATCCATATTTCAGTACTTGGACCAGCTCCATAGGCTTCACTTGGAGCAAGTTCACTTGGAATCTCATTATCTTGATCATCTAGTCCAATATTTGGGGCATCTTGATCTTCCACATCTACTTCAATTTGGACCAACTTGTTCTTCATCTTTACTTACCCATTTTAACCTTAATGAATCCTATTTTGCTAAGAGATCCATTATTAAATACACGAGATGGCTTCACCACCTCAGATAATTCTTTTTTCAAGGTCAATTTCAAAGTATTGCAGAAATTTTGAAATAAGAACAACATAGGGGAAGTGATAGTCACTTAACCTCATTGACTTTTGTATGTGTTTTTTGAAGATGTGAATCTAATTGAACTTGATATTCTTCATGATGCAATTTATAAGGACAAGATCTTCTTCAGTGAGGACCGAGTGATTGCTCCCCCTTGGAGTGAGCATCCAATATACTATGAAAGCAATGATTCTTTCATTTAGTTTCAAACCGCCCATAGATAAACCCTTCACTTTTGAGTGAGGATTTTTGAGGCAGCTACTATAATACTGCATCTTGTTGAAGTCCTCCATTATACCCATGTTTCCTTTGTTGACTCTTAGCCCAACATACTTCAACTCCGTGACGGCAGTCCACACATCTGGAGTGATCTTCATATCAACTTCTTTTACCTATGAGTACAAGTTCTCACCCTCAATGTGAAGATTTGTGTAGAAGACCTTCACAAGATTTGGATATGTGTTCCCTGACATTTCAAGAAACCTTTTCAGCTGTTGTTCTTTCAAAACATTTCTCACTTCATTGAGGTTCTGCCCTTTTAGCCAGTTGAATGATATCAACTTAGGATTTTTGATGGCTTTCCTACTTGATTCATGCAAAAAATTCTCAATCTTCTCATCATCACCTGAAAACCAGTTCTTTAGGTGCCCACCTCTTTTTACAGCACGCGTTTTCATCCTTTTTGATGAGGGAGGTGATGAGGCCATGATACATAGATGAATTTTGAGATAAGGTAATGGAAATAACAAGTTTCAAGTGAGGTAGTAGAGAAACAATGAGTTATTTTTGTGAAATATTCAGTTGAAACAACACACATATATATAAGCAGAAAAAGAAATCAATATGAATTGGCTTTTAGTGAGTTGTTTTTCCAAAGAAAAAAAATATGTTGCAGTGGAAATATGCAATGCGTCAGACCTTAACATATATAGCATTGACAACACCTTTATTTTGATTTGACCATCCATAAAAAGCACTTAAATTTCAAAGGAAACCATATAATATATTCCTTTATGACCAGAATATATTCCATTATGATCTGGTTCAGAGGAACATTAAATGCATATTTGGCCCACAACAGGTTTTGAAAGAAAAGAAACAACTGTAACAATGCATATGAATTCATAACAGCTTTATTCAGATGTGCTAAAGGTAAAATAGTCGGTTGTTTTGTGAAAAGAATAAATTATTTTATCGTGACAACAAGTGAATATTTTTCAAAGCCAAATTTTTTTCACAGTGATGAGGAATGCATTATGTAAATTACACATGCCTTTGCACAGAGATATTCCCAACACATTTAGCCAAGAAAAACATTTGAATGTTTATTTGATCATATGAGACACACATATAAGTTGAGAAATGAAAATATACATACTTTCTTAATTTTTGAGGTTTCTCTTTTGACCAACCACTATGCATGAGCCAAGAGTGTCACTTGACATTCAAAGAGTCCTATTGTATGTAATTGATAAGTGCAGACACAAGAATTGACTTTAGATCTTTTCCCTTGAGACTTCATTCTTTACACCAATATGATTTCTGGCTTTCAAGGATACCTACAAGAAGGATTCAAGAAGCAAGATTTGATCCCCTTGTAAATTTGGTTCCATGGGCATTAACTTGGACATTAGGAAACTTAGAACTTTTAGGAACCCACTTTAAAACACCTACCTATGGGAACAAAAAACCTTCTTACTCTGTAGAATCTAACAGTATGACCCCTTTTCATGCAATAAAATTACGTTTCAATCGGTTGTTTCGACAAAAATAATCGATTATTTTTCAAAAAAACTGGAAAAACGTTTTGAAACTGATATTTTCTTGTTGTTTGGATTAAAACCCAATTCAACTTTGCCAAAAACACATTTTTGAGATGCAAGAACAATTTCAAAATTTGATTGGCCTTTGGAAAACTTGTGCACAGTTTTTAAAAGATTGTGGACTTTCTTTTGAAGTGATTCACAATTTTCACAAAAGATAGAATCACACTTGCAAGAAGAGTTTTTTGTAAATCATTTCCAGGTTTTCAAAATCAGTTTTTGAATTGTTCAACTCTTCTTCCAAGGTTTTGACTCTGTTTTCCAACCAATTATTTAAGCCTTTCAAACGGTTGTTCAAAAGGGCCAACCTATTAGCTTATTCACGAGTCTCTCTGAAAGCATGAAGAAGTTGGCTATAATTTTCAAAATTAATGGAAGTGCTTGAACTTACACTACTTGTTTATGATTCTTCCTTTGCCATCAAACACAAATTGGCTTCTTCATCTTCCTTTGATGATGAACTAGAAGATGAATCATCATTATCTTGCCAAGCAATGTAGGCTCTTCTTGCTTTGCCCTTCCTTTCAATCTTCTTGCTTGCCCCTCTCTCCTTGCTCTCATTATTTGGACAATCGACCTTGATATGACCCTGTTTACCACATCCAAAACAAGTATAGTTTGTAGAATTGAATTCATTAACTTTCTTATTATTATACCTATTTGAAGATTGGTTCTTGTCCCCGTTTTTATTTTTCAAGAACTTGCTAAAATTTCTTGTGAGCAAGTTGAGAGTTTCACTATCACTGCTCTCACTTGACTCTTGACCACCCCTATGACTGACATCTTAAAGTGATGCTCCTCACATGCTTTTCTTCATGTTCTTGGTCATTTAGCCGATTCATCTCAAGTTGATGCTCCCTTAGATTACTAAACAAGGGGGCTGTGGTTAAAGTTGTCAAATACTTGGATTCAGAAATTGCAATGACCTTTGGTTGCCAAGATCTATCCAAGCATTTGGGGATCTTGATGTTCAACTCCTCCCTTTCAAAGATCTTTCCAAGGTTGATGAGATAATTCACTATGTGGGTGAATCTTTTCTGCACATCCGAGATGGTTTCCCCTTTAAGCATTATGAACATTTCATATTCTTGAATTAGAGCATACTTCCTTGCTCTCTTCACATCAGTGGTGCCTTCATGGGTAACCTCAAGAATGTTCCACATTTCCTTTGCAGAAGCACATTGTGAGACCCTAAAAAACTCATCAGAATTCAAAGTAGAAGTGATGATGTTCTTAGCAATGAAATCATATCGACCTTTTTTACTTTCACTTTTAGTCCATTGGGACCAAGGGTTTTCAATGAAAACATCATCTTTTTCAAATTTGGGTACAAAAGGCCCATTTATAATAGCATTCCAGATTCCTCTATCAATTGTTTCAACAAAGATTTTCATTCTAACCTTACAGGATTGATAGTTCAACCCACAAAACAAAGGTGGCCTATTTATAGATGTAGCCTCCCCAAAGGGTAGTTTTTCAGCCATTTTAGAAAAGGTTTTAGGATCGAAACTTGAGTAACTCTAGAGAACTCAGCTCCTGATGCCAATTGTTAGAATTTGGGGCCTTAAACAAGATGGGGGGTGAATTGTTTTTGAAATATTTTTGCAAAGGTTGAAGGTAGAGTGCAAAGCTACGAAGAATTAATCAATTGAAAATTTTGTTCAACCAATAAAAATCTGTTTTAAGTTTGATTCCAGAAAATCAACCAGTTGTTTTCACAAAACAACCGGTTGTTTATACCAACAAAATTGAAAAACAATGTTAAAACAATTTATGGGTGTAAGGATAGAGAAATTCACGCAAGATGTTTATACTGGTTCACTCTTAACCAAGAGTTACATCCAATTCTTAGCTAACCACTGAGAATTCACTATGTAATCAAACTTAGATTACAAAACACACACAAAAAGTGATGATTTTGAACCCCTCAAGAACACACACCACTTTTAAAAAATCACACTGTTTCTAGTAACACCTTCTGAAACTGCACCACATAAGAACACACAGAAATACAATTTTCAAGGAAGAAGAGGAACAAAATACACCTAGGTAAATCAAAGCTTAAACTTCAGAATTACAAAACCCAATTCTATTCCACACTTGAGATGATCCAAAAGCTTTTTTAAATCTTGAAAACTATTTTTGATTAATCTCACTTTCTTAGTTAATGCAAAGGAGCGTATAATAGCCTTTATATGCCCCAATCAAATGTTCAAAGCAGTTAAGTCTAAAACCAAAAGTTGTTGGAATCAATTAAAACAGATTAAAACCACTTAACAAAATTTTGTTAAGGATTTCAGAAAAACAACCGGTTGAATCTGTTTGTCAGCAAAGCTAAAACTAAAGCTAAGCTTTTCCAAGCCATTTTAAAAAACTACTTAGTGTCAAACAACATGTTGAATCGACATTTCCACAGGTTGAAATTTCACACCCTTTTAGAAAACCCATATTTTCAAAAAGATAAAGTTTCAATTAACCTTGGATGATCTTAAGGCGTGAATTAAAAAGTTTTAAACAACTAAATAACACACACACACACATCAGCAAGGTCTTCAAGCTTTTCACTTGGATTTGGAGACATCAAAGCATCTTGTTCAACACAAGATTCTAGTTTAGGGGGAGTTGATAAGTGTCATTATTTAGTGAAATTTCATGCAAAAAGTTACACATTTATTAGTTTTAATTGTTGATTAAGCTATGAATCAACCCTAATTTGAAAAATTAAAATATAATAATATATTTAGGATTTATGAGATTAATAGAATTATTTATTTCCAATTTTGTGTTATTTTCAGTAATTTAAGGAGAGATAAAAGAAAGGGATATATTATGAATAAAGATGTAATTTACCCCAAACTCAATTAGGTTAAATAAGGGCGTAAGGAAGAGAGAACAAAAATGAAACCCTAGGAGGCAACCGTCAAGGAGAAACGCCCTGGATCTTCTTTGATTGCTTTCAATAATCTTTTGGTGCATGTAATGGCTACTATGAGTGGTTATTTCCTTTCCTTTGGAATTGAATGTAATCGTTTCAAAATCCTATATATTGAGGTGATATTTATCTATAACCTTATGCATTGTTATTTTGATATTATGCTTAAAGCTTCAATTCTTATTCTTGATTTAAATTTTTGAAATTGACTAGGAAGTACTTCTGATGATCTGATTTAAATGAAAATACTTGATGTGTTTTAGTCCTAGGAATATATTATTATATATCAAATGCTTTATAACATATTTTCTTAATTATAAGAACTTTTGGTAAATAGTTGAGGAATCAATGTTTAGGAGACAATATTTATAATTTCATATTTGAGGAATCAATATGAATGAATCATTTTGTTGCATCAATATCAATTAAGTAAGAATGTTGTGTGTTTTTATTTATCAAAATACAAATGAGTGAGAAAGATTAATTAGTATTGTATACCTGTGTATTAGGGTTGGAACACCGCTTTTAGCTCATTTTGTTTTATATAACTTTTTTGCTAATAAACCAAATCAAACTGAATGAACATAAGAAAGGTACATCCCTTTAGATAGATATATATTTTCTCATGTTAACCAAATAAGTACATACACAACCAAATTAATATAGAATATCATGTAGACAGGTGACCAATAGTTTATATAAAAGTACATGTTTCCATGAAAATATGTTGGCCTTACAAACACATATATCAACTAACTTGAGTGTCTTAGGGCCTTTAACATTTGGTAATATCATACTATCGAATAACAAGTTAACATGCACCAAACTTATAGCCTATAGCTTGAGATATTGATCTATGGATACTCTCTAATTGATAGAGTGGCCTTTCATCTCATCTGAAAAAAGTTAGCACATATAATCAATAAAAACAAATAGTGAAGAATAAATTCTCAAGAATAGAGTTATCCAACTATTATAACTATAATGTAATCATTCATATCCTTTTGAAAACTTAAAGCAATTCATTCACAGAAAAACGAATCATAGGAACCTTCATCACACCAACATAATTTCATGGCACCTTGTTATAACAATTTGTTGTTAACTTATTAAATTCTTCCATTTGAATTTGAATTAAGGAATCTCATATTCATTTGTGAAACTCATTAAATCATTAAACTCATTATATGAAAAAAATAAAAATAAGCATGCTACTAGTATACTTTTTATAGAACAAGAAGAATCAATGTTCTTGCAACAAGGATACAAGTATAAGAATATAGGGACTAACAAAGTAGAAAAATCCTTTTACTTGGTAAAAAAATTACATCGTCACCATACAAGACTTAATATTTATTAATATTTACTCACATTTATTGTTTATTTCTATTCTAAAGATGTATATACATACAAAATTCCTTTCAGAGAGTAGTTGTATGACATACTTGATTATAAAACATTGATAAAGGACTTTACAACTCATAAAGCCACATGGTTTTGCACATGAAAATGATGAGTAGTAGCATGTAGTTATCTAAGATGCAACACTCCCACTAAGATGCACATGAAAACAAAGTTCAATCTCCATATAAAAGAGGATAATGAAGGAAATAAATCCACAAAGAAGCAGGGACTTTAGTATAGTGTATCCAAAATTACCTACCTTCAGTTGAATCTTTTTCCAATAACCATGTGAGAAACTGGAAAGGATAGAAAGAAATGTTTCGCATTATTATGTTGCTTGATTCTAAGGGGAACCAGCGAAGAGTGTACAGTAACAAAGGCAGGAGAACAAAGATCACACACAAAATCGGAATAGTAGTGGCCAACCAACTGAGGTCGCTTATAACAAGGTGGACACCAGCCAAGAATGCCACTGATAAGGTTGCAAGAGTGATTCTTAAAAGGGGTATTGCCACCTTAAGGGCCAAAAGAGCCAAAGTTGTATCTCCCAATTGAGCCCAAATGAGTATAATAGTAACACTAATGCCACCATACATGGATGTTGTGATGCAGAAAATAAATGGTTTAAACAACATGTGATTCAACATAACAACCATGCCTTGTTGTCTTGGATTAGAACTATTATTTCCAACAGGGAAAGTAAAACTTGCAGCAAATGCTAGCGTAGTTATAAGGGCTGAAACCACCATAAGGGTGTCAATTCTATTTTTATAAAAATCCGTCTTTTTGGCTTCTGGTTTGTGAGGACAGGGGATCTCGATAGAGTGCGACCCTCTTTTAGCATTTTGTACACCAACAGATTTTAGTTGACACCATGTTAGTCGCTGCAGATACAAGTTTTTGTTACAAATTTAATAACACGATAATACAAAAATAAGTAAAGCACAATATTTTATATATACTTGCCTGTGGAAAGGGCGGATTATTTTCTTGTTTAAATTGCTCAAAAGCATCGAGAGCTGTTTGGTTGTTGTTGTTAAGGCAATGTAGATCCACTCTTGTGTCCCATGTCAAAGCTTGCACAATTTTTGGACGAGAGTGTGAGGCAGCCAAATGCAATGGAGTATTTCCATCGTAATCCTTATCATTTATCATATCTTTAACTTCATCATTTGCATCTTGCAAGACGTACCTTACCACATTAAACTCTCCCATTATAGCTGCAATGTGTACAATATTTCGACCTTTGTTATCAACTATTTCTCTGGGATTTGGATAATTTTCAAGCAATATTTTTAACACTTCTATATGTCCAAATGCAGAAGCTAGATGAAGAGGAAAAAATCCATCTTCGTCTCTTTCCATACTGCAGGTATGACAATTTTGAAGTAAGCACTCAACACCATGTATGTAACCTATAGATGCTGCATAGTGAAGAGCATTTCTTCCTATGTTATCCTTAAAATGAATCCATTCTTTCTTTTTCTGTAATATTTTTTCTAGAATACCTGTCACATTTTATGAATAATCAATTATCAATAGAATCTCACATGCAAATATCAAATCCATATTATTTAGAGAAAAGAAGGAATATTGAAAATAAAAACATGTCCAATAAATAAATATTGCTAATAAAAAAAATTAACCAATTACATTATATCTTATCGTGAGTTCATCGCATTTGATATCTCTTAATTGAGAAAGGAAATTTTGAAAAAATTAAATATTTAAAAGGGAAAAAAAAGTAGCATATAGCATACAAAATCTTCTCTCTTTTCTTTCATCATATTTTTGAAACTTCTATAATTAAGATTGTCTTTATGATAAATAAATCTATCACTTGATGTAAGTACAAAATTTTGAAAATGAAAGATTTTTTTTTTTTTCATTTTAAAATTAAAACAAATTTCAATTAAGCTACGGAATTTTTTAATCAGTTCTGTATAATATTTTTCTAATTGAATCTTTAAACTTGTTTTTTTTAATTAAGTATTTGTGTCTAATTTTCGCTATAAAAAACTAACTACAAATATCTAAATATTTTTAATTAAATTCTATAAATATGTTATTGACATTTGTTTATGCATATATGTAATAAGGATTCTCACTATTTAAGTGTCATCGTTTTGAACTTGTTAATAATTCTCAATCTAAAGTAGATGATTACAACCATAACAACGTTTAAACAAAATGTCCAATTAATAGACAAATATAAGTTGAGTCATCTAATTAAAAATTATTAAATAATTAAGCTTTATTAAATTTTGATTACTCGATCTACACAGAAAGAAAGTGGAGAGATAGTGTTCAGTTCTTCAATAGTTAGTATTTGTTAATAAACTGATTACTGCATGATAAGAGAAAATTTACTATTACAGAACAAAAATTACCTTTATTCTGTTTTAAGATTGTCGAAATGAGTGGTGATCGAGCTCCGTCCTTTTGTAAGAAAGTCCAGAAGCTTGAAGGTTTTTTTGCTATTCGATGGTTAACTGTAGCTGAAGCTGTAATTAACAAAAGATAAGGGGTAATGACTATATATTATTTAGTCTAAGATTCAAAGACCAAACAAAATTATCTTTGTACAATTCTCATGACACAAGTCCAAAAATATTCCACAATAAATTTTTTTTTGTCTCTAAATGCATATACCCTCCAAAATGTGTGAATAAGAAGGTCTTCCTCCTCCTATGTCCTCGGTTACAGACTCTGTAATGCAACGATCAAGTCAATAAGATATTTTAGAAAATAATATATAAATAAGACAATAAATATAAGTTTAGATTTGGATAAAAAACTGGAAAGTGAGATTTTTCCAACATCTTTCTAAAAGAAACTAAATTAACTTTTCTACAAACTAATAAATTAACTTAGTTAAAATTAAAATAATTTTATTTTTTCCAAAAGGCATATTAAAAAGTTCCTTAAATTAGAGAAAAGAAGAAAATAAGTACTAGGAGGAAGTTTAAAGGAATGTAGTAACTTTGTACCTAGAGTTGGAACTACTCTGGTCAATAAATCATCAACAATGTCCTCGTAGCCTTTCTCAAATGCTAAGTGCAAAACTGATTTGCCTTGTCTGTTTCTTATAATAAATACATTTTTCACAACCCAGTTCCTGAAGGTTGGTGTAGAATCTAGAATCACCATTACATCTTTGTGACCATTCAACAAGGCCTCATGAAACAAAGTGTTTCCTAGGTTGTTGGTTTCAGGGATTGCCCATGTGGCTTTTTTAGTAATTGGATAACGAAGAAGTGTAGCCACCAACTGGTGAAGAGAAGGGATCTTGCCAGCTCTTGCAGCAACATGCAGTGGGGTGTCACCATTTCTATTTTTTGCTCTCAAAAGCTCTGCTGGACAAATTTCAAGTATTCTTTCCACACAGCTATCATTTCCATAGAGAGCTGCTACATGCAGCACCGTGTTTCCCTTAGGGCTCTCTTGCTTTAAACTCTGATCATCTATTTCTCTCCATGATTCAGCCTTATTTTGTTTTATTGCATCGTATGTTCTCTTTGGCAACAAACGCCAACCATGTGCCAGAACTTCATCACTGTCTTCTGAGCTTTCTTTTCTGTTTTCTCCTTCCTTGTAGTTATTTTCCAAATCATAATTCTTCATACTTATCTCCTCTCCACCATGAAAATCCATCATGCTTCCACCTACCTCTTTTTCTGTCTCTAAAAATACCAAAACTACACACATATCAATCTATCCATTTTAAAGAATAATTAAAACAAATAAATCAAAATATGCACAAGACATAAAATTCTCAACTTCTAAATTACCTTCTTATTCCACTACACTAGAACCTTCCCTCTCTTCAAAGCTCAAAGGTTTTTAGCAGTAACTGTAATGTAGCATACACACAGAGCTTTTATAGAATCCTATGAGAGAAATGCAAATTTATGAAACAGGAATAATCATTAGCTGTCTCGCAATTAGCTAGATCACTGACCTGTCAGTTAAATGTTCTTCAATGGCATCTAGGGTGACCCACCGGTCAAACAAAGATACTTTGATAGTGTTTTGACAACGTGTGCCATTATACAATTCTCTAAAAGTATTAATATGTTAATAATTTGTGGACTTACGGTAATATGTTGATTTTTTTTCTAACTTTTTTAGTAGTTTTCATTTTTTTTAGCTTTTTTCTGTATTTGTAAATTTTTCTTCCTGCAGTGTAAAGTTTATTTTTTCTACTATGTTGTTTTGTATTTGATTCCGGTTTTAGTTTTTTTTATTAATTTTTCTGGTGTGTGCCAATTGGAATGAAGCATCTAATGCACTCAAGTTGTTTAAATGATTCTCTAAAGATGGTGTTGTGTGGTGCCTAGGAGCTCTTGCTAGGTAGGTTTTGTCCTTTTGAATGGGTGGAAGCTAATAAAGGGGAATCATGATGATTTAAGTTTATATCATTTGGATTTTGCTTCCTTTCCTTTCTCTTGTTTTTTTTTTTAATCAGCAATAAATAAATAAAATTAAAGGGGATACTTCAGGGGTATCCCAACCCATATACAGTAACCACAAGTGGACTTCCTATATCATCCACAAAAGAAACTCTCCTTTATGGTTGGAGCAGAACAACCATAA
>Ga0123341_1000886_pt1 | contig 20850 bp, 11 predicted proteins | sample Turbeapinknodule_FD_89959 | JGI IMG/M metagenome (GOLD analysis project Ga0123341, IMG submission 89959) | Root nodule microbial communities of legume samples collected from Mexico - Turtle bean Mexico pink nodule | ecosystem: Host-associated > Plants > Roots > Nodule | place: Mexico: Nepantla...
AAGATGAGGATGGTGATATAAATACTCTATTAACCTTCACTCATAAAAATATATATATATATATATATATATATATATATATATATATATACTAAAAGGAGGAACAACACACATGTCATGTACAACATCTAGCCTGCAAAGACTTTTGGTAGTATATATACAAAAAAAAATTAAAAATAAATAAATAAAATATATATATATATATATAATTTGAAAAATAATGATCTTCCTAATATATAAATAAATAAGTAGTCTTAATGTTTTCTAAACAAGAACTCAAGTTCAAAAATTGTAGATAAAAGAATTATGATTATCAATAGAAAAGATTAATTAAAGATAATTTGTCAAATCTCTAGAGAATTAGTTATCATGGCAATGGTTATAAAATTGGAACTTATATAAATGAAACTTGGGTATATATTATTTATATTTCCAGCTGTTTGATAATATTTGGGATCACAAGAATTAAATAAATGACAAACTCAAGCTAATAATATTATTCCCTACATTTAATATTCGTAAAAATAATGAAAACAAAAGTCTATGTCAAATGAAAGTGAGCCCTGCAACATTATTGAGACAGCTAGCTAGGTAACCTTTTTCTTGTTTAAGGAGAGAAAAAATATTGAGCAGTAGAAAGTAAGAAAATTAATACATGATAAGAAAACATCATAGTTTCAAAACAAAACCACATAATACATAATTAAGTTTTTTTTTTTACAATTTAAATTTATACTTCATTTAATCTCAAAAACTTGTTCAAGAAACGAAGATTGTCTCTTAATATAATTATTTTCCACATAAACTCCAATATTTTTCTATAATTTATGTTTGAACTTATAATGTAATATGAGATTTTAAACATTTTTCTTAAAGTAAAAAACTTGAATTTGTATCACACACATACAAATAAAAGGTATTAAATGGGAGCATGAACTAGTCCGAAGTATTAAAGAATTTCTCATAAATTGAATGCCTAAAGTTGGAAGCAGTTGGCTGGTCCATAATCTAAGTGTTCCATGGTGGGGCACCTAATCCCTGGTTTGGTTATGGCAAGATGAAGATGATCCACATTATGTTATCAAATTAATTGTTGAAGATGATGGTCAAACAGCCTACAATTTCCATTGGAACACATGGAAAAAGTTTCTGCCTCTGTTCCCCCAACCTCCCTCTTTAAACTCAACAACAAAATACATCACAATTGTTACTAATACCTCCTTAGTGAACCAACAATGGTTTGTTTAAATTTAGAGGCTTGAGATTAGGCATCATAGTCTTTCCATAGACACTCTTATTAAGAAGTGAGTTTTAAGTCTAACTCAATCCCATAAAACCGGCTCATCGATGTGGGATCTCCAACACACCCCTCTCACGCTGAGACTGTCAACTCATGCGCTGGACTATATATTATGTCGTCAGATAGCGGCTCGATAGCGGGTAGCACAATAGGCCCAACACAAACACTCGCTAGGATAGACTCGAAATGGCTCTCGAAATGGCTCTGGTACTATATTAAGAAGTAGATTTTAAGCCTAACTCAACCCCATAAAACCGGCTCATGAGATTGAGGTTTGCATCCACTTATGAAATGCTCTAATCTCTAATCGATGTGGGATCTTCAACAACTCTCACAATTTTCGATCTTTGTTCCGTAAAAGTGTTCACTAAAGGTTGGAAGCATACTTGAAATTGGATAAATGTTTTAATCAAACTGTGATCTAGAGAGGAACATTTTGAAATGATTAATTATAATTATTTTAATATTAAAAAAGAAAAATATATATTATTAATAATCCGATATGATAAGCACTATAAAAAATACAAAACATAAAAATAAAATTCAGATAATAAATAATTATAAAATATAAGAGGGACACATATACAATAAAAAATCACAAAAAATTGTATAAGTAACTAAAAGAAAAAAAGGAAACACCATGTTAAAATTACTTGTCTAAATTCCTAAGATTATGAGATCATAATAAGTCAAAAATCAATTTTGGATGTCTAAACAGAGATGATCCCACTAATTGTGGAAAAAAAAGCCACGTTTTGGGGGTTGGATAGTGGACTCTGGAGATGAATACTTAGTGCTCAATTAATGGTTCAATTGAGAAGGTGCCCACTTAATTAATACCTTTCACTTCCCTTATCTTCATCTCGAAATACACTGTATTTACTCATTCTCCTCTCTTTTTTCTTTTTTTTTTTCTAGAGAATACCATTAAATGTTTATTTTATCCTCATATATGGTATTCCCATAACAAAAAGTCCTTCATCAAAATAATTGTTGAGGACTAGAAACAAAGTTGATATTTTTTTTTCTTGTAACTTTACAAGCAAAATATGATGACTACCCACTGTGAGTGTCTTCTGTTATTTTGAATAAACTTTTCCTAAATATTCAAAAACTCAATTTCTCATTGCCAAATGGTTTGATAGTTTAGATTTTTTTTTTAATAAGAATGGAAAAATTATTAAATATTAAATATTTTTATTTTCTTGCTTGAATATATCATTTCATATTTATGTATTTTATCATTTAATTAAATTAGTCTCGTCCTTTTCATACTCACTCTAATTATACCAGCTCACAGACACTTCGAAGTGATACATAGAATATCATTCTTAAATATTACGTTTATTGCTAATGATTTCAATCATTTTATTTTATGGCAATTATTTTAAACACTTTGAATATTGTCACTGCTTCTCAGCAGGGACATAATTATAATTTTGAAAAATTGAGTTGGCATCATTATATGTTTTTTTATTTAGAAGAGATTGAGAGAGAGCTTGTATAAAACAAAAACCAGACTCTTAAGCAGATACATACCCAGATGCCACACTTCATGCTTTGACCAACTCTCTATTTTTTTTATTTTTGGTGTAAAACTCTATTTATTCTATTCCAGGCTTTTATGCTTTATCCATTCCTTCTCTTTCCTTGTTACCCCATGTGCTAAAAGCAAATTCTCTTTTACTTAGCCTTCCTTTCCGTTCCTTCCATTTCTCAAATCAGCTTCTACTTTAGGATTTCAGCATACAATTAACAGCTAAAGCAAATCTCTCTCTGTCTCTCTCTCTCCCTCCTCTTCTGCAATCCTATTCTAAACAAATACTGAATCAGATGAAAAATGAAGAGTTTTTTAGCTGATCTTGAAGAATTTAGGCCATGAAATTTTCCAGCTCATAAAGTGACAAAAAACAGATTTCAGGAAACAAGTTCAGATAATTAGCTGCTGCTGCCATGAAGGAGTTTCCTTCTTGCTTTGGAGAAAATGGTGTTCAGGTTGTAGATTCCTCCTATTCAAGTACCACAAGGGGAGCTCAAAATGCTGTTACTTGTGTCTATCAGTGTAAGTTAGGAGGCCGTTCATGCTTGATTACTGTCTCTTGGACCAAATATTTGATGGGACAAGGCTTGAGTGTGGGAATAGATGAGTTGGGTAATAGTTGCCTCTGCAAGGTTGATATAAAGCCATGGTTGTTCTCAAAAAGAAAAGGGTCAAAGAATTTGGAGGTTGAATCAAACAAAATCGATATACTTTGGGACTTGAGCTGTGCAAAATTTGGTTCCGGGCCAGAACCATTGGAGGGATTTTACTTGCTTGTTGTGTTCAACCAAGAGATGGTCTTACTCCTTGGGGATCTGAAAAAGGAGGCATGCAAGAAGATTGATAGTGACTATGCTTGTGCTCACTCTGAAGCCGTTTTTATTGCAAAGAGAGAGCACGTTTTTGGCAAGAAGTTTTATGGTGCAAGGGCTCAGTTTTGCGACAAGGGCCAAGTTCATGATGTGAGAATTGAGTGTGACACACTTGGGCCTAATGATCCATGCCTTGTGATCCGAATTGATAGCAAGACAGTGATGCAGGTGAAGCAACTCAAGTGGAAGTTCCGGGGCAATCACACTATTTTGGTGGATGGCCTACCAGTGGAAGTGTTTTGGGATGTACATAATTGGCTCTTTGGAAATGCCATGGGAAATGCAGTGTTTATGTTCCAAACTTGCATTTCAACTGAGAAGATGTTCGCAAGCCAATCTGTTTCTGATCCTTCTGTTCTCACATGGGCTTACTCTCAGCAGTTCAGGGATTCCCAGTTGCAAGGTCTTGGATTCTCTCTCATTTTGTATGCTTGGAGAAATGAGTAGTCAATATAGGAGTTATTAAATCTTATTCTTGCTAAACTGGTATTGCCAGCCACACAGTTTTCAGCAATCATGTGATCAAAGTACATGAAACTCAAACTCGTCTTTTTTTGCCTTAGTACTTTCTCTTTTTCTTCTTCTATTTAATTCAATTGCCTGTATATACCACTAGTCCTCCATGTTCCTTCCATTAGAACTTCTGGAATACCTCCTTCGGTTTCTAAATCTCTGAATCTGTTTCTTGCTGAAATTAGTCATTAAATATATGGTTTAATAAGAGCTGAAAGGTGCGTGGAACAAAACCTTTTTGGTGGTATCACTGTCGAGGAATTTCAGTTTGTAAGAAAAATAACAAACACGGTATATAAACTTTGATTAACTTGAAACCTAAGCTTCAAATGTTTTCCATTTTCAACGATCACCCAGAAACAATATCATGATTTTGACTCCTGTGATGGACTTTCAGTTCTGACGTTTAACTTTAAGCTCGGGCTTCAAATGTTTGATTTTGATTTTGATTTCCATTTTCAACAACCACCCCAAAACAATAGCACAAGATTTGACCTTTTGAACAAGACTAAGTTCTTTCTGATAGCTTAACTCTCACAACCCGGAAGAAAATGGCCAAGTTTCCATCAACCTTTTGAGAATCTTTTTCTATTCATACCCAATTTGCCAAACTTATTTTTTTCACTCCAAATTCTGATGGTTAAGTACTATAGGGTGAGTGTCTTAAAAGACCTGTTTGCAAACTCCATTTATTTTGCTTAAAACTTCTCCTTTTGATGTACAAAGGGACAACTTTAATCTCAATGTTCTTTGTGTTGGTAATTTTCAACTAGTTTCCCCGAGTACTGCTCCTGGAAAAAAGAAATGACTTGGAAATTATTTTGCCTTCGACTTTATTGATGGCATGATACTTGAACGTTCATGATGGTGGACTCTGCAACAAATTGTTTGACTATGTTTTCCCAATGAAAAGTCCTTCCCACTTCTTTCGCTTTTAACTTTTCATCAGATGAATAAAATCTTACGAAAGTTTTTTTTGGTGAATTATCCGTCTTTATCCCTCTTCTAAATCTGAATAAATTCTGGACGACTTTTGGTACAATACATAAGCTAACAACACATTTTTTTTTAACAATAACTAATGTTTCGTACCTCTGACCGAAGCTTTTGTAAAGATAAATGCTTCTTAGTTCTGACAGAAAGATATTTTCAGATTGAGGGAACAATTCTCAAATTTAACCAAATCATAACGCATGCGCGTCCAGTGTAAGAAGACAAGGTCAAATATTTATTATACAGAGTGTTAGTTCAAGACTTGTACATTACCCTGTTATCTCCAAGTCAATTGGCAGTAATACGAATGAAGCCTAAACCACAACGTGTACTATTCAGTAATTGAATATACAAATACAAGCAGAGGCACAGAGCAAGGAAAGGAGGCGTAAAAGATGAATACAACTCGGGTAAGAATAATACTAATCACTGATTCTTCCTTTGACCAAATGTGTCTTCAACACCATTAGTAACTCTTTCTCTGCGCTCAGCAATCATCTCTGAATATGCCTAAAAACAAACAAGAAATATTACATTAATCTTACTGAAAATTACTGCAAAAGCATTTGAAAATTACACTAGCCTCATGAGGTTTAGCCCTACTTACTTCACGTTGTTCTCATTTGAAAAGCCAGAGTATTTTCAATACAAAAATTCAATCTAGATTCTTAATTCTCTTTTAATAGATGTCTTGTTATCATATAGAATTTAGAGATACTAATTTCCAATTAAGAACTCAATTGAATTCTTTACTTGTTTTTGTTATTATCAGAGTTCTATTTTATTTCTCAACTCACACACAAGAGAACCCTCATTTTGACTTGAAAATTTGAATTTTTTAAGCTTAAACAACCTGTAGTTGCATATTTAAGCAACTTTAATAATCACTCCTCTACTTCACATACAGTAACTTTTAAGTGTAATGATAATCAAATACAAAAAGAGATGAATATAACTTCTGAAATAAAAGGGAGTACTGAATGTAAACACAGTAGAACCTCCACACTCCACATAACTTTCTCAAATGCAAACGCTAATGCCATGTAGAACATGCAGTGTGTTTGGATGATAAGAAACCTTCACAAAACTTCACCTGATGTCAAGCTAATGTAAAGTATAGACGAATTTCTTCAGACACACTTAGGGAAAGAAAATAAAAAGAAAAGCTAAAATTGATTTCTCCATAATTATAGAAAAAATCATTCAATCTTTTTTGTCTTATTTTTATCCCTGATAAATGCTTGTAGAGAAACATGGTCAATCATGTGTTCTCTCTTAGTTTTATACCCTGGACCGCAAAAAGCAAACAAAGAACCATGTCATGAAAAACAAAAAAAGATTAAAAAATGTAACATAGATAACAGAATGCTGACAAACCTTGGGATAAGAATAGAGAAAAATGTACCACCATGCAAATATTAGCGACGATACAAGCGAAGTGACTAACAGAGAATTCAAAATTAACCAACTAATGGCAATGAATGCTACACCAGTGAGCGCAATTGTCCAGGGTTGACACCTAAACAAAATATCAAAAAGGATAAGCAATCAACCACCAATAACGAAGTGTCACTAAACACCAAAAAAAATGTTAAATTATGCTTTCAAAGTCCAATATCAATGTACAAAATAGGGATTAAAAAGACATTTTATTGAAATAATTGGGGAAGGTAACCAACCAAGAGGGTTTGGTGTCCCAAACAGAGTCGTATTCGAGGGAGAGGTGGTTGAGGTAACCCTCCATGTCGTTGACGGCGCCATTTTCGTCGAAGAAAGATGGGTCTTTGGAGTCGGTGGGATTGACGACCAAAGACGATGGTTTTGTTGGGGAAGGATGTGAGGAAAGAGAAGGAAGAAGGAAAACGGTTATGCGAATTGGGATTTTGGGTTTGTGTGGATAATCGATTGGAGAGTGGATACGGCAACACCGACACGAGTGCTATCATCGTTTTAAAATTACTCACAACAGTTACTACTTTCTTTCTGCAACTGCAAACCCTGTAATAAAAGGACATTGAATTTCTGACTTTATTCACTTTCTTCTTCTTTTTTCTCGGAAAATACTACCCATACTATTTTATTTTTACATAATTTTACTTAACAGATACTAATTTTGTGGTTTTTAATCAAATTTATAACTAAATCAATTATGCCAGAAAGATGTGTTAAAACATATTTTACAAGTTAGAGCTATCAAAATCACCTACCTTAATTAATCCTCGCTTAAACGCCGATTAAAATAAATAAAAAGTTCACTGAAAACTAAGTACAAGGTTGAAAAACACAAGCCACGTCAATGAATTCACTCTCTTCAGCCATTTTAGTAAGATTAATAACAAGAATTTACAAGTGTAAGAAGTTAGATTAAAATTGTTACTTGAAAATATGTTTTTAAAATTTATCAGAAGTTTATTTCTCAACTAAAAAATAAACTTTGCTTTTGAATAAGTAAATTTAGTGTTTAATGAGTTTTATAAAATAATTGGTTGTCTCCCAATGTATCAAAACAAACTCTTTCATTTGATGAGTAAGAAATCATGTGTTCCTTTTTAAAATCGGTTATAGACCGACTAACAGACGACCTAAACCCAAAACATTCAAGGTAATAAAGAACAAGTGTGCTCTTAACTTAAATTGAGATCTCCCTATCTGTGAGGTTTTACCTAATATATATGGAGTCAGTCTTAACCTCGTGTCTGTCATTATGATTTTCTCTTTACTACCTGATCAATGTTGGTTAATGCTAATTAATCAAGATCTCATGTTTCACGCTATTTCCATTGTATTATTCATGTAGGGCTTCTTCTTCCTGCACCCTCACAATTTTCTAAATTTCGAAACTGGCCTTGACCTTTTATTTGAAAAAGGACATTGTGGTTACTGAAAATCGGGAGTATGCTATGGATTCATCAATCTGGAACTGAATCATTTTTTTTTCGGATGAGGAAGTGTTATGGAAGCAAATTTTGCATAAATTATTGATTTCTAGATTACTGAATTCGGAAGCCTAATTCTGTTACGGATTGGTGGATCCAGAATGCTTTTTTTTAATTATAGATTTCTGATCCAGAATGCATATTTCTGTTACGGATTAGTGGATCCAGAATGCTTTTTTTGAATGATGGATTTTTCAATGTGAAATGTATATTTTGAATTATGGATTGGTGGATCCGAAATTTTACTGAAAGTGCCAATCCAAAATTTTTCCAGATTTCATAATCCAGAATGCAAAAAATTAAATACAGTTCAAGTGCATTTTAGGATTTTTAAAAAATAATAGGGATAGTTTGATCTCTGCATAACTTTGTGGGGGTGCAAGAAGAAAAATGTAGGGTTGCAAGAAGAAACTTCCTTCATGTAGATCGAATTCCTGCCTTATTGATGGTGGGTCGGTCCAGGCCCATAACCCAACATGCCCCCAGCCTTATGCGCAAGCAGATAAGGCTACTACTGGCTTCAAATTGTACTCGATCGCCAGGTTGGACTACACCCGCTATATTTAGATCGGCCTCCTTCACACTTAATAAAGGATCGGCCCAGACCCATAACCCAACATGCCCTCCAGCCTTCTGTGCAAGTAAAGAAGGCTATTGTAGATCCCTTTCACTATCGGCCTTCGAGCTTGTGCCTTTTCCACAACCCCTCATTAAATGTGTTATGTCTTGCGTCCCATAATCTGACCGTTTCACCTTCCCAGATCCACGTGTCGTCCTCCTACTGGCTATTATTCAAATTATCACTTCTTCTATGGACCCATTCAAAAGCGTGGTTGACAAGCAACTTGTTGATGAAGAAGAACCTCTGCAGACTTCTGCATGACTCTGACCGATCTCTTAAGTATTTTGCTTTTTAACTTTAAATTAAATTTGTAGTCCTATTTTGTTGTTTTAACAACTATAATTGTTATGCCCACTATGTTATTTACATTGTTGCCTTTAACTACTATCTCTACTATTTGAACTTTTCTTACGTAAGTTAAGTATTGGTCATCCTGCTGACTATGTCTAATTAATTATAAACTTGATACTGTCTAACTGAAAACATTTTAATCATAATTTACCTGACCTTTTTAAGTCGGCATCATGGAGGGTGAAAACCAGTCCATGGTTTTTTGGGCCAAGACTCTGCTCGACACCATGGTGGGTGAAAACCCTACCATGGTTTTGGTATTGGACCGATCTTTTTAAGTCGGCACCATGGAGGGTGAAAACCAGTCCATGGTTTTTTGGGTCGAGACTCTACTCAACACCATGGTGGGTGAAAACCCTATCATGGTTTTGGTATTAGAACGATCTTTTTAAATCGGCACCATGGAAGGTGAACACCAGTCCATGGTTTTTTGGGTCGAGACTCCGCTCAACACCATGGAGGGTGAAAACCCTATCATGGTTTTGGTATTGGACCGAGCCTTTTAGGTCGGCAACATTGAGGGTGAAAACCAGTCCATGATTTTTTGGGCTAAGACTCTACTCGACACCATGGTGGGTGAAAACCCTACCATGGTTTTGGTATTGGATCGAACCTTTTAGATTGGCACCATGGAGGGTGAAAACCAGTCCATGATTTTTTGGGCCGAGACTCTGCTCGACACCATGGTGGATGAAAATCCTACCATGGTTTTGGTACGAATGCCCACCTTAGCATAACACAGATCAGAATAATACTTCTTCTTTATTTTGCAACAAAAATAACACAATATTTAGTTTCTGAGAAATGTATGCAAAAGAAAAAACTTCAGATGAAACACAACTAACTATAATAAAATCGTAAATTGGCTACATTCCATGTCCTTGGCACCCCTCCTCCATTCCATGTTACAGGAGATATTTTATTAATATTTCAATATATATTTTATCAATCACATTTTGTTTTGCAATTCAATTAATCATATTCCAAAGCATTATCTTCGTCCACATTTTATTTGCAATTAGACACTTATATTATATTGTAATTTTTTAGTATTTAAAATATACTTAAGTTGATATTGTCCATTTTATTTTTTTTCTAATAATTACATATTATACCTACCCGTCACAAGGCTGAGAATGTCAAAAAACTTAGATAACTATGTACATTCCATAATTGAGCTTTCATTATCATCAATAACAATTATGAATAAAACGTTTTACTCAACGAGCCTTTACTGATCGACTATTTATGAAGCAATAAATGATAATCATACTACCAATCCAAAAGTCGTCGTCTAAGAGATCTATAAATACTTATTCTCTATCCTATTCTATATTCTTAACTCTGTGAGCACTTATCATCATGACGTTTGTTTGTGAATAAAATACTTACCATCAAAATTTCTCACTTAATACTCCTATAAAATATATAAACTTTTGCTCAACCAACAAACTATAACTACAATGATTCAGAAACTTTCATAAATCAATTTGTAAAAGTCTAAAAAAATCATCTTTTGAATTTAAACATCCTCTAATTAGGCCTTTTTTTCAGAAGAAATTGAAATTACATTTTTTCTTCTTTTAGGATATGGTTTTTCTTGTAGGAAGGGTTGGAGTTAAGTGGAGAAAGTTTAGGATTTTTTTTTGCAGCTCATACTTTTTCTTTTACAACCTTACAAATATGAAAATTTTCATTTTGTTCTTTTTTATTATGCAATTTGAATGTTAAAAATGTATTTTTTTGTATTGTCTAATCCAAAAATATTTCGAGTTGTACATTTAGAAGTCATTTTAGATTTCCAAAGTATACAATGTGAATTTTTTTTATTTAAAAATATTTTACATTCTAAAAGTCATTTTTTACTTTTATCCGGAAGTAAAAAATAGATATGCCCTTTTATTAACTAAATGTCTCATGTGTCAGTAAAAACAGTGATAGTGAATATATTTCTGATTATTTTCCATAAAAGTTATACGCTTTTTTTATCCCAAACCAAACCAAATTAAATGGTCCAAAGTGAGAGTAAAACTGACCGCTTGGTATGACTCAGACCGCGTCTTTTCTCCCACGTTTTATTCCTTGATTCCAAACTGCTTAGAAATAAGTAGTATAGTATCTACTGTTGTTTCCCAAAACCTATTAAATACACACTCATTTCTATGAAGGGAAAGCTTGAACCTTTGGCACTCAATGGCTGAGTTATGGGTTTTACTCTTTTTTTTTGCATTTTGCATCATCCATGACAGAGAATGATCGTTTCTTTTAGGGGTGTTTTTCTTTCATTGGAATTTCAATGCAGGGTAATCAAGGAGGCAAACTGAAAGGCACTCGCGAGGAAATAAGAAGGTAGACCAATATGAAAGAGACGAGGGAGGAGTGAGAAAACAGGTCACATGCTTGTACACAATTTAGAAGCAATTTTTTATTCAGATTGTACAATTTTAAATTGAGGTACATAAGTAAAGTATAAAGTAGCAGGAACATATACCCTACAGAAATATGTAAAAGAAACTCTACTAAAAATTACATCTTGTTTTGTAAAAACCCAAAGGGTTCAATTATCTCACGCCAAACCAAAATATTGCAATGCGATAAGGATGAGATAAGAGATCAATTTCATTACATTACAGTAAATATTTCCCCCAGGTATATAGCTCCATAGGAACTTGAAATATTTTTTCCACGTTTAGGAGCGAGCAGGGAAGAATATTACATCACTGCACTCTGCGTGCGAGTTATACATTTTTTCAAGGATGTCACCCCTCATGAATAGGAATGTGTTTGATCAACTGGCCATGTTCATTCATCACAGAGTGATCTGTGACCTGCCCATCTCCTATTACCCACTACTAATAGAAAGTAAACAAAGAAGTGTTTACTTAATTTTATTTGCGAATTGACTAAAAGGGGTACAAAATACATAATTGAAGACCTCTTCTGCATTAGAACCAAAAATAAATGCCAGCATTACATGGATTGGTGCCGAGGAAAAATAACCTCTCTTTTTTTTGGGGAGCCTGCGCGATGAAACAGCAATATTTTGACAATATTGCAAATATGGAAACAAAGGCCAACTTTAAAATAACAACCAGCCTCCAATAGTCCTCCAGATTGAAAATTCCACAATGAAGAACATCAATTAGGGAGAAGGACAAGATGGAAGTCGAAAAATCCAGGATCCATCGTTGACACCCACATCCTGTGGTATCGTTCTTCCCCTACAGCTCCCCTAGTCCATAAATTCAAATCGCCGTTAGGAAACGCCAAGAGGCGGACAAAGCTAATAAAATGGGTCCAACAAAAATTGAATTTAGAAGGAAACAAACAGGCACTAACTTCCAAGCATCAAATTGAAACAAATCCTTTTGTAGACACAAATTATTAGGTATCTCTAATTTCCAATATGGGAATACTAGTAGTAGACAACAAAACTTGTCACGTGTCAACCATGACAGTCACCAAAAGATCATTCTGCGTAAGCTTTCATAGTTGTTCAAAGTGCATAGTTGTGGAATGTTAAAACCTAAAGCAAGCTAATCTACCCTTGTAAGTGCTTCTATTAAATTAAAGGGTAAAAGCAAGTATCTTGAGGACACTAGAGAGAGAGCATTTATCACCCCCAATTAAATATTTCCAATTCCTTCAAAAAACAAGAATTAAACGATTTTTGTATTTATTATATCAATAAATACTATCTAGTTTTGTTTTCTGCACCAATGTACTCAAGGCACCTATAACGTTTGCCTGTATGAGAGAGAGAGAGAGAGACAGAGACAGAGACAGAGACAGAGAGAGAGAGAGAGAGAGAGAGAGAGAGAGAGTACCAAGTTCACTAGATTGTTGTCCTTCTTAAATGATGCCTAACAACGAGGATTTCCTAGAGGGACAAAAAGTCAATCTCATCTGAGCTTTCCTCGTATATCACGTAGTTGGCATCTTGACCATCCTCATTGCCACTTCCTTGATCACTATTGTAGCTGCTTTCAGATGTACTCATAAAAACTGATCCATCTGACGTGTGGCTACTCAATTGTGAGGGCAGACTTATCTCACTGTTCATATCAGCATCAAATGTCTCCATATAACTGCGAGACAATCAGGAAACACAATTGGTGACCATTATAGAATGAAATAAGAAAATCCCTCCACCTGCAATAAATTAAGGGCACCAGAACCCAAAAATACACAAACTGAAAACTATCTAACCTTCCTTCTGCTGATGGATATTCAGCCACCAGACACATATCAGGCCTTGTTTCCAAAACCTGTTTTATAGGCATAATACTATCCAACCCCAAATTTGTAAATAAATAGAGAAGAAAAATAAGTCATTTAAAAAGTCAAAGTAATTCAAGAAACTCATCATATGTGATAACCATTACCTAGAGTTGTAGCACCTGTGATACCAGTCAGCCTCAGATGCTAGACCTTCCCTATTTGATATGTCCTGTTTAAAGGTAAAAGTGACAACAAGAATCAAAATTGAGAGTCAAGCTGAAACATCACTTATTTTATAGCAAGGTAAAATATATCTATATACCCACAAGATGTACTAGAAATTTGAAATCTCCAGCAAGAATTGCAGTCAACAGCCTCGCGACTTCCATCTGCACATGAAGTATTAATGTTTCAGAGGTAACTGAGTGAAAAGAGAAAAAGGTATAAATGTATTAGAGACAATACCTCTTTGAGATGCATGCAATCCCTTAAAATTAAGACCTCAAGTAAATTTCCCCCATTGCAGCTTCCAAGGTTTCTGAAAAAATAGGTTTTAGTATTTTTTGAATCAATCCCACTAGATGGACAGAATGTAAAGGCTCTTGCAAAGCCTTGTTAGAAACAACTGACCTTAAGAAGTTACCAGTGATTGAATAGGATGTTGAAAAGTCACAATATTTCAGTTTCCTAAATCCCTGCACATTTAGTTTAGAATTAATAACTATGAGAACATGCGGCTTTTCTTTTACTTTGATGAAAAGGAAAAGTTAGGATAATGCTATCTAATTGTCCAAACTCCAAAACAAAATGGTAGCTTCCAATCACACATAAATGGAATATTAATATATCACAATAACCACCAATATGTAGCGCATAATATTTCAAAATTATTATTCAGAAAATCAAATTTTCCCACCAGTAATTGATAATCACAATGAAATAAATATATTTAAGCTCATACACATTATAAAACATCCACATATCTCAACTCTCCATGATAAAAGATACGTTACAGGCTGCAAAAGTTCACACAAATGCCTCTAACTTGAGCACAAGACAGTTTTTGGGTGTAAAAGGTGCAGACAATAAAAAAAATATATAAAAAAAAAGAGTCAAGTTTACAATTTCCAACTAAAGTAAAATGCAGAAACTGAATATAGAAGATAGAATTAAACTTGAATCTTTAATGAATAAAATGAATAAAAAAATTCACTGGACTAACAAGAGCAAGTGGGTGCATACTGCAAAGTGTAAAATATGCTAAAATAAGAATCTGAAACATATACATTGAAAATTGCAACTTTCATGAAAACATACCTTGACCAATACGCGAACTTTGCAATCATGTAGTTTAAACCCTCTAAGGGATAAAGAAGTTAGATGAGGACAATTGTTTACTACCTCAAAACAGGTTTGTGCTTTCAAGCTGTCATCTCTACCTGAAAATCAAAAAGAGATAAGTAGAGATATCAAAAGCCCTAAAAGGTAACATTAGCTGAGAAAGTGAGTTACCTGTTTTAGAAGACTCAAAAAACAAACGCTCTATCAAGTGGCAGTTTGCACTTACTGACATTAGTGTTTGTCTCAGCTCAACATGGCTAGCATATCAGGAAAAAACAAGGAAAGAAAAGGACCATCAACAAACACTATATAGAAATGATCTTCTACTTTAAATGAAACAAATTAGTTAAAAAAAGAAGACAGACACATATACACATTAAATGCTAATCACATGTTCACACCAGAGTTTAAAACAATAAAATCTACCATGTTTGTAGTCAAACTTACAGCAGAAAGTATTCCCATCCTAACTATGGCAGATGGAATTTAAAATAGTGCATATTCCAGATCATAAGAAATTAATTTGAGTTTCATAATCTTCATGTTTAAGGACTTTCAAAAGGTTCATGTGATTTTTGGGACTCTAGGAGTAATACAGAAAATTGATGAGGAATTATGGGAGAATAGTAAATTCCTTTACAGAATTATTGGAAAAAAAAAAAGTGAAATTTTGATTGGCCTCGAGGCACAAGGCATTAAAATAAAATCTTAAAAAGTAGATTTAGGCATAAATCAACACTAGAAAATTGGCTTGAAAAGTGAGATTTATACCACTTATATACTATAATTTGGTCATATCTCTAGTAGACCCCATATCACCAAGAACTGGAAATGTCTTGGAGTTAGATATTTGCGGGTGGTCCCGATAGCAAGTGATCTAATAGGCCTAACAAACCTTACTAATATAGGCTATGATATCATCTTAGAAAGTAGATTTAGACTTAACTCAACCTTACAAAACCAACTAGCTTGCAGGATGAGGTTTATACACACTTATATGCTATGATTTGATCATATATCTAATCAATGTGGGATCTCTAACAGACATAATTGTGGAGATGGATGCTTGCATCAAGGTATAAGAGAAGCATTATAACAAAAAAGCTCACTGGATTCAGTACACGAAAAGTGATTGCATTCTAGAAGTAGTAATATTATCTCATGGAGCAGGCACTTCATCTTCATCATCCTTACATACTGAAGGATTTTAAAATTTCTAACAGACATTAATGTGTCCAGACCAACACACATGGTCCTCCAAAACCTTAGGTTTTTAAGTTTTGAAATCCACTATTATCCTGAAATGACAACCAGATAGCTGATGCACTTTTATGGAACACGACTTCTACTAGTACCATTTCATAATTGAATGGGAGCAAGTAAAGAAGAAGTTCCGACTTATTCCGGTTTGCATCAGTTCATAAGAGAACTGATTGCACGACTCCAAAGCTCATCCAGGTTATGCTTTGAAGATGGCAGGCTATTTTATAAAGGACAGATTAGTTATTCCAAGGACTTCTGCTAGAACTCCTAGCCTGCTATCAGAATTCACAAATCAGCCATAGGATTAAGAGGACAGATAAGTCTGTTCAGAAATCAAACATGTAAGAGAATATCTGGGATGATTTAATTGGAAGGAATGAAGAAAGATTCCAGCAGTTTATAGTCAAATGTGAAATACACAAGAGAAATAAGAATCAAAATCAGTACCCCGCCAGTCTTCTGCACCAAACCATTGCTTATTCAGACCCAAATGTAGAGTGAAGTCACCATGGATTTCATCAATGATCAATCCAAGGCCAAAAAGAGGAAGGATAACACCTTAGCATGGAGTGTAGACTTCCCAAATATACCCAGTTTAGGCTTTAGGTCATCCTTTCTCATCTATGAAGACAGCCCACATTTTTATATCTGAAATAGTAAAGCACCAAGTGTTCCCTAGTTCCATTATATCAAACAGGGACCAAATCTTGCTGAGGCCTTTCTATTAAAAGTTATTCAAACGATTTGAAACTAAACTCAATAAAAGCTATGCTTGCTTAGCCTGCACAAGGAGGTAAACAGAGGTTTGGATTTTTGAGGTATTTCACAAGGTATAAGAAGTGGCCCCAATCATTCAAATGGAATGACTGTGGGTTCAACAAAAATGACGCCCTTTAAAGACTTGTATGGAAGGGAACCAGCCTTGCTTTTTATAGGGAGTACATTTCCCTCGAACATGGACATCTAAACCAGCTCTCCAGACTCTGCTACAAGAGACTCAATTTTGGATGAGTTTAAGCATAATTAACATCAAGCTTTGCATGGACCATAATGTTGCACGGCCAAAGAGAAAATCAGTCCAAAATTGAATGGGCCATAATCACATGATCTGTATTTCATCTCATTTGATTGAACAAGGCTTTATCAGGCTCATATAGTCCTCTGCCATTGCCCAAAGTATTGACAGACAATTGGAAAATGCAGACAAAACCTCAGAATTTTTTTGAACTTTTGACACACTGCTCGTGTGGAAATGACTTGCTCACACAGCATGACCGACATTAGAACTATTCATAGTGTATCACTATCTACCTCTAGATCACTTCAAAGGTCTACTGACAGTATGTCTCACTGTCTTCTAATCATTTTTCATTCTACTCCTGGTCGAATTCAACCAGAATACCCAGCCTGAATATGGCAGATCGCAGATGGATTTTAAAATAGTACTACACCAGATTGTATGGAAGTTCACTGATCATAGAAAAAGAGATACATTTTCTTCATGTTTAACACATTTTAACCAATGACATTCTCATATGCATTATCCACTAGCAGAGAGAAAATGCTTAACAAAAAGAAGGGAAAGAACAAGAGTTGAAGTAAATAGACTTACAGCCCAACAATTTCCAAATCAAGGAGAGATGGGCATGCTGACAATGCTGCACCAAGGGATGCATTATCCATTCTCTCAATATTATACAAGTGCAACTTTCTTAAAAGAGCCCTACAAAAACAAAATATAGAAGCCCATTTAAAACACATCACCCAAACACACTGAATATTTAATAAGTCAATGAAAAAAAAATACCCTGGGGTGCCACCATCACCGCTTAAAGGGCTTAAACAGCATCTTGTGAGAATGGATGACTCCCTCCCCTGTCGAGATCTCTTATCATTCCATGAAAAATTTGATACTTCTACAATAGCATTTCTGATGGTACAAACAAATGGTGGACAAGATCCAAGTGAAGTAGTAGCGCCAGGAACAACACCAAGCTTAAGAGACCTTATCAACAGAATTATAACATGTGAGAATATAATAACGAAAGAAAAGATAGATCACATTGTAATGCAGGACCGAGAAATTAACACAAGGTAAAAAATAATGAGAACAGTTAATATTTTTGGTTGAAAGCTAACAAAGTTTACATGGTAATATTCACTTAAAATGATGAAACTAGTTGCACAAATTCTAAAAGGAGCTGATAAAAGATGAGTCATTAATGAAATGTAAGCACCTAACCAGGTGAGCCAGACCAACCAAACAAATAATCAATATGCAACTAAATAGCCCCCCCTCCCCTTTCCTTTTTTCCCCTTTTACCAATATGAGCAAAGGTGAAGTACAGTAGGGAAAAATGATCAGTCCAGTACATGATTCATTTTGGACTGTCACAAAGCATTCACCAAAAGCACCAATTGGCAGTAAAATGAAGTTCCCTCCGGAGCAAAAACTATATATAGCACGGAAAGAACATTTCAAACCTTAGTGCCTTTCCAGCTCGCTGAATCATCGTGGCAACTACTGCATTGTTAACCTTCGGAACAAGTGTTGTCAAATCAAGATTTGCATAGCACAGAGGATCTTTAGCACATTTGCTAAACATTGAACAAGTAGCTGATGCATAGCACAGGCTCTGGGTATCAAGCATTGAGAACACCTGTGTATGGGAGTCAAAATTAGTACTCGGAGAACTTACCAATTACTTCATGGACACATTTAAAACTCTTTGAAATTGGTCTTAGGACTCAACACTATAAATCAGCTCGTAAAATGAGGACTGACCAAAATTTATAAGCTCTCTTATAAGCCATTCTCTCGATGAAAGATTAACACATCCGCAAATATGCTGCAATTCGCAGCCCCCAAACAGACCACAACTATGATGAATTAGGGGTAACCGGAATTAAGGTGTCTTTCCAACAAAACAATGATTAGTTTCCAATAATAATTGAAATGTTGGCCTTTCTTCAAAACTACTATGAAAACAGGTGAAACATGTATAGCCATCGTTTGTGCAAAATGCAACTGCAGTCCATAAACTCGTGATGCATGTTCCTCCGCATGTACTTTTTATGCATAATCCTCGTATTCAGATACTGAGAAAACTCGGATCCAATTATATTCAGCAAAATCATTTGCACTCTCAAACTACACATGCATAATATAAAGAAAAAACTTCACTATGAGAAGGGGGGAAAATAACAAAAATCAGCCCTCTTTAACTACACATCCATCTACTTAATTAATAAGCATGCCGACACGAAAGGCAAAACAAGAATCTACAGAAAGGGAAACAGAGGAAAGGCAGTAACATTCATACTGAAATAATAAGAAAAGGAAAAGGAACTCCAGAAGAAGGGGAGGGAAGCGAAAGTGACCTTGATGGTGAGGTCGGGAGGGAGGGGCCAGGCAAGGGAATTGTGGTTGGAAGCGCGTTTCCGAGAAGAGTGTTTGGCGGCGTCAAGGAGGAGAGAACCCATTTTGAGGGCGCGATCGATAAGATCGGAGTCGGAGGGGGCCGATTGTAGAAGCCTCTCGAAGGAGAGATCGAGGGAGAGAGAAGGGAGGTCGGAGAGGGAAAGAAACGCGTCTAGAAGACGCTCTACATCGCTCAGCTTCTCCACTCTAGGGTTTTGCGACGGACACGGACGCTTCGCCATTGACGATGACGCTGATGACGCACTCACACTGTGAAGGACAACGGAATCCATACCCACGGCAAGAGTGAGAGAGAGTGAGTGAGTGAGTGGTTTGGTTTGGTTTGTTCACATTCACACGACCCTCACCCTCTCTGATTCTGTGCCTATGGCTATGTACCGCAGATAGATCCTATGCGTTTCAGTGCCGGTGCCTGTCGCCTTAGCGCCACGTGGACCATCCATTGGTTCACAACCCTCCATCTGTTCAAAACCATTATTTTTAAATTCTTTTTTATTACATTACCTTTTCCTCGCCTCTGTTAGTTCTTTCTCGGACAACGTTTTTTTATTTTGTTATTTACTCTCCTCTCCTTCGACATGACATATAATCCACGTCACTTCACTCCCATTTGTTTACTACCCATGCCCAATCAAAATTATTTCTTCGTTACGCACCTCCTAATCAAACTCTGACAGCTACAGATTATATAAAACTGAATGTGGCATTATTTTGTTTTTTAATACACCTACAATCTTCTGTGCTTTCTGACAGCTGTTTAAAAAAAGAAACTAGTATTAAAATATTATACAAAACGACAAATTTTCTCCGTCTTTCTTTTTTGTTACTCAAAAACCGGATGCTCGAAAAGAAATAATTAAGATACATTTTAATTATTCTATGCAATACTTCTGTATAATTTAGTCTCTATTTTTACAAAATAGCTATCGAAATAAATTAATTAATCTTTCAGACAAAGCAAACGAGATTCAGGCAGCAGAGCCCGAAAAACCAAGAGGATGAAGCCCAACCGCGATGCTCGCTGATTTAAAACAACATCGGAATATTTACATGTTTTCGCCATAACAAACCGATCGTAGGAAGGATAGTAGCAATTGGACATAGATAGTATACATCATATGATGATGTCGTTTCAGCAAAGATGGATGAACTAGCTGTCTCTTGGAGCAGGCATTATCCTAAACCTCTCCTCAGATGTCTGGTTAACCCCACTAAATCTCTCTTCTGCTAGAAGTGACTGTAAATCACTGCCATTTGCCAAACTGTTAAACTCGACTGCTTTAGACGGTAATGTCGGATAACGCCGTTGGCAAAATGTCATTAACCTCTTCACGGATTGCAAGTACTTGCGAGTGGTTTCGTCATTCATGATGTGAGCAACACTGTTAGTGTAGATCTTTTCACGGGCAGATCTTTCATGAATACCAACCATAGTGACTCCAATAGGCCAGGGTGC
>Ga0123341_1000887_pt1 | contig 20834 bp, 12 predicted proteins | sample Turbeapinknodule_FD_89959 | JGI IMG/M metagenome (GOLD analysis project Ga0123341, IMG submission 89959) | Root nodule microbial communities of legume samples collected from Mexico - Turtle bean Mexico pink nodule | ecosystem: Host-associated > Plants > Roots > Nodule | place: Mexico: Nepantla...
ATATAAGCATAAGATTTATGCATATGTAACTATAACACATGACTAAGATATCTTAACACATGACTAAGATATCTTTTAACAACATAATCTTTACAAAAATTATAGATAACAAGTCATTCCACTAAAAAACTAACAAACGATATATACATTATTTATACATTCTTGATATGTAATATCTAGAATTAATATTGTTAGAAATGTTAAATAATATAATTAAATTAAAGCTCGTAAAGTTATTTATTTGTAAATAATTATTTTTTATTAGTTTTCATTCTCGTAGTTTTTAATCTTATTTGAAACAATCTTTTCTGAAAGCTAAAAGTGACTTAATGTTAAATAATATTTATATTCTTTATTTTAGAGGGAAGTAAAAGAGATAACCGAAAGTGACTTTGTTTACTTACATAAAAACATGTGAAAATAACAATACTTGTAATTTTCATATTATACTAATTGTATTAAGTCATGTATTTGATAAATCATCAACACCAATTATGGAGACCCTCTTATGAGATACATATAAAAGGTAATTTAGATATACATGCATGAATTGATCTTGAACCTAACATTAATGATCAATGCCAACATTTTTACCAAGGTATCCCCAATTGAGCAAGATCTTCCTAACTCAGTAATGCTCATGTGTGGATATGACATGTTGGTTTCCCAAAGTACTATATAATACCCACATAAACTATATATAATTGCACAAACACATTGAGGGCATTCTAGGTGCTTAATGGTAGTCATTAGTTGTACTATGTGTCTTTAGTTCAAATAAAAAGTTAAATTTATAATCTTCTTCGCTTATTGGGTCTCAGAACTCATGTCACCTATTGGTCTTTGTGTGATTCTCATTTACTTCTCATGACATTTGGGAGGAGATAGTGGATGAGTGTCATCCTAAATAATCTTCTAGAAGTTATTGTTTCAACATCTAATAAAAAATACTAGATTCCATGCCACATCACATAAGTTTTTATTGCAATACTTACTAATTGAAAAGGATATAAGCACTTTTTTTTTCACATGAATCTCACCCTTTTCACTTAACCATTATACGATAGTAGAAGTGACTAGTGCAAAATAGACTTTTAAATAGTGATTCTCATCCAATGCATAATGTAATAGTTAGATTCAAATGAGTTTGCTTGCCTATTACACTAAAATGTAAAAGTAGTGAAAAAAATCTAAAATGTAAAAGTAGTGAAAAAAATTTAATTTCATACATCTTGAACATAAAATAATTATTATATGTATTAAAATAAGCCTAATCTTAGGAAAAATGAATTGTAGATACCTTGTTATGCTCCTTTCAATTAAAATATTTGTGTCAGCTACAACTCTAATTAAAACAAAGACATATGTTAGTTCAAATACAATTATGCTTGCAATATAATCACTACAAAAAATATGCTTATTAGAATGAACCAAAAAGGGACACTAGCTATAATAAACGAATCCAAAGGTGTAATTATCGTGGGCTTAACGTTTATTGAAATTTGGAAGTTAATATGCTTCACGTAAAAATAGTGGCGGGTGCGTGAGACACAAGTGGTGTATTTTTTGAGTAGGTCTAGTCTACATGCTACCCACACAAAATTATATTTTATATTGTTTATTTAAAGAAGCGAGGACTTAGCCTACATGTTGCCCACATAATTTTTAAAGAAGCGTGGACTTAGCCTACATGTTGCCCACATAAAATTATATTTTATATTGTTTATTTAAATAAATGTGGGCTTAACCTACACATTGGGCATAAATATTTTAAACAAGCGTGAGTTTAACATACATGTTGCCCACACAAAATTATATTTTATATTGTTTATTTAAAGAAAGCGTGTGCTTAGTCTGCATGAAAGTCACACAATTTTTAAACAAGCGTGGGCTTAGCCTACATGTTGCCCACACAAAAATATATTTATATTGTTTATTTAAAGAAGCGTGAGTTTAACCTACACATTGGCCACACAATTTTTAAACTTGTTTATTTAAAAAAGCGTGGGCTTAGCCTACCTGATGGCCACACAATTTTTAAACAAACGTGAAGTTAGCCTACATTTTATCCATACAAAATTATATTTTATATTGTTTATTTAAAGAAGTGTGGGCTTAACTGTGGATAAGTGGACAATGAAATAAAAAAAAAACATTTTTTTGTCTGTTTAGCAAACACTATACATAAGAAATAAAGTGCTTAATTTACTTAATTTACATTACTGAACTCGCTTGACTTGGCTTTGTGTGATGACATTACTTTACTTGTTTTAATATGGCACAAATTGATGAATAATAGTTCCAGTTTATCTATAATTTAAAATTTTCTTCAATGATTTTCCCCAACTAAGCCATGCAAGTAACATAAACCAGTAACAAGTAAATGTAGAAGCCATAAGCCTTTTCAAAAAATATAATTCCTTTAGAGTCTAAATCCATAAGGTAACTCAAACTATAGATGCACTTGCTGCAACACATTTTTACATTAAAAGTAATTAAGAATACCAACCTATTTCCTCAAGTATTACAATGTAGACAGATGGTGAAGTAACAAAAAGGTAAATCAATAAAACAATGAAAAGAAATCCCAAAAGTGAAAGTAACCCTGAGATTGTGATTAAATGCATGCTCTTGCATATAATATATTATGTAGATATTTACCTTGTTACCCTGATTTCTTGGTCCAATTTAAAAAAAAAACCACATTCCTTCCTTTTTTCAATTACTTTTTGCAATGCACCTTGTTGAATTAAGGGTGTAAATACTGCATATTGACTGTACGGTAAATATAGAATGATTGGACAATAAAGTTAGGAATTTATTTTGTAGATTTGCTCCAGATTTAAATTCTTTATATTTGGATATTTATTTATTTGAGGACATTTAGTGCACATTTTTTTCATTTGGTATAAGAGTTCTAACCCTTGTCTTTATTTTTACCATTTATGGCCTTCAAGAGGATGCAACCTTAATTGATGTACTTATTGTAATAACCTTTATTGTTTTTTCTCTTCTTTGTAAAATCACCTATTACACAGCTAGTTGGTGATTTGCATATCCATAATGTCTAATCCAAAATCAACAAAGAAAGAATTCAATATTAAAAAGACTGAAAAACCTACTATGAACACTTAAGAAATATTAAAAAATATTTCCCTCACTTCAAGAAGATCCCAAATGGCCTTATTCCTAGAATATTTGGGTTTGCAACTTTTGGTTATATCCACAATCCAAATAGAGACAAACTTGATCCCCAGGTTGCTAGATTTCTTGGTTATTCAACAACTCAAAACGGTTACAAGTGTTATAGCCTTTCATCTAAAAAATTGTATATCTCCATTGATGTCACCTTCTTTGAAACTAAATCTTTTTTCTCCAAGGCTGGCTCCTAAGAAGTTCTTTTATAAAATTGCGATAACCACCTTGAACCCTTTGTTTTGTCATATGCTCCAACTAAAGCCTCCAAGAATAAACTTACAGTTAAGATAATTAATTTTGGGGCAAAATTAGAAATTGAAACTAATAATATCATCGATGCTACTGAAGTACAATAAGAAAATACTAGAATAGTTAAAGATTCAGCCATAAGAGTTAGTACCTACAATTTTCCAAGATTCAGCAATGTCTTAAGAAGGAAGAGCATTCAAGAAATTTGGCAAGTCCATGAATCCAATCCAAGTTCTGAACCTAAAACTACAGACAAAGTTAAACCAGAAACTGAGAACACTCTCAACTCTCCAAATGACCTTGATCTTACCAATAACTGTTTCCGTCGGTTGACCTAAAGTGCCTTGTGCGTCTACAACAATTGTGCGTCCAAGAATCCCTCCTATTCTCACGGTGCTTTCCTCCTTATGGATCACCTGAAACAAAGAGACAACAGGCGCCCTCGCGGTCGTTTGCACTTCGACGCTCAAGTCAAACACCGAGCAAAGAAACACCAAAAACTCTCAAATCGGAGAGCTCCGTGTGTTACTGACACTCGAAATGCGTACCTTGTTAAGTTCGTTATTACCATTTATATACTTGAGAGTCTTCGCTACTTCTGTTTAACTATAACTATGTCCACGGTAGGTGTCCCTTAGCGCCGCTGTCACCTTCCCTTAAGGTAACTTAGCACTTAAGACGTCCTTACTGGAGTGCAACCTCTGACGAGATGACCGCTTGGGTACCAACTCATGCACCCAATCTCTGGGATCATCCGTCCTAGAAGTTCCCTAACTGTCCACGTGCATGCATGCAGATCACCCCTGGAAACGTGACCTTCGCGAGTCGTCTCTTTCCCATTGGCTCTTTAACTGTGTTATATCCTAACCGCATCACTCACATCCCATGCACAAATCCCTCGTGGTCTAGGCTTCTCCCTTACTGATAACTGGAACGTGGCTTAGAAACCGCCTCTTTCAGCTTATCTTTACTGTTCGGGTCATCGAGGTCCGAGGCCTCCTCGCCCTTCACTCCCGATGCCGAGCACACCTCGGCCACCCTGCCTTGCGTGCTTCGCGGGACCCTAGCCCATCCTCCTCGTGAGACCCAACCTCCAGAGCATTACCATAACTGTGGTCAACGTCGACGTCCGAGGACTGGTCGGTAGAATAACTATCAGAAAAGGTATTAGAATCTGCACAAAACAATCTCTCTATCCTTTATCAAATTATGTTTCTCTGGATATATTAAGCATAAACACAGATGCTTGAATGACCACAACATCTTATCCTTTTGAATAATGGGATCATTATATTTTCTACCAATTAACCTCTTAGCATCTGCATAAGTTAAAACAAGTCATGCTGATTTATTTCTTCTCCTAAAATTCTACAATGTATAAATGCAGATGTTCAAAATGACTGATAAAAAAGAAGAAAATATACCAAAGACAATGGTCTTTGGGTTGAAAGTAGTCTGATGTTTAGCAGCACCACCAATTAACCTATAGCAACCTGTGAAAATAACAAAAGAAGGAGTGATGGTACTGCCTTGATCATTGTGGGTGATCTCCACTCGACGGTGTTGCTCAATCCATACTGCAACACACGAGTAAGTTGTACCAAGTTCGATTCCCACTACACCTCCCTCGTGTTTTTTGGTATTCTTTCAATAAATGAAGTAATATATAAAAAGGTTTAGAGTCAGGATCAGAAAGAAGTATATACTACAAACACAAACACACTAAAAAAAACTAGTTACTGGTTATTACGATAAATTCTTTTACTTCTTTATAGGTTAAATATTATATTTAAATTAAATTAATTTTTAATTACTTAATTTAAGTGATTATCTTACTCTAATATTTTCTTGCACTTTTAATCTCATTTTATTATACCATTAGTCCTTAGAAAGAACAAAAAGTAGGTTATTTTGAATTGAAAAAAGAAAACAGTTTTTAAGTTTAAAGAAACCAAAGTAAATTTGATCCAAATTTAAGTGATAAAATATATTTAAGTCAATAACTTGTGTAAGGTAGGATTCAAATGAACTAAGGACTTATGATGTTCCTATCTCGGCATTTTGGTTGCACGTAATCCATCAACCCTACATTTAAAAATAAAGGAAAAACAAAAGTACTTCAAAGTCATATATACTCTTTGGATCTCTGCATTTTCAGCAAATATGTAATTCATAGTTTAGTTTGCTTCTATAGATAATCCTTTTTTTCTTGATTTAAACCAAACATATACAATAATTTAAGTGGCATGCTATATTTTTCATTTCCATTTGATGAATTATGTACAATCAAATATGAATTTTTTCCTGATTCCCTTTTGCTCCAAGACATCTAATAGATATTCAATGAGAGAAGAAAAATATTATACATTTTAATGAAATTGTATAGAACAATGAAAGTTACTGTTTCATCCAAGTCAAAGTCCCCACTCTTCTACCCTGTGCTGTTGTTTATCCTTTTGCCTTTTGCCTTTTCTAAATGACTAATTATTCTAACTAAGTATTGATACTCTAATATAGCTAATCTTGAATAACTTTTGGGGATATATAATCTAAATCATTTTATTAAGCACAGTTTACTTCATGAGCAAGTAGTATATCTTAGAAAGCTGCAGTTGTTGCATTAGGATTAGGCTATGCAGACAGAGAAGTTGTTTCTACCATGGTGAAAGCTATCATAAATTCAAACTATTGGATTTATTGTGAAACCGATTCTCTAACATCTCATTGTCTCAAAGGAGTAAAAAATATCTTATAAAAGATTTACCTAGCGGCGGAACTCCACGAAATTGTCTTAACCTCAAACTCTCACAATAGAACTTCTCAAGCTCCCTCAAACCACTAAAATGAAGAACACAATGTTAAGAATTATTCTGGAATTGTTAGGGATAAACCTTCAAAAATAAAATTACACAAAACACACCTCCACCAATATATCACAGAAAGAAAGAAATCAAGATGGGGGTAAAACTTAGGGTTGGGTCTTCAACTCGCAGAGACTGAAAAAAAAGAAAGAAATTCATCATAGGAATGGAGATGGAGACTCAAACTTCAACTCGCAAAGATTGAAAGAGGAAGGAAATTTGAAACTCACGATCATAGTCCCCGATTTCACGGTCGCACGTTCTCACAATCATGTTCTCACGGTCGCACGCTCTCAACTACTCCATCGTTGCTGAGTACGAAGGTTCTCACATACTCCATTGTTACTGAGTACGAAGGTTCTCACAGACTGCTCAATGGCTCTGCTCAAACTCGCACTCAAAAAGTTTCCATGCATGCATTGCTCCACGGCCTTGCTGAAGCTTTGAAAAGTTTTTACTCTTTTCTCCACGTACCCAAACTGAGCAGTTTTCAAATAAATAAAAATTAATTATTTGTGTAGGCTTAACCTTCACAATTTTATTATTTATTTAAATTTAATTTCAAAATGGATAGCGTGGACATAACCTTAAAATTTTTATTATTATTTATATTTTTAGTAGTGAAATTTTATCCTTGTAATAAACTACTTATTTCTTGGTTGGGTTTTTTTGGAGCAAACAAAACCACAACACTATGTAGTCTCTAGGGATAATTGCAATCAACTACCAATGAGACCTGTGGTGAATGAAAAACAGTTAGTTATATAATTACCCTAATTTAAAAAAAATGAAAGTTATAACACTAACCCTTCAATGTATAAAGCCATGTAAATATGCCTTTGGGAGTCACTCATCCATGTTTTCATGTATTGTTGGATTTGAACCTTTTTGTTCCTAGATTTCTGGATGGATTAAGGCTTTCAACCATATATTTCTAATTTGTCTTGGTACACACTCAATTTGTCCATGTACCTAACACAATGAATAAATTAATTGTATGTTTATGTTTCAACACTTTATGTTTTGTTGGGATTCAGTCTCTCTAGTTTTTTTAATGGTTTTAATTATAAATGATGGTAGAACAATTTATTTGGACCAACTTTATTTTTGAATGCTAATTTTATGGCGTGTTGAACATTGATTTCTTTTCACAAAACTTGCGCACAAATTATGTTTGGTTTGACTACAAATTCAAGTTTTGAGGCATCTTTATGTAATTGTAGTGAATTTCATTCTTGAACCTATGTTTGGGAATGCTCTAAGAGAATGAATATTTGAGTGTTATTTAGGTTGTGTAGAGATCATTTTAGAGAGAGGTTATTATTGCCATGAAGTTTTTGCATGATTATTAAAAATAAAAAAACACACTTGTTAAGAAATGAGAGACATTTGTTTATTTTATTCATTTGAGTCATTTGTCGAATACCCAACCTTTATGTGCTGCAAACCTTTTGGGCCACAATGATTGACTCTTTCACCCCTTAGCCTAAAGAAAAACAATCTTGTCTCACACCCAAGAAGAAGAGAACAAGAAGCATGTTTGCCAAAACAAGGCTATATGAGATGAGACTACGTTTGAGGGAGAATAGAAATATTTATGAGAATAAAGAGTAAATCAAATAAAAATATTGAAGTGTTGTTGTTGACAAACTCTAAAAAACTGTCTGAAAAAACAAGTAAAGCAAAGGAAAGATAAAGGGTTACATCAAAAGTGAGAAAGGTTGGGATAAATGAATAAATCTCAGGGATAAATTTGCAAGTTGGAAGTAAAGAATTCCAATGAGTTCGTTGTTAAGTGGTGTATTTGAATTCCAAAAAAAATCATGTTCCGTCTAACTTGACCAAGTTACAACCATCAAAAGACCTTTTTTAAACCATTGCATGTGATATGTATGAATGAGATGATGTGCAAAAGTGGTAACATGGTCATATAACTTGTTATTTGTGAGAATGTCACCTACAAAAACATGTGTGAAGAGTGAAACACTAACATTGTTTGATATGTCATAATTTGTTGCTCTGTCAGGTCTCGTTCTAGGTCGAAGGATATGATGATAGCATTTCCTTCATCTAAATGAGTTTTTCTTAAAATTGAGTGAGAGTTGGCGGAAGCTTAATGGAAGAGACGTGTGAAGGAAGGCTCCATTGGAACTATGGATTCCTTGGAGTTTCCATGAAGAGTGTGGAGAGTGATTGGTTCGGCCATATCACTTGGAATAGGGGGAAGAAGAGACCAAAAGATGTTTATCCTAGAGAGGCTAGACAAGAGAGTGCTTAGACTTGCAATTTGGCAGCATAACACTCATATATTTGATCTACCAAAACATGAGTCAAGCACCCCAATTTATAGGTTAGAGGGTCGGCCAAGTTACAAACAAAAGAGTGGGAAAATTCAAAAGCAAAAGGTTTGATTTAGGCACCTAAATCAAGTCACAAGGCAAGCATGATCAAGGTGTGCTCCATGTGACTAATTAGGTCTAATGACTGACCTAGGATTTAATGTGGGCTATAATTAAGCCCAATTATATCCTAAGTAGGTTTTAGAAACTTAACCCCAATCCTAATTTACTTAAATAAAAAATACAAGCAAAAATTCTACTATATTTTTAAGCAAGAAAATTTAAATCCTACTTTAGAATTTTCATTAGATCATGACACTTTTGAACATGTATAAGAGAGTGTCTTTGCCTTCAGTAACAAAGTCCCAATCTTTTTGTATTCTCCTTGCCATAGCTTTAGTGGTTGGTCCTGAGCTGAGGCCTCTGCCATCATATCACTTAACATAAGCACCATGACATGTTATCTTAGACTTTGGAAATGCAAGTTGAAATACTTTAAAACTTTGTGATGTGAAAATTGTGCTTAGAAATCATATGTTTCTTTCTTGTTATTTTAATTTTTTGGTACAAGTTGGCTTCAGGATCTTTGTTTGATTTCTTAGTCTTACTTTGCATGAGGACATGCAAAAGTACAAGTTCCGGGGAGTTTGATTATTGTGATAATAACTTGCTTTATCATGCTAATTTGACCTCTTGATTTGTCTTTTGTGTCATGTATTTTGTTTGTTTCAAGCTAAATTTATGACAAACACTTTTTATTTGGAAATAGAAGTGATTACCTTATGTGTCTTTTTGGTAGAGAAGTGAAAGTTTGAAGGAAACTAAAGGAAGTCATTTAAGGATCCCTCACCCAACGAACAACAATCTCGCCTAACGAACAATATTCTCACCCAACTAGAAGATTATTGTGCTTTTCCATCGAGGAAGACTCTAGCCCAACAAGAATGTTCTTTGTGCTCGCCCAGTAAGAGGAACATTCTCTTAGCGAAAAGAAAAAGTTACAACTATTTAAAAAATCTCTTCTCGTCTAGCAGATGGTTATGCTCGCCCAATAAGAAGTCACTTTTTTGGAATTGTTAAAAAGGTGAAATATGAATGAAAAAAAGCTTTTTTGGTGAAGAACGAAAGGAGGGACCTTTGAAAGAACAACTACAAGATGAAAAATTCCAAGACAACTTCCCACTTCAATCTTATTACTCTCTTTGTCATATTTTGTGATCCAAATGTGTAGGAGTAGCTAACTCCCCTTTTCATTGGGATTGGATGTAATGAATCTCATCTTTATGTAATTTTCTTATGTTCTACATTCATGTTTCATGTTGCATGGTTGATTATCTATTCTTTTTTTTGTATGTAAACATTGAAAAATGCTTTTCGAACTTGATTTTAAGATTAAACAATTTATAGATGTGATTCTATACATAATTTTATATCTCTTGGTCATTCTAAATACTTATCCTTAATGCAAGTCTTGTACAAAAAGAACTAAGGGACTAATACTTTTACATTAAAGTTTAGAACCTGTCTCTAAGGAATTAGGAATAGTTAGCATGTGGTGTGAATGTTAGAGTTATGTTAAAGATAGATTGGTAAGAAGATACATTGAGTTGAGTTCATGAAATCCAACCTCGGTGAATCTTTGTCCTGATCAAGTAGTAGAAATTTAATTTGGTAGCTTCGAATGCATTAACTTCATAGTTATTACATTAATTTTGTATGAACCAATATCTTCAAGTTTGTAGTCCAAATTAGTAAGAATTCACATTGACTAAACACACACAAATCCCTTAAAAAATTATACTTAGACTTTCCATTTTACTACTTTACGATTTGGTATAATTGCCAAAATAATTAACTGTTAGAAGTACAAAAGAGTGAAGTAACATAAAACATATACACAAAGGCTATCGGTTTACCAAATGGTGTAATACATAATCATAAGACAATGTTTACGATTATTAAATGATTGTACTAGTAGTTAGATGCCATTACATACATGTGCAGATGTAAGTTGTAAGATTTACATGCAATTTTTCATTGAAAATTTGAACCTCGTAACTTTGTCAATCTAAATCTTGTGGCCATATAGAAGTCTAAAGATTCTTTTTTTTTTCTTTCTCTAGTATACTCTATTGCATTAGAGCTAAGTGGACAATTTTAGTAGCCAACTTCATTTTGTTCTTTAGAATTCTTATTATATAACATCAAACTTCTTTCAAGTAAGTTAGAATTGACATACACCTATAACTCAATATTTTCATTGGAAATCTGATAATTATGGTTGAATATGTTCTCAACCTTATATTCATCTTTGAAATAAGTCGTTAACAAATTTCATCCTCACTCTTTTGCCTTATGGTGCACGTAAAATTAGAAATTATTGTTTTCCCTTTTTTTGTCCAAAATAACAAATTATTCCCATGCTTGCTAAAGTTTTTCCTGTAAAGGCTTTGCACAAAATCTATGAGATACATTTAACATGATTTTCTTGAAAACTATAATTATCTCATGCACATAAAATATATATATATATATATAATTAATTAATCAATGCTACTGAGTAATTTAATAAGTATTGTGACAACAAAATTCTTGAATATTTTATGTATGAATGTAATTAGGTCCATAAAAAATAAAAAACAAAGAAGCAAAACACTCCATGAATACATGTACCTTTTGAATATCACTAATAAAGTTGAGGTTGTTATTTACACAATCACCCAAATATTTATAAATCAACACTATAAATCTTTTCTCGTTTCTCTTATTCTCCACATCAACAATTATATAAGCAACCACATAGATGTGGTTGTTTGCATCACGTACAATATCAAATAACAATTATCTCCCAAAATATCCCTTCCAAAAACACTCATCTAACCCAAAAAATGGTCTACAACATGTCTTTATACCGTTTTTTTAACAAGCATCCAAACAAAAACATAATATTTCAAAGAGCCACGAATTTTCATATGATAATGCACTTTATTTGGGGCAAATCTTCTTGCACTTCCATAGATGAAGCGAAATGAAAATTTTACCATCTTCTTCATTGAGCACCTCTCTTCCACTTCTCAGTCGCAGCAAACCCCACCTCCAAATTCCACTACTGCACAACTCCCCACCTCCAACGCCACTGTCGTAGTTTCCTCCCGTCCAGTGCCACTGCCACAACACTTCCACGTCCAGTGTCACCACCGTACCAACCCTTCACTGTCTAAGCAAAAAAAAAATTGTATTCCAAATTGCACAATTCGAAATACATTTTTTTTATTCTTAATTACACAATATTTTGAATTTCACAATTCGATATTTTGAATTACATAATTCAAAATATAAAAATAATTTAGTATTCTGAATTGCACAATTTAGAATACAATTTTATTTTAGTATTTTAGATTGCATATTCCATAATACAAATTAATAGATTTAATGTATTTCAAATTGTAAAATTCAGAATATAATCGAATCCAGAATATAAATTTGTATTTTAAATTGTACAATTCAAAATGAAAATTTTATATTTTAAATTTTACAATTGTAAAATTTTCTAGATATTAGAATTAGGAATATAAAATTTGCATTCCCAATTATAAAATTTGGAATGAGAAAATTTTAAAATATGGGGTTGCTAGAAGAACTATGGATGTTGAGGAAGAATTTGCCCTTTATATAACATGCTGAACCATGATTATTAAAACTTTATTAGCATAGTCATATACAAGCCCGTATTGCTTATTGTAGCTATCATCTATTTTTTGTCTTTGCTTCTTTCGTTTCTCTAAATCCTTTTATTCTTCGACAAAAGCAAATAAATTCTCTTCTAAGGTAATAAAAAACCTTAGTACCAGTTAGAATAGGGGAATCTTTAACTGATCCTCAATCTTATCAACAAACCACTTCTTAGTTGCTTGTTTGATTCTAATGTCGTTCCTGACAGTATAAAGCTTCAATCTTTTGCTATGCAATGAACAGAGAAAAAAAAAAGAATAAATTTTAAACAATGTCTCTCACAAATAGTTATCAACAACATTCAACGAAACCAACCATCCAATAAACATTTACATGGGAGAAAGACAAGAATGAATTCCACCAACCTTCAAAAGGAAACCAATTTGCATTCTTCCACAAAATAAATTTCTTCCAACAAATTTCTTTAAAATATTATTTTTCAACAATGATTCTCTCAAACGCGTCCATTTTTTTTTATATCAAATTGTCCAATCAATGAAATCAACCACTTTTAATTTTAAAATAATAAAATAATAAATTTATTTTTTTACTAAACAAACTAAAAAACCACATGTTACAACAGGAGAAAGATAACTACCAAATACCTGTCATATATGCAATCATTTTACTATTACTAACATCTTGCTAACATGTAAATGAATTAAATAATCAAGAACCCAATTGAGTCATATACAAACCTATAAAAAACGACTACTATTCATTTCACAAATAAGACTTATCCAACTTAAACACTAATAATGCAGTAATATAAAAGAAAGGTAAGTGACAAAACAAAGCAAGATATATTTTGAACATCAGATTATCATCTTCTGTAGTATATTTCTTTCTCTGACTATGTCAAAGGAGAGCCTCCGAATGTAAATGAACAGCCATTTTTTGCGTCCTTGTTATATAGTAGTCAGAGAGAACGAGAGATGATAATTGACCTTTTATCATGCTTTAACGATTGCGGTACAAAAAAAAACACATGGTCAAGAGTCTTTTAATTTAACAGAATTCTTAGCAGTGCGTTCCATTTCTAGATATTACCATCAGAATGGATAAAAAGGAACAGAAAATCTCCTGAAATATTGAAATATTTTCAACAAAATGAAGCATATAACTAAATTTTTATATAATGACAATGCCGATGTGTTCTCCACTTCTACTACATTAGCAAAAGTACATATCATACGGCTTCTGATGCAGGGGAACGAATTGTACAGAAAATGCAGGATCCTAAAAGGTTTTTGCTTTGTTGCTAATGCACATCACTGGGCTCTACCTTCCTCTGTAGAAAAAAAGATCCCAGTATGACAGCAATACCAGTGATGGCTATAGTGAAAATAAGGCGTTTAGTTGAAAAGTCATTCTGTGGCCTTCTTCTAGCACCTTGCTCTCCCTCAGCTTCCCTCACATTCCTTCATACAAGACATAAGAAATGGATTAATTGTAAGCAAGACACATCTTGTGAAGCATGAAAAAGGATAGAAATAAATCATTACATCAACGATATGCAGAGAGGGTGGCGTATCATGATTCTTACATAAGAAATTTAACTCCAACACAAACACTTCTTGAAACATTTATTAAAATAATGAAATCAACTTCAAATGTTGATGTACTCTCATGTAATTGACTTGTAAATGACTTAAATACGTATTTATGCTATCTACTTTGTCCCAATAGTAGAATATTTTATCCACTGTTACTTGGGAATGTGGACCGTGTTAGAACAGTGTGTTTTTGATGGATTTTTGCTACTCCCCTATAAATGACCTAAATATGGTTTTAGTCTCTATAAATAACCGGATTTTGTTAAAAGTTACATAGCTCTTTTGCTACCAAAAACAAAATAAAAAATTCATCATTATGGATGAAAAAGTTAAGTTTTTTTATTAGGGACCAAGACCACACTTAAACTATGTAAATATACATCTTAGCACTCATCTATAACTATATTTAAAAAGGGGTTAGGTCGTTTTGGTGTACACATTTTGTATATCTTAGTTTACCCCTACAACTACCACTAATATTTTTCTCCCTAAATCTTATTTACATTTTCTAAATCATTTACATCTTCTAATAGCCACAACACATCACAAACTACCAACTATTTATTATGTAACGACCATTATTGTTTTTTTTTATACTTTTAGAAAATATAGTGTCACATAGTTCCTCTTTTGCACTAGTCTAAACTAATATAGTTACAACAGCAGCAACAGAATATTTACACTAACAAATATTAATGGGGAAATTATGATAATTGCTGCTAATATGCAATGAAAATTGACAAAGTGAATATCTGCAGATTGTAATATATCATTATGTAGCTCAGGCTTACAGCTAAAAGCCCCCTCCTAAGTAAAGGAGCCGAGAGAATAATGCAAATAGTGAAATAATTTAACATAAAATCCTGACTAAATAATCTTATTGTGCAACAAGCAAAAGCAACAAGAGTATTGTACTTTTCAAGAACCAACTCTCCAGAAAAGCTTTAACTGTTTGGCGAAAGCACCAGAATGATTTCATATCCTCGTGCATGATTTTTCTATAGCTAAGAGCATGGGCAATGTATAGCACCACCTTACCTTGTGCTAAAATTTAAGGCATTTTAAAAGAGTAGGGTGAAGATGATAAACTTCTGGACAGCATAGTTCTATCGGTTATATACCCTATGATGGGAATGCCAAAGAAAGCAAAAGAGATAAGGCCTTTTTTTTATGTTTCAGAGAGATCACACATGACCAGTTCAATGCAAGTTCATGAGATCCGACTACTTTGTACCAAGAGCCCAAAAGGGGAAGGCTGTTTGATAACAAGTAGATTGAGAGAGATGCCGGACATAAAAATGACAATAACATGACCACAAAGAACCAAGTACTTCCACAGGCTAAATAAGAACTCAAACACCTAGAACAGGACAAGAAGACGTGTGGTGGGCAAAATGGGACAGATGGCATAGCATGGAAGGAAGTCTGATAGTATGCATGACAGTGCCTCCGAGGGATGGTTCATGACAGGATATGCACTGGAACTTGATTGTTTTTAGCCCAAAATCTCATGAGCTAGTTTGCCATGTCATGAACCAACATTCACAGACATTTATGTTATTCGGTGAAAGCACATGAACGATTTTATATTTAATAATAGTATATTTGGATACAGAGCTTTAAGGGAATAATTCACTTTTATAGAGAATTTAAAATATTTTGTTTGGATAAAATATTTTAAAATAATTGAAATTTGGGAATTTATGAGAATAATATGAATACTTAAAATAGAGAATTTCAAATATCACATTAAAATTAATAGTTCTTTATACTCTCTTTTTTATCAAATTTTTGTCTCTTCTCTTTATATTCCTTTTTCGTCTAAGCCTCGATCAAGATAACTTCAAGCAGATTTAGGTCAAGATGTTGTCGGCTCAGTCGAGGTTGTCTTCACCTCTGAGGTTGTGGCATCGTCCCATGACCTTGGTAAGGGTGTGTCGCCATTATTGAGGTCCAAGCGTTGTCAACTTGACATCGTTTTTAGACTGATGTTGGCAAAGTTTCTTTCATGTTAAAGTCAAACCCTTATTATTCGATTGACATCACTAAGTTTTTTTTTTTTTGTTGATATAGGTCAATGGTATTTTCTTCATCAACATCAACATCGATTTTTTGCTTGAGGTCAAACATGAGGATTTTGGTTGGCATCAAGTAAGATTATTTTAGTGTTAGTCAGGGCTGTTTTTCAACCAACAATGATCAAAAAGTAGGACAAGGTTATTTCTCAACCAACATTAATTAGGGTTACCTAGACCAACATTGGCTAAGCTATTTTTCAGTTAATGTTAGTCAGGTTTTTGTTTGATGCTGATGAAACTATTTTTCGGCTGATGTAAGTCAAAGTGTTTTAGTGGACATGATAAGGATTATTTTTCGATTGTCATTGTTAGGATTATTTTCATGTAGGGCAGGGCTACTTCTCAATAGACATCATCAATCAAGGTTTTCTCAACCAAAGTCGATAGTTACTTTTTGGTGGATGTCAATCAATATGTAGTGGTTATTCTTTATCGATGTCTACAAGGACTTGTAATTGGAATACCCTATCCAAACACAAGGTCAGGGGGTTCAATTTCTATCTATATGAAATGTTTTGGACCAACTTAACTTAGCTTAAACTCTTGGGTGGGAGGTTCCATATTGATTTTATATCTCATCCATTCATGCAAGATTCCATTGGGCTTTTATACATGAATAATGCCCACTCTACCTATATCTAACGTTCAACTTAATCATGAATGGGGTAGCAAGGAAAAAATTCATGACCACTTGATCATAGAGATACTGGTTGGTACCATTTCAAGGACCAATACTCCTTACAACTTAACATGTTGAATGAAGACTCAAGACTGGGTTTTGTGTCTGCTGCATAGAAGTAATCAAACCTACAGTGTAAGTTGAAGCTTGAAATGGAACAGTTGCACAAGCATTAACTCTACTAATAACAGGGTCCTGCCAAACAGCGCAATCGCGCACTTAATACTTGCCCATGTGGCACAAAATTTGACACAAGTAGAAGACAATTGGGATACACAACCATTCCTTAATACTTGGAATGGATGATAAGAAGTAAAGACTGGAAATAAAAAAGTGCAGAAATGAATGCATAGTGAAAAATAAATATGCATACTATAATGAGATTGCTGAATTTTGGTCTATGAAAAATAAGCTACAATCCTACAACTGTGAACAAAATTAGAGATTAATTAGAGATTGTGTTCACAAAAATGATGTAATTTCCAACCTTGAAGAGCCCACAGAACTATCCTGGATGATGCCAGTGCACCGAGCTTCATGGCTGAATCTTTCACGAAGTCTAACATATTTGTTACAAAGGTGACAAAGTTCTGTTCGATTCCCACATACTTCCTGAAAGGTACAAATATCAAACTGATAGAGCAAAAGTATATGACATCTTCTCAACTTGAAAGTTCTTTATAAACCCTACCTGATGCTCAGCCAGATCAATTGCTGGCAATGGAAACTCACAGAACTCACAAGTGACAATCCTTTGAGGGCAATTTTCACCTTTATGGATATCTAAAATATCACGCTCCATTGCCTCACTGCATAATGAACAAGAAACCTGCACCAATCCATCTCTTAGTTTAGAACTAAAATAAAAGTGGATTTTAAATCTGACTTTAAGACTATTACAGTTTGCCAAGGAGCCTGGGTTCCAGGGAGGTGGTACACATATAGCCAGTTATGATGGACAAATATGATACATGTATTAGATAAAATACATATTTGACATTTTCAATAGAACTGTTTTTAAAATATAAAGAAGATACAGAGGATAACATACAACCTCCATTTGTGGTTCATAGACAGACAACCCTTCCATGTTTCTATCTTATCCGTGCTTCTATGTCTCATATTATACAGTTTAGATTTTCATAGCTTTTTCTTAAAGGCTTGGATACTTCATTCATATGTATCAATGAAGTATCTAAAGGCGTTAGTATCAGTTGCGTTTAGAAAATGCAAGTGTTGGTACCCGACTATTTCATTGTTTATCAAGGATGATGTTAGCCCTAACACATCCAGTGAGCTAGTATTCCAGATTTCATTATTCTTCAATTTTCTTCCTTTAATGATATAATGGGTTTTTTCATTAAAGTCTCTCATCATACCAAATAAGATTTGCAAAAAATATAGATTTAAGCATCCACAACCATGTATCATACAATAACCATGATACAATCAATTGATAAAATACTTTTGCATGCTACCGCAAATTTTTATCTTCTTTACATGACACCTCATTAACCACAAAAAGGAGAGGATGAAGTTATAATCTCTGAAATAAGCGGAAAATAAAAAACCATGAACAAAACTACTTTAAGAATTTTATATCCCCATTGATGAAACCTTCTCTTTACCAACTGCATCCAAATAAATTATCAAATATCCAGCAGTTCATCCTTCCAGGAAAATCATACATAAATCCAAACAATCCATGTGTTTATGAATTAATTTTTAACTGACCAGTGTGGTTAAGTCCAATTCAATTTTAGGATGGTTGATGAAGTATCAAAAATATCCATTAGATATCCTGCAGTTAAATCTTCTTAGCATGCCTTCAATGATTCCATGTTTTCCAACCAATAAAGAGCATTCTTTCATCTGATTATTCTGGTAAGAGGACTTCTAGATGTTTTCTTGTGAATGTTTCTTACTCAAGAAACTATGACGGCTCTTCTTTGTTCTTAATGTCCTCCTAATAGAATTTAGGAAGTTACAGAATTGGTTAGAGACTGATTATAGAATTAGTAAGTTGTTATAGTTGGAATAGCCTTGTAGAAGGAAAGGCATTCAGATCAGTTAGCATTTGGGAACTAAGCATTTGCTCTGTTATAGTCTTGAAGAAAGGGGAAACCCATGAAAACAATCACCTCATTTGATTCATTCTTTTATAGATAGTAATTCAATAAACATTAATATTTTTTTCTGTTTTTTGTTAGCTTTTACTGAGAACCCGTTTTGGGGTTTGGGTTCTAATTGTTTCTTCCTGAAGCTTGCAAGAACTTTAGGTGTCAATGCATATGTTGCGGTGTTTCAAAACCCAAGAACCCTCACTTCATTTTAATTATATTCTCCCACAAGATTATAACACACTGCCTGTGTTTTCATCTATGCAAGATGCAGAAACAAAATACACTAAATGAGATTGACAATTTTTGAAATAAAAGCATTTCCAATTTTCTACTCTTGTCAATTTCCAATTACACAAAATGGTTCCAAGTCCATGAATTTCGTATACATTCCACACAATTGAACCTGGGAAAACAAGCAAATAACATGGAACTTCACATACCGGTGCATGGGTGTTTAAATAATGATCCTCCTCGTTTTTTCTAGGAACCATATCACCACAAATTTTGCATTTTTCAAGTTTCCGAGAGCAATGAGCATAATGCAAGTCAATATTTGCAACAGGGACAGCCCGATCACTGAAACCATATCATTAATATAATATAAAGAAATAAACATCATGCATAAAAATAAATCAACGCTTCCATTTACCAAACAAATAATCCCAATTTCCCACGATTTTATTTATTATTACAATTTGATATAAAGCATTTAAACAAAATAAGCTATTGTTTTCTCAAAACGAAGAACCCGAACCTACAACTAACTTTTACATGATCCAAAATCATTATACAAAATTCGAGGCGTATTACCAGTGAGTGCATACACTGGTGTCTTGATCCGGAACAGCTTCCATCGCCGAAGACTGAAACAATCTGGAGAAAGAAGAAAGAGATGGAGATTCGGATTATACAAGTATTGGGAGAATTAGGTTTGGGACAATTTCGGATTCTGGCTAAACAAGGTTTGGTGGATCCTAGATTCCGATGTCTGGTGAATGGATTTTTGGTTGGGATAACTTTTTGGGAGCCTTGGTCGAATCGATGATTGAAGACTTTAAGTCATAAATAAATGGCGTGGTGGATACAGCATTGCTCTTTGTTTACCGTACGCGCCATTCATGTGAGGAACACCCATGTGATCCATCCACCGATGTTCGTCAAATTGGGCCACTTTCGTTTGGGCTACTATTTTCATACTATTACTTTTTGGACCCCCAACTTTTGAACCTGCACAATTGGACAAAATGACTGAATTGCCCTGTCTGCTTCTCCCTCACTGCACCCCACCATCGTTGCCGCCACAACTGCGACCATTGTTGCACCATCACCGTTGCAGAAGAAGAAGAGTAAAAAAAATCTCGTTCTAGAAAACTCTTTCTAGAACACATTTAATGGGTTCTGAAAAATTCATTCTAAAAAATCATTAAGAAGATAATATATATATTCCACGAAATTTGTTATACATTTAATGTGTTTTGGAAAACTCATTTTAGAAAATGCATTATAAAAGGTTTTGAAAAACTCATTTTATTTTGAAAAATTTGTTTTATAAAATTTTTTCCATAACGTATTCTAGAATGTATTCATAAATTTATTTTAAAAAATGTGTTTTGACAAATTTGTAGAAAAGATAATCAGGAAATCAGTTTAAAAAAAGGTAAAATAGTAATTTGAAAAATTATTGGAGTGCAATGTAGAAAAATGGGGTCCAGTAAGTAAAAAAGTACTACAAGAAAAGTGAGAGTCATTATTAGTGTCCTCAAATCTTATACAATTGAGACACAAAATTAAATATTAATTATAGTATGGACAAAGACACTAAAATCATTAAAAAAAAATTGTGTCCCTCATAGTCCCCACTAATTCATTAGCAACTTTTGGATTAGTGTCAACTTCTAACAGAACACTAAACTCACTCTAAGTATTATTTAGTGTCCTCCTTCTACTTTTTGTGTGAGTTTTTTGGGGGCTAATATTATTATTTCTTGTAGTGAAATATTTTTTAACTCTAACTAGTAG
>Ga0123341_1000889_pt1 | contig 20816 bp, 16 predicted proteins | sample Turbeapinknodule_FD_89959 | JGI IMG/M metagenome (GOLD analysis project Ga0123341, IMG submission 89959) | Root nodule microbial communities of legume samples collected from Mexico - Turtle bean Mexico pink nodule | ecosystem: Host-associated > Plants > Roots > Nodule | place: Mexico: Nepantla...
CCTTAATACATATATGCATTATGAAAAAAAGAATATGAAGTATCTAACATATAAAAATAATAACAAGACATAAGCTTGGTTATTTTTGTTTTTTTTTTTTTGTTACATATAACTTTAAAACATATATGTATTATAGGAAAAACGAATAAGAAATATCCATCATATAAAGGAATAATTAAAAAAAATGATTACTTTTGTTTTATTGTTATATATATTCAGCATTCACATATTTTTAATATTTTAATTTTGGAATAAAAATACACAATTTCAGCATTTTAAATATATCAAAAGTAATTCAATGAATTATTTTGAATCCTAAACATACAAAACTCGATAAATAAATATACAGAAGTCTAAATATTATCCCATTCAAGAGGATAAAGCAGATTTATCTAGCATCTTACTAATAGCTAATTTACCACTTAAATATAATATTTCAATTAAATTTATTTTTAATCCAATTAATCACCAATGTAGGCAATATTGGCAATTAATGAAATATTGGTTTCCGAGAAAAAATATTGTTGTAAAGTTATGCATATTTTGTAAATAATCCGAAAATAACATATAAAAAATAATAGAGTATACATTTGAATTATTTTTGACTACAATAAAATCATCATTACTTCAAAAAGCAAATGAATTTAAAAAAAATGTTTTGAACGCTAAATAGTATTCACTAAATTTTTATTATTAAAAAATTTAAATAAAGTGTGGATAAGCATGGTTATATGGACATAAATTAAAAAATAAATTGCGTGGGTTGAACAGTCACAACTGAAACTATAAATAATAAAAAAAAATAAAAAATTTGAAGGTTAAGTCTGCGTAAACATAATATATATATATAGGAAAATATTTATCTAGGAACAAGGAAATCTATATGAAAAGAAAATATTTCTTAAAAGAAAAATGAGAACAAGGAAATATTTGGGAGTGAGTATGAGACAATGAGTGCGAGAGTGAGACCGTGAGTGCGAGAGTAAGTGCGAAGGTGCGAGAGTTAGACCGTGAGTGAAGTTCTCAGCAAGATCGAATTTGTGCTTTAGACCGTGAGACTTTGAGTTTCGCATTTCCTTCTTTTTCCTATCTCTGCGAGCGTGAGTTAAACCCAAGATTTTGCTTTTTGTGTTCTTTTGGTTGAGGTTTGTGTTGTGTTTCCTTTGATTCTCACTACGAATTTTAGTTTTGAAGGTCTGGCCCTAATGATCCAGAATAATTCCAGTGGTCTGAGGGTTCTTGATTTCAGTGATATGAGATTTTATAGTTTGTTTTCTAGTTACTTGTTACTTGTTGGTGTGAGTTATTCAGGTTACCAACAAATTAGTATTAATCCTATACAAAACACACAACTAAGAAAAGTTAGTAATTCATAATTTTAGTATTTGTGCTCACGAGTAAGTTATCTTGTAGCTTTTGGGCTTGCTCGATCTTGTTTCTGATTACTTTATAAACAAATTCATCCATCACTCTTAAAATTTTCCTAAGAACTTCTTTTGATCCAATGTTGAAGAACCACATAATTCTCCAGAGAGTTAAAATACCGGTACATGACACCAACACTTGCTTCATCAAAAGCATTGGAAAAATTATAGTACAAAAGCATTGCTCATTTGTTTGAAGAAAAATGAAGAAATGATTGTTATGAAAAAAAAAGCATATAAAGCTAAGATGAATGGTATGACAAAGCAAATTCAAGATATGTAGGCAATGATGAAATTCATGCTCAAGCAACAAAATCCAGAATTAGATGATGATGATGTAGATGAATTGATGGTACGTGTTTTAGGCAGACAAAGTAGTGCAACACTACCTCCTTCATTTGCATCAACTCCTAATCCTAATTTTGGATTATCTTGATCCAAAGGTATAATTTAAATTTATGTATTAGAGTAATTAGTATACACTACAAAAAATATGCTTATTAGAATGGGCGAAAAATGGACACAAAGTATAATAAATGGACGCAAAACTATAATTATCATGGGCTTAGCGTCTATTCAAATTTTGAAGCTAATATGCTCAACGTAAAGATAGCGGGGGATGCGGGGGACACATTTTTGCGTAGTCCTAGCCTACATATTGCCGACACAAAATTATATTTTATATTATTTGTTTAAAGAAGCGTGGGTTAAGCTAACAGAGGGGCCACACAATTTTTTAAAAAAAATGTGGGATGGCGTGGGCTTCTCTAAAGAAGCGTGGGCTTAGCGTACGCAAGGACCACATAATTTTAATCATGCATGAGCTTGACCTTCACATTGGTCACACAAAAAGTATATTTGTATTGTTTATTTAAAAAAAGCGGGGGCTTAGCCTATGCTAGTCCCACACAATTTAAAGAAGCGGAGGCTTAGCCCACGCAAGGGCCACACCATTTCTAAACATGCGTCACCTTAGCCTTGACGTTAGTCACACAAAATATTGTTTATTTATATAAGTGAAGGCTTAACCTACGCAAGGGCCACACAATTTTTAAACGTGAGTCGGCTTAGTCCACACTATGACCACACAAAAATCATATTGTGTGTGCTTAACCTACACATGTCCACACATTTACATTTTAAGAAAGTGTGTGCTTAACATTTCTACACGATATACAATATGTGTGCTTCACTTTTGGAAAGATAAACATTTTGTATTTCTCTTTTAACAAATTTTTCTTAACTAGAAAAGTTGATGTTAAGTTTAGATTAATTCAAGAGTAATAGAATATAAAAACTATCTTGTATTCCCTTAAACCAGTACCTTCTAATTTTCATTATTATAGATATAAATTTGCTTTCCATTTATTCGCACAAAAATTTCTTGTTGTTACTTTTCTAGCTTTATTTATTGATTGACGGGTAAAACGGAATGCCATTTTCTTTTAGCTAACAATTCCATTAGGGCTTAGGCTAGTATGCATTGAAACCATCATATCAAATATTATGAGATAAATTTAATGAAATCCTGCGAATACAGTATAGCTGGGCACCTTGGCATCGATTTTATGACAGAAATGTTAACTGCTATTTTTTTAGGTACAAGTATCTTATGAGTTGTGGAACATTTTTTTTGGTTGTTAATTTCACACCTAACGCTTGGCATCCATCAAGAATAAACAATTGGTCCTTACATAGTGGATTTTAGATAGTTTATCTTTTAGCTAACAATTTCATCAAGAGTAAACAATTGGCATCACAAAAAGTAACAATGTACAACAACGACAATGCACAATAATATAAATGCACAAAATTCTGATCATACCACTTTGAGAAAGCCACCCAAGTATCAATACTAACCAATAGCTATAGCAAGGTTGACCAATGCAGTCTTCCATATATGAAGGTGTTGCTCAAAAAACATATAAAACATTTAATATGGAAAGATCTCAATCTGCATCAGAAAAGGAATGTTAGTTTGGATATAGAAAATGTGGTAAGGATATAAATCTACCACTTGACACTTTAGTTCAATTTAATTGTAATATCTTCAGTTTCCACATTATGTAAATAACCAAAAATATTTTATCCAGACGGTAACACTACCTTTAAAGAATCAGAAACTCTTGAACTGAACTCTCGAGCAGCCCTCATAGAATTAATGTAGTCAATCTGAAACAGATTTACAGTTAAACATGAAGTCCTTTGATACAAATGTAAATAACTAATTATAGAACAAGTAATGTAGATATAAAACCTTCTTGTTAAGTGGGGTATGATATGTACGAAATGGTGAGGCTGGAATAATGTTATTATTGTAGCCTAACAACCAAAACACAGTCAAATAGTTCATGTCATATTACACATTATACTGATTCAGACTTCAGGACTTCAGAACAAAATTTGAACCAAACTTAAAAAGTGAATAAAGTTTCTTTAAATCAATGAACCTTTTAGTTCAACATTGCTGGTGTATGCTCCATGACCACCTTTTGCATAATCAGCAGATGGCAGAGAATTAAGGAACCATGGCAGTTTCTCCCTAAATTGAGTTGTAGATGGACGATCATTATGGAGATCTGAGTGACGAAAACACTGCACAGTTTACAAAGTGTTGGAGTAAGGTCTCAGAACATAAAAAGTAAGGTATTCAAACAGAGAAAAAAATAAAGAGGTTAAAAAACATATGTTCAGTTACCACTGTGCAATCTTTACATGATCCAACTGAATCGCAAGAGTTGTCCCCAGGAGCACAGCAAGGAGGCTAGAAAGAAGAAAAAAACCTGTAAGCTACAATAAAGTTATTGTATGCTTTGATTGCTTTAGAAAAAAATCATCCTCCATCTACATCTTTTTTCTCAATATTTTGTGCAGAAATTTGTTTTAATCTAGCACCATTTCTTTGCAAATATTAATTTTTCATTAAAAGTATTCTTAGCAAGAAATTAAACTCTAGCACATTGAGTAAATAATGAATCTTCATGAACTCGTGAGTACATTCCCTCTGATCAAGACAAGTTATCTATTAATTCATCATGAACATTTTCATAGCAATCCTAACACAAAGTACAAGAAAACATATATTATAAAAGAATTAAGATTTTACACATTAATCACTAGCTTACTATCATATGCACCTGACTTGATCATTAGGAGGGCAATAACTCCCATTTGTAAACTTCCTGCAACACCCAAATGCTTCTAGAGATACCCATACTAGAAAATCATCAAGCCACGAGGCAACTGGCTTGGCAATATAACTTGTGTCTGGAACTACGGCGCTTTAGCAATCTACATGGTAAAGATACATCATCCATTACAGGGAGTATCCAAGTTATCACATGTAGGAAAAGATCAACAACTAAATTGACAAACAAGTAGATGGATAACATGGCCTAGCCACTCATTACATGCAAAAATAACTGCAAAAGGTCTCGTTGAGAAATGATGGATTTGTAATAACAAATGTGGTGCTAACAAAGTATTATCAACTCCTAAAATTAACTGTTATAAACTAACATTTATAACACTCCAAACACAGGTTCCAGCTCCAAACAAAAATCCTTATAAACCTCTGCACCACCTCAATCAAACACAGAAAAGCACAAAAAATAATACCCAATCGAATATTAAAAACCTAAAGTTGAACCAACAACAAACTCACTAGAACCAAAAATCAACTGACCTTCTAAATCAATCTAAGAGGTTAAGCTGCAAAACATCAAAGCCATAACCAAGATTCAACCTCCTGTTCCTGATTTCGAAGATCGAAGCCGATTACGTAGCCTCACTAGCTCACTCACCACAACAACAAATAAATCGGTGCAACAATAGATGAGGGAAGGAAGAAATTGAGTTTAGAACAAATCCCCGATTTCTAGCCTCAGTGCCAAAAATAAAGAACAGTTCTGAAGAAAGAGGGAAAAAGGTAGAAGATTTTACCTAGGGATTGCTACAAATAAAGAATAGGATCTACGCTTTACACTTTGCTCTAAACAAAGAGGGGGGAAACGGAAAAAAATTTAGCTCTCGTGAGTTTGCTTTAAAGAAAGGGGTGAGCTAATGGGTTTCCTCTGAAGAAAGAGGTGAACTTGTTGGTTTTTCTGAAGATTTCAACTCGTGCGTGGAAAAATGAAAACAATAATCATTATTCAATTAAAATAAATAAGTCACATTTTACGAGAATTATCTTTATAATAAATTTTTATGTTGAAAACTAATAGCGTAAGTTTAGAATGGATTAAACTCACGGTACTATTCTATAATCATTATTTGTCGGTGTAGCATCGATCTTACTGCATCTAATAGCGTCTCTCATTTTGGCCTACGTTATTTTCAGCAGCTAATTTCCAAATTTCTTGTAGTGATATTTTTCTTTTTGTGTGGTATGCTTATAGTACTATTTTGTCATCTCGCCATTTAAAAATGCCTTGCACCTAACTCGTTTTTTGTTAGCTAATATATTAGTGTTATTTTTGCTAATGATGTTCAACAAAGTTATTTTGAATCTTAAAAAAGTTGTGACTTATTGCTGAATGGTTGCCTTCCATATGCATTGTACTTGCCTAGTTGCAAATTAAAAGAGCCACCGCACCATGACTGTATTGGTTGTACTATTTGCAGATGAACACAACATTAGTAGTACAACTTAAAATAATCTATTGACTTCATTATTCAATTATATATTGTTGTTTTGTTCATATGATCAGGTTAACTAGGCAATTTATGATATATAGAGTATCTTCTTATTTTATTTTATGTTTATGGATAAATATTCTTAGTAGCAGGTGGTAAGAACCAAGTTTCCAAGACTTAAACCACCAAAATAAATTTGATGTTGCTTATTTTTAGGTACTTTACTTATATAGTTGGATAGAAATGCTAAAAGTTTAAATGCAATTATTACACAAGTATTAACAATGTTAATAAAACGTATACTAAGATTAGTAAAGTAACATATATCTAACATTACAAAGTGACAATTTTATTTTTATTTTCTTGCAGCTTATTAGTGAAAATAGTGTTGAAGAATGTCATATTGGAATCTGAGATGAGGGGCATAATTTTTTTGTAATGGCTCTAATTTAGAAAGATTTATCAACAAATACAATGAGACTTTATACATTGAGACTTGAAACTTAGAAAAATATATATTTTTGAAATTATTATGCGACAATGAATTCTCTAGATATTACAATTTATGATATCCTTTCAAATGGAAAATATATGATTTAAAATAAGATCACCTAAATGTATAAACACAATTTAAAATAATATAGTAAAAACTATTTAAATGGTTATATTTCTATATTTTCACATTTTTAATCAACACTTAAAGAAGCGTTGTCTGTAAGAATAAGTAACACCAAAAAAATCATCGCATAAAAGAAAAAGTAACACAAAAAAAATTATTGCCTAAAAGAATAAGAAGAATAAGAATAAAAGAATAAGCAACACCAAAAAAATTATTGCCTAAAAGTGATTCTAAAAGTGTTGCCTATTCTCATATTTTAGGCAACGATTTTTCATATTTTGTTACCTAAACCAAAAAATTGTTCCCTATTATTTTAGTCCACGACCACCTATATAACAACTCAAATTTGTTGCCGAAAGTTTAGGCAATAGTTTTTACAGTATAGACAACGATTTTCTATTGTTGTCTAAAGTCATTTTTGTTGTAGTGAGTAGTTTAGACTTTTGCATCAAACTATGATAAAAGTACACATTCTAGAAGACATATAACTAGGCTAGAGTTGAGAAGCGCTTATGTCATGTTGTTGTTGAAGAAATTAGTTTAACTCTTCATCCAAGAGATTGATATGACTTGTCTATGAACATATCTCTTTAGTCAAACAGAAGCAACAAACATTTCCTACAACATAAAATAAGCATATATATGTTCATTGTAGTACAAGGTTAACTTAGACTATATGCGTATCATATGAGAATATATATGCTTTATCAGACAAAAAAAAGAAGACTGCACAACGTTGTTTCATCTAACAAATGAAACACTTGTGTGTTACATGATTTGTTGTTGAAAAACTTTCATCTTATAGATGATGCCTGATCTTGTTTTGTGCTTTATAGTTTTCAACACTTAATCAAAATAAGAGGGTGTTGGGTTTTTGTTTAAACAAACAGTTATTCCCTAATATCTACTTTTTAATTAACTTCATGTTGTCATATAAATGTTTTTTATATTTTTTTTTTCTAGATTTCTACTTATATGTGAGTATTATCAATTTATTTGGAATTTGTAATTAAGATCTTATTTTGGAAATTGAAATGGGTGAGGATAATAATATATAGTATGTTCCTTTATGACAATGAAATTAAGGAACGTGCTATTGAAAAATAAACTATTGAATTTGAAAAAAATAAAAGCAATAGGGTTAACATATTTGATTATTAGAGGGATTTTACTAAGAAAGAGTGGGTAAGAATGGAAAAGAAAGCGCAAAGTAAATGATTCCAACAAAATATACGTTATTGGTGAAAGAAAATATATATGATATTTCTCATTTTAACTATCATGCTATGAAGTGTGATAAAAATAAAACTAAAAATATGGATTAAATGATTTTAGATATATAGGATAAATAGAAAGTAAAAAATATGGATAAAGTAGGACAACATGAATTTTTATCTAATATAATAGTTAAACACAAATTGTGATGTAAGACTCCTTTGGAAAAGGTAAGCTATCAAGTCAAGGTGACCTTGAAGGAAACAAACTCCATGGAGAAAATAAAAGCTTACGACCAACTATCATAAGAAACATCATGAAGAACATGATACCTTAGTTAAAGAATAAGATATAAATGTTATGAAAATTTCCCACTTGAAGAAACTCTTCAAAATAAGACTCATTTTGAAAGTGTTTCATACTTTAAATACACTCAAAATTCTCACAAAACTTGTTTTTTTCAATTTCCAATGTAATTGTAGGAGGAACTCCTATTTATAAAGTGGAGTTTGGCTACTCTTTACAAATGAGTTGAAAAGGAAAACAAAACTTTCGTGTATTTCTATCTACTTTAGATGTCTACCTTGATGTGGATATATGTAGGAAGTTACAACCTTATAGGTATGACAAATAAACTCATTTCTATGGGTATTGTCCAAACTCGTCTAAGTTTTTGATGGAAACCCTCACATTAATTGGACATGAGTATGAGTATGAGTTATACCAAAATTTAAAATTGAGTACGAAAATGGAGATGAGAATATATATATATATATATGTATATATATATATATGTATATATATGTATATATATATATATACACACGCTATCCTTGATTCCATATATCCAACTTCATCCCTATTTTAAATTACTAAAACACCCATAACTTATTAGGTAACATAAAAAAACTTAACTTTGTTATTCTTTCGTATCCTTAGTTTCGTTTCATTTGAAAAATCCTTATTCTTTCTCTGACCATACAATTTTTCATTCCCTATTTCAATTATTGCTAGACTTATTCAATATTAAAAAATTTCACTTATACCCATTAAAGTACTTTCTCTTTTATCATTATCTTTTTTTTATCATTATCTTGATTACACATTCTTCATTTATGTAATTTCGTTCAAATGATGTATTACATTTTAAGAAACATAAGTCTCAATTTCATTAAATTAAATAGTTTTTAGGAAACACTTTTGATTATTTCTACTCATTTTTAATATTCTTATTTATTATTTATTTTTTCACATAGAAATATTCAACTCTCAATTTTTTTCACATGAGATAGTCAAATTTAAATAATATTATAATAAATATATTGTTTTACTTGCATTTTGTAAAATTTTAAAATGAAATTGTAAACATTGAATTTGTTATAAAAAAATATTAAACTACTTATGTGGAAGTTAAAATTGGAAAAAATGAAAAAAATATTCAAAAAAGCTTAAGAATGAACATTTTTTTTTTCCACTGAGATCATGATTTATTTTTTATTTTATGTAATTTGCTTACTTGATGTAATTAATTGAATTTTTAATTATTTATAATATAATTTTAATAATCTGATTATCATATAATTAACTTAAAATGTTTAAAAAAAATAAACTCAAAACCCAACTTGTTCATAAATTTCACCAGCAGCAAAAAAATATAATAAAATGTAAAACTAAATATTTTAAATTTTGTTGAGAAGGTGGGTTAGGCCCGTTGGGTGAAAAGCCCAACCCACACTCTCCAGCAACAAAAAACCCTAATCCAGTAATCCTTCTGCGCCTCCCTCTTATACTCAAAACCTTAGCACAGACACACAGAGGAAGAGACCAACGAACCAACCATCAGTGTTGTGAGAGAGAAAGGGAGAGAGAAAAATGGTTTCAGGTTCAGGGATCTGCGCCAAGAGGGTGGTTGTGGACGCGCGCCACCACATGCTGGGAAGACTGGCCTCGATCGTGGCCAAGGAGCTTCTCAATGGGCAAAAGGTGGTGGTGGTCAGGTGCGAGGAGATTTGCATCTCCGGGGGACTCGTGAGACAGAAGATGAAGTACATGCGTTTCCTCCGCAAGCGCATGAACACCAAACCCTCTCATGGCCCCATTCACTTCCGGGCTCCCGGCAAGATCTTCTGGCGCACCGTTCGTGGGTTAGTTTCATACCTTTTTGCCTCTTTTGAAAAAAAAAATCATTAATTTACACTTTTTTAATATTTGCAATTGGTAGGACATTGTATAATTGAAACCTCGAGTTCTAAAAGTCTAATTTTTTCCCATGACATGATGAATGTCTTAGTAAATTGATGTGTATTGATGTTTGTTGATGAAAAATTGTATCTTTCACAATGAATATTGTGCTTGATTTTAATCGTGTTTAAGGGGTTAAGTGATCCGTGTATTCAACCTTGACTAGTTGGGTAGTGTTTGATGTTTTGGGGATTAATTTGTATTTTTTTCAATGTTAGATACTAATCCTTGCAATGAAGGATAGTGGGATTGTGTTTCGATGTTTTGGGGATTACTGTGTAATTTTTGCATTCTTAGAGTATGTGTTGCGATGAAGGATATTAATGTTGTTAATTAGTGGGATGTTTTTCTGAGAAGGATGTTTGTGTTTTCAGGATGATTCCTCACAAGACAAAGCGTGGGGAAGCTGCTCTTGATCGATTGAAGGTGTATGAAGGTATTCCTCCTCCATACGACAAGACTAAGAGGATGGTTGTCCCTGATGCTCTCAAGTGAGTTTTCCTTAGTATTTTTATTAATTTAGAAGAATTGATTTCGGTTCCTCAATCTGTTTGGATGTTATTATTGTGGTTTTTGTGGATGCTGAACTGGTGAATGGAATTAACTAGGGTGTTGAGGCTTCAGAAGGGACACAAATACTGTCTTCTAGGCAAATTGTCATCTGAGGTTGGATGGAACTATTATGATACCATCAGGGTGAGTTCTTACCTCCTTTTTTTGTGCTTATTATTTTATTTTTTTCCTGGTGAATTGTTGAGGAAAATCACTGGGTGAGTTATGTATGACAATTTGGTCTCAGTGTAGCATAATGTGGCTCTGCTACTGTTGTAATTTTTTATTTTTGGGGTTTCTAATTGCTATGTTGCTAACAGGAACTGGAAAAGAAGAGGAAGGATAGAGCTCTATTGTGTTATGAGAGGAAGAAGCAGCTTGCCAAATTAAGGGTGAAAGCTGAGAAGGTTGCAGAGGAGAAGCTTGGTTCCCAAATTGAAATCCTTGCTCCTGTTAAGTACTGAGTAGTATGCTAGTTAGTGTTTTGAAGTTTTGGTTTGAGGTGTATACCAATCGAACTCCATTTCAGTTTTGCTGGTCATCTTGGACTCTAGATATGATAATCTTGGAATTTGTTTTACTTTGTTTGCTTTAGAATTTTTATGTCATCTGATTAAGTTATTATATGTTTTCTTTTGTGTTGCCCCTATGGTGTGATATAATGATTTGATTGTGGAAGTTAAATTTTACGTCCCGTATGAAGATGGACTAATTCCCATATAATGCTGTTTTTTACACCCGAGTATAGGGAAACAAGTTCGTTCTAAAATTTATTGGATCAAGAGAATCCACACAGTAACATGTTGTAAAAAAAAATTATAAAATTGCTGCAAACAATATTTCAAACATGTAATAATATCTATAAACATTCTCTTTGTTAACTTGTTCATGCCTAATGCTGGGATGTCAAAAAAGTTTTCGAAATTCATAATTTTTAAGTATTACAAAGTCATTTAGTTATGTTCTATTTTACTGTGAAGAAAACTATAATTGTCAGAACAAAAATTTCTAATTGTTGCCATGTCATGCTAAAGTCTCTAATCTCTATTTTCTTTCATGTTTTCGAGCTTCAATATTTTTTTACCATAATGTCTTTTTTGTGTTGAAGTTTTGTTTCATCAAAAGCATAATTTTTTCACGGTAAAGAATTAGATGACAATTAAAGGTGCACAATATGATTTTGCAAATAGCTTAAAGTTAGATGGTTCGATACTTATTTTATAAAATGTATCCATATGAAGTTTTTTCCTTAAACCAACCAATTGAACAATGCTGTGTTCGCATCATTAATTTACCTTGTGTAAATTTCCTAATTGATTTATCATATTCCTTAGATTTATTAGTTCACAAAAAATAATTTTACACATTTGAATATCATGAGAAATAAAGAGTGTTTATTTAAAAACAAGAGGGAAGCAAAAGGTCGAACTAATTGAAAGGAAAAGTTGCTATAATCTTTTTGTAGAGTAGAATTCATGACATTTTTAGGTTTAGGGTCTATGTCATATACATCAAATACAAAAAAATTGAAAGGCATTGGGAATATTACAGTTAAATAAGGAGTCAATTGAATACCCATTCTTGGCTTTGGAGAGACATGGTTTGTAAATAATAGTTATAAATGACATACAAAAATGTGACAAGATATATTGCCAATCCAAACGCCGAATAACATCCAAATAATTGTCGTTTTGGAGTATTGTATTAGAAATGAAAAGATAGGAGAGTAGATGATAAATTGTATTCTAGACATAGATTATAATATTTTTCTCCTCATCAGCTACAATTCTACACTAATTTTGACGACAAACTAACTTTGTTCTTTCATTCATTGTTTTCTCTATGTGAGAGGGAAGAGGTATTGGAGGCATGTGACTGAGAATTCTTGTTGAGGATGAAACCTTTACTCGCAATGTTTTTGTAAAATGTCCTAAAGCTCTTAACACCGTCATCTAAATTACTCTGCAGCATCTGAGGGGAAAACAGTTCTGGCTTTTCTGAAGCTTTTTTGACCGAGATTACTGCCAAATTTATCTACAAAAAGAGATTGTGGAAGTCACAAACAAGTTTAATGATGGAGTAGTAACAATACTTAAACCCAATAACACTTTTTGATTCATATCATAACAAGTAAAATTAGATACACTAAGGCATTTTTTTCCAACTCTGCTCTGATCACATTGCCTTTGCTGCCTGCATTTGTTTAGGTATTAAAAATAAGAATTTGTTGAAAAAATAACGTTTCTTACTCCTGAGAAATACAAACAAACTATTCCATAAGTTGTCACTACTGATTTACCTAAATATTACCGGTTAATCAACACTAGAAACAAAATTGGATCTTACAAATCCTAACATTTCAGTTGAGCATATACGTCAAACAATTTCAAACTTACAATCCTTACACGATGTTTGATCCTCTCAACTTCTAAAACCTATATAACTATTCATCATAAACTACTGAATAGTAATGAATTTAAAACAGCCTACTCCACATCTTTCATTTGTTTCTATGGGTAGGCTCTCCTCTTTAATATAAGGCAAAACGGTGATTGGTGATCACAAAGTTGCGGCATTCAAACATGTACTGTTTGATTAATTAATGTAGCTTGTTTACTGTAAATTATACATCAATTTGAAGATCTCAGATCAAGAGAAGCTGTGTTTCCATCAACTAATAGTCACTCTTGTAGTCTTGTAATGTAATATCCTAGTTAAACAAATAGAAGTAAAGTAATTCAGCCTTTTATACATATGGATAGTATTTGATCATGAATAATGTCTAATATGCAGAGAATTTAACTTTGTATTTTTGATGGTCATGGTCCTTGAATCTTGATCCTATATGCACATTATTAGTTACAAACATTTTCAAAGTCATGCTTGCTGTGTCTTCGAAAAAAAATCCACCAATTAATCACTGATAAAACTTATAATGGAGGAGCAAAGATGAATATATTGGAGCAAGGCATAAGAAGAATAAATCAAAATAGGCCAGCTAAAAACAGTGTAAGCAATAAACTGATAGCGATGATAAAATCAAGAAAACAAAAATATATTAAAGGAAGTAAATGCTAGGCTCAAAACAAAGTGATGCTTCTAACAATGATAAAGTTGTCATCATACCGATTGTGAGGCCTTCTGCACCAAGGCTTTGGCAAGTGGCACTATGCAAAACCTTTAGACAGAAAAAAGAAAGAAAATTAATTAGCAAGTAAAGTATATATGAAAAAGGTGTTTTGTTGCTTAGCTTGTGTAGATAATTTCATTTGCTTTTTGCGCTCCTTAAATTAGAAAACTAAGCAGTAGATCGCACAGACAATGCTTATAAAGTACATCATTGACTTTTTGTGTATTCAGAAGCCACATAAAAAGATTTAATAGAAAAGGGAAATGTCTTACATTCCTCTGCCTCCATCAAGTGCTTCCTCTGCTGGGTCTTTCCACTCATCGATTCTGTCAGACAAACCAATATTTGAAAAATATAGTAGGGACAACATTAATACATATGAAAGAGAGAGAAAGGGAAAGATGGGGGAGAGAGATTACACCCATCCATAGCGATGGTCAAACAGAAGCTGCTTAGAAGATTGTCTGGAGTTTGAAACATTGACTCTTGAGCTTGAGGATTCCATCTACCACACTTATTTCCTATACTGAGAGTATAAGGAAGTACCTTTGTGTTGATAACTGGAAAAGAAGCTGTAACAACAAAGAATTCAGACAGTCAGAGATTTGTTTAAGATCCAACATAGGGGACATTTTGTATTAGATAATTTTAGCTTTTCTTTGAGCCAATTTCGAAACATATGTCAACTTAGCAAAACTTTAATAGGTTCTGAGACGTTGAAAACTAAGAAAAAAAGTGAAATAAACAGTTTCATTAGCAAGATTTAAAAAAATTATGTATAGTTTTAAAAGATAGGTAAACTATCATAATTAAATTTTTCACCCTGTAGTTAAATTTGACACTCAGCAATTCTTCAAAACAATCATCGGCAAAAGTTCATAGTCAATTATCAATTAATCCACAATAAGTCTTTTTAAGAGTCTGGTTGGACAATTTTTTACAGAAAATCCATAAACTAAAATTGGTTTATAACAGAGAGTAACAATTGAAAATGCAATAATATGCTAGAAATTGATCAACAAAGGCTTTTGTATTACATATGGTATCATGAGTGTTTATATACAATTAGGGAAGCAAAATAAACAACTGTACAGTAAATAGAAAACGTAACAGAAGAATACAGTAAATAGTAACAGAAAAGTAGAAATTAACAGTATTAAGAGCCCCCCCTCAAGCTGGGAATGAATATTTAACATTCCCAGCTAGAAACAAATGGTTTGAAAAACAGTAGGAGATAAAGCCTTGGTATACACATCAGCAAGTTGTAAAGAAGCAGAGATTGGCAAGAGTTTGAGCAGTCCACTGTTAACTTTTCTCTAACAATGTTGATATCATTATGTTTAGTGTGTTCATGGGAAACTTGATTAGAAGAAATCTGTAATACCGATTGGTTATCACAGTATAACAGTGATAGACAAATGAATGGAGGGCAAAAATCTTCATGAATAAAAGTCAACCACTGAATCTCACTAGTAGATGCTAAGGCATGATATTCTACCTCTGAAGAACTTCTAGAATCAGTGGATTGTTTCTTAGAACGCCATGATATTAATGAATCACCAATATAAATTGAAAAACCAGTAATAGAGTGCCACAAATCAATACAGCTGACCCAGTCTGAGTCACTAAAGACTTTATGTTGAAGAATACTATTTGCAGCAAGAAAAATACCAGAACCAGGTGTACCTTTCAAATAACGAAGAACACAAAAAGCTGCTTGACTGTGGTCTAGAGTCAGGCAGGAAAACAAAGTGACTTAAATGTGGAATTAGAGTGAATCCTGGTGTTATAATCAATAGGAGTTGAAACAGGATGTGATGCAAGCATACTATTATCAGATTGTAAATCCAAAACGTATTTTTTCTGGAAGATATGGATTCCTCTTCATTAAGCTCTCCATGTAAAAATGCATTATTTATATCTAGCTCTCCATTTATGAATAGCTACAAGAGCTAGAGAAAATGGACTGTTGTGAGATTTGCAATAGGGTAAAACGTATTAACAAAATCACGACCTTCCATTTGTGTATAGCCCTTGGCCACTAATCAAGCTTTGTAACGTTCTATGCTGCCATCTACACTGTGTTTAATTTTGAAAATCCAGAGACATCCCATTGTAGTTTTGTGAGGGGGTAAATCAGTGAGAGTCCAAGTATTATTTGCTTCTAAAGCAGTAATTTCAACATGCATAACCTTAAGCCAACAATCAGACTTGGAAGCTTTCGATATGACTTTGGTAAACATGATATAATGATGAAAAGAACGAGAGACAATTATAAGAAAAGAAAATTTTCAAGAGGATAACTAATACCTGCAAAATTGATACTAGTTAGTGTATATGCTTGGTGATAATCTTGAAGGTAGGTAAGGGGTTGACGTGAACGATTGGAATGTCGAATATTAATGGAATGTCGAATATTAATGGATTGAGAGACTTGAATTTCAGTAGAAGGAACAATGTTAACGGTATCAGTATAAATATTTGGTACCTGAGTAAGTGTAGATGATCTGACAAAGGAAAAGAAGTGGATACAGGTAAAGAAGGTGAAGAAGAAGGTACTAGAGAATTGTGATGAATGTAAGGAAAATGATCTTTGTAAAAAATTACACAGGGATGAGCTCCAGGATCAAGTTTCTTGCAGTGTGCAGTGTGCAGTGATAGTACTTGCATAGCATAAACAGCCAAACACACGTATAATAGAAATGTCACATCTAAATTTATGAAGATTTTCAAAAGTTGAAGTGTTATTTAAAAAGGGTGTTTGAATGCAATTAATGAGGTATGTGCATGTTGTAGTGCAAAACACCAAAACTCTTGTGGAAGATGAGACTGAAAAAGTAATGTTCTTGTAACATATAGAAGATGTTGGTGCTTTGGTTCTACTATGCCATTTTGCAGTGGAGTTTCAATGCATGTTTGATGAACAATTCCTTTAGAAGAAAAATAATCATGCATGTCAAATTCAACTCCATTATCATAGAAACAACAAATTGTATTTCCATTTGAGTGATAAATTGAATTATGTGAGGAGAACAAGTTTCAGCTTTTGAAAACATAAGAATTATCCAAGTATAGCGTGTATGGTCATCAACAATAGTTAAGAAATATTTATGTTCATGCATGGAATGGAAGTAATAGAACAAGGTCCCCATATGTCTATGTGTAAAATTTCAAAACACGGAGTAGCATGAAAATTACTTAAAGGAGATGACAACTTTCTTTGTAAGGTAAAAAGAATTAGAAAATTGAACTTGACCAGAGTGAGTAGCAAAAACCTGTTGACCATTAGGTAGCGTAACAGAAATAAGGTTAATAAGTTTTACAGAAGAAAAGTTTTGTAAGAGGAAACATGGTCTGTAGCTCCTGAATCTAAGATCCAAGAAGCTACACATTGAAATTGAGTTTGTTTGATTAAAGCAAGTAATGCCTAAAATTGGTGAGGTGAAAAAGAAAAACGAAGATCATTTCTTGTCACAGTGTTATTAACAAATGTGTGTTTGTTATTGGAAAAGTAGTTTCTAGGAGGAAATCCATGCTTGTGATAGAAAACATCTATAGTGTGTCCCGTTCATCCACAATGAGTGCAAATTTTCCACTGTGATTGTTAGCAATTTTTTCGTGTTTTGTATTTGAGGGAAATCCGGTGATTGCAATATCAAACACTTTCTGTATGTCCAAATGGCCACAATGACTACAAGAACTTATAGTAGCTACATTTACTAGTGGGTTTGAGGAAAGATGTGTAATAGAACCAAGAATTTGCCGTTCTTGTTGTACAACATATGAACGTAACGGATCCATGTAAACACATGAGAACAAACATTATTGTATTGCTCGTTTAATCCGCGTAAAAACTGCATTGCTCTATCTTCAAGTTTGTGCTGAGGAATGACACATGAAACTTTGCATGAACATTTAATGGAACAAGTACAAACATGATCTGGTCTAAAATTCTCCAATTCATCCCACAAAAGCTAGAAACTATATGTTTAGAGGAACTATGTAAGAGTTTCTAAACTTTTATACACAAGCTAGAAACTCATTCAACTTTTCCTTATTTTCTCTCATGGAAGTGCTTATGGAGAAGTTTGTCTAAACATGCTCTAAAGTTTTAACAAGATGATTGGAATTTTAACAGTAACTCCTCAAGAAAAGCATGGTCAGATACAAAATAGTTAATCTATGCCTGTGTCAAGACACCAACATACTTAAGCTAGATACAATATAATGCATAAAATTCGCTCTACCATTTTTCTCAACTTAGCCTCAGAATACTTAAAAAGCAAATCAGAGAAGGAAAACAATGTAACTATTACACATGTCAGATTCAGCCCAATAAAGAATTTAAACAAAAACTAATGTAGCAATAGTATCTCTGCCACACATGACCTGATTTCTGTTAATTTCATCAAACACCCTTCACCAGGTTTTAAAACACAGTCTGTGATAATGATTTCGGTATAATGTTAAGCAATTGTGGCCACAAACAGCCATATTTGTCCAAATTTCTCACAATTTCAAAGATTGTGATGAAACCTTGACTATGACCGAAATTTAAGACCAGTGATGTGTGTGCTATTTAACTTTTACACCAATCAAAGAATTACTGAGCACCCAACTTTGAAAACTTTCAAACACAAACGACTGTAATGTATAAATTCTATACCCTTGAACAGAACATAAAGTTCTCTCCATTCTGAGAATTAACAGGTAAGTTAAACAAGGAAAATACGTTATCAGTGACATTTCCAATCGTGAAACTAACCTAGAAGGTACCATAAGTAGAGGAAAACGAAAATTAGACAAAGAAATGAGTTACCTTTTGGATAAAAATTGAAGCTTGGAAATGGGTGTTGCTCAAAATAACGATTATTTAGATGGTGTGAAGAAAGAAATGCGTTTGTGTGAAGCGGCAGCAGAATAAGCTCAGAAAAGATAAAGCTGCGATTTGATGTGTGTGTTTTTATTTTTTATTTATAAAATAGATGTTTGGCAATCATGAATCAGAATTGAACATAGATCTTAGGGCGAATAATTTTTTTAAGAATTACCTTCTTATTTAATATTTGTAAAATAAAAATAGATAATATTTAATTAATACCAATGTAGTATTTTAAATGTACAGTGTTAATGTTTATGTTTATATACTTAAAATTTGAAACTAACAAATACTTTTATTTTCATAAAAACTTGATTAATTCAAGGTTTAATGTTCAATGTTCGAACTGATTTTAAATAAATTATTATATTTAAATCATATTACAAATATAATATCATAATATTATAATGTTAAAATGTAAATTTTTTAAACATATATTTATAAGTTTTTAACTTTTAAAGAGAATATAAAAATTATAATAAAATATGTTATCGTGTTTAAATGAGAATAAATAAAATAAAATGAAGCACTTCAGTGTACCTAACCCTTATACAAAAATCAAAATCAGTTTCTTTGCTCCCAACCAGCTAAGAATCCAACCGACCTTACACCACTTTATCTAAAATTACAAACCAAAACAAGATATAGAATCTCAATAACATCAACCCACCCGTGAAACACACCTTCATGATAAACACAGAAACCAACACTTAAACCATGTATTTGTCAGCAGTCTGACATACACCAAAACCTAATTGCCAAAAAACAACAACCAAACATGCGAGAAGAAATTATAATTCAGACAGACCTGCACACAACACAAACACCTTCCAAGCACAACCCAAGGGGACACACCACTACTTCCAAGTATGGGCAAAAACATTAGTTAAAAAATCCCAAAAAATCAATCTTTCAAATATCTCATACAACAATGAGATTTCAAACACTAATCTGAGTAGGAGAAAACAACTAATCTTTCTTTTACCGTGACCTAATACCAAGTCTTCCTTTGTACCACAGTAAATACCTCCACTAGATTTACCCATTCTTAAACACAATCTTATTCCTGTGATTCCAAATTTCACTTACAATGCCTACCCAAATGCCTCCCCAACACCTAATAATAACATGTTTCAAGCCTATAGGTTTAAACATCCTAAAATGCATTTGTGCATCACAATGTAGAACCGAAGAAGACCCCAGCCACTCGAGACACATAACCCAAATTCTCCAAGAGATCCTACATTCAAAAAATAAATGTCTTACCGACTCTTCTTCCACACCACACAGGGGACATCGATAACTCAAGGTATATCACGTCTCAAGAGATTGTCCTTAATGAGAATGACATTACATAACACCCTTTGTACCGAAGGTAAAATCTTTAAAGTCTAGAATTCCGCGAAGAGTTCCTCAACTACTACAGACTCCTCCCCCATGAAAATATTATAGGTTGCCTTCACAGAGAAATCTGTAAAATCAACATCCCTCCAAAGTCATTTATCGGGCTTAAATCCACCCTATCTTGTTAACCTCTTATTATCCAACATCTGCAATAAAAGAACAGCCAAACTTGATTCCCACGCAAAAAGATTTATTCTCCAGCTTCCACAACCAATTATTATTATTATTATTCCAAACCCCAATTATTATTAAGTCCAAAATTTTAATAACACTTATCAATATTTATTATTGATAATAAATTCATATGTACATAAAATGATAACAATTTTAGTTGTTTTAAGAAAAAGCTTTTAAATAATTTATCATTAGATATTTTTAACTGAATTGACTCAAACCGATTTTCGATTATTTGAAGAGTAATTTCTCAAGTTGGTTTGTGATTTCTTTGAATCGATTATTTGATTTGTGAATGGTCAGATTTGATTTGATATGGAAAAATGAAAAATATATTTTGAATTTAAGATATATATTTTATATTGTGATAAGCAAATTGTTTTTTTTTTCTTGATAATATCTTATCAAAATTTGTTAAAATTTAATATAAAAATAAAGTTAAAAGTAATAGATTAAAAAGTTAAGTCATCAAAATAACCAAGTTTATGCATAAGATAAAGATTAAGTTCGATTGTATTTATTTTATTTTTTTAAGAAAATAAA
>Ga0123341_1000890_pt1 | contig 20812 bp, 13 predicted proteins | sample Turbeapinknodule_FD_89959 | JGI IMG/M metagenome (GOLD analysis project Ga0123341, IMG submission 89959) | Root nodule microbial communities of legume samples collected from Mexico - Turtle bean Mexico pink nodule | ecosystem: Host-associated > Plants > Roots > Nodule | place: Mexico: Nepantla...
ATCGTAAATAAATGTAAATCTTGAATTATTTAATGTCCTATTTAAATAAAAAATATAAAAAAATTAAATTATACAAAATCTTAAATAAATACAAATCCTAAATTATTTAATATTCTGTTTAAACAAAAAAATCTGAATTTTTTAATATTTTATTTGTTATAATTATTATTTAAGGCAATTACATTTTCTCTAATACTATAAATAATTAAATATTAAATCTTAATTTTATCAGTATTATTTTATCTTATTATAATTATTAGTATTATTTATTATTGTTATTATTAACTGTAATTGTTTATTTTTTTTAATATTATTATTAAATATTTTTATTATATAAAAAATTTATGTTCTTCTTCTCGTTCTCCTTATGCTTCTCTTTCCCTTTCTCCTTCTACTTCTTATTCAATTCAACAACTATAACTAGGGATAAGAGCATTCAACGCACTAAGTAGCACCCTCAAAAGTCTTATTTATACTTTTCTTAGAACATTAAAATTTTTTGGCAAACTCGTCGTGGTGGAACTGCTCAATTTTGTTGTCAAACTAAAGGTAGATAGTTTTATTTTTGGGTAGATAGTCTCTATTTGATCGTCTAATGCTTGGTGTAGATCATTTGGGTTCCTGTTTTCAGTTTCGTTTTTATTTTTGGGGTAGAGAGTCTCTGTTTGACCATTTAATGCTTGGTGTAAACGATTTGGGTCCCCTGTTTTCATTTTTTAGGGTAGAGGGTCTCTGTTTGACCGTGTGATGCTTGGTGTAGAAAATTTGGGCCCCTATTTTCATATTCATTTTTGTTTTTGGGGTAGACGGTCCCTTTTTTACCATCAAATTTTTGGTGTAGACAATTTGGGTTCTTGTTTTCATTTTTTTTGGTAGACGGTCTCTGTTTAATCATCTAATGCTTGGTGTAGACGGCTTGGATCCTTGATTTTATTTTTGTTTTTGGGGTAGACGGTCTCTGTTTGACCGTCTAATGTTTGGTGTAGATGATTAAGGTCCCTATCTTTTTTGAGACCTTTTTATGCTCACTCCATTTTTCACTCTGTGTTCTTCTTCTCTATTCTCCACCTTTCTTTTTGTTTCTCCTTCTTTGACAATATATTTTCTTATGTTATGTTCTTTTCTTTTGGCTCAATTTTTTGTTTGAAAAAAAAAAATCATGGATAATCGATTATGCATAATCCCATAATCGATTATCCATTTTTTTTCACACATCACTTACTTACAAACTATGGTGTCTACCAAGTCGCAACCCACCACCACTAGCAAACCATCGTCTTGACCTCCACTTCAAAAACACGAAACCATTTAGTAAAAGTAAGGGCATTTCACTCATCTCTTAATGACTAACGTGGCTTTTCTTTCCTTTCTCTTCATAGAAGCGAGGAAACCCCACCCTTCCCCTGCCCCCACAAATCTCCGCTCGTCTTTCTTCACACATTAGCAGAAACAAATAGCATCGTCTCCCCCAAATTTGTCTTCATGTACAGTACATCAGTGAAAACAAACACAATGTTATAATTCACTCTTTGATTTTTATTTTTTTCTCTTTGCATTGAAAGAACACGGTAACTTTAGAAAGTGGAATTTTAAATAGAGCTATTAAAATTAATTTTGTAAAAACTTTCACTAAGGGCACATCAAATGTTATGTGGGATCGAATAATGATTTTATAAAGTATGTTCACAAACCTTTTAGAGGGGATAATTAACAAGTATTGTAATGTGTAATAGAATAATTAACAATAACATGATTTTTATAATGGATCTTCCCAACCTAGACCATATCCAGTTCTACAATGCCAACATCAGTAATGCCAACATCAGTGAGTCTAATTAATAAAATGAAATTACAAGTATTATTACTGTCACTTTTGGTTTACAATGATTACATAAAGTAGTTGTTGATTATCTAAGTGCACAATGTCTTACTAGACTAAATACACAAAGTGATTATAGGTTATCTACTAAAACCTCCCTAATTTAAGCACAAGTACACAAGGCATCTCCAAAAAAGTAAACAAAACATCTTTGGCCTATACAACAATGAAATTGTGTTTGCTTCTAGAGATAACTTCGCAATAGTAAATTCTTTACGATTATTTTCTCTCTATTAAGTCTTCTAGAAGAAAAATTACACGTTAAACACTTGAAAGCTTTTAAACATTACTCTCAAGCATGTGAGACTCATTAGATGTTTCTTAGAACCTTAGCCTTTTCTACATGAAAGCATTTTCTTGTATAGCCATCTAGAAAGGACTATTGTAGGTTTTGTGCTTCAAAGCATAATGTGTTAGAGCATTTTCACAGGTTCAAGACTTTTCGCTAACATCATCTGCTATGTAATACAATGAGATATGTAAGCCACAATTGATCTTTAAGATGTCTCTACATCATTAACAATACAAAATTAAACAACATTGATAAATGGTACTTTGCATTAAAATCTTTCTTGGAGGTCATTCTTAGTCAACTCATAAAGATTAAGCGGTGTTATATCATAAAGATGTTCAATACTAGGTACTTATAATGTGTGTTTATTCTTCTTTACTTGAGAGAGATTGTTTCTTGATCCAAGCTTCCAAGGGACTTGTCTAATATTTTGCTTTAGTATCTGGCATAATGTATTTTCTTTTGCTATATGTGTTTATTTTTCTGCAACATCTAGTGTTTATGTTCTTCTAAGCTTCTTTGGAGTCACTTGCTTCAATAGTAGACTTCATGTCTATTATACTCTTTTCTTGTTAGACTTGCATTTATTAATAAGATCTTTTTATCAAAGTAATGTGTCAATTGATTGTATGGTCATTTAATATTGACATACTCATCTATCACTTCTTGTGTTTAGTATAATTTGTTAGTTCTTATATAGCAAGCTCGTCTAATCTTATGTTTTTTGTTTGTGACTTAACTTGCATCTTTGTCAACAACTTGTATTTTATTCATGATTTAATATCATCTTCTACTTTTGTCTAATAAATGTTCCACACCAAGTAACTTATATTTGTTTTATTTATTATCAACAAAACTTAGATTCAATATCAAGAGTATAAGATTAAAACTTGCATCTAAGAACTTAACTTGTCTTGATCTTAATATGGTCTATATGTTAAAAGTATATTTACATATAGTTATTAAATATGAGAAGTTAAAGAATATAAAAAAAAAAGTTTGTTTTCATTTAATTTTGCTCAAAAATGTAAAAATTCATGTGGGGATTTCTTTTTTATAGAGCCTATTCGTAACAAGCATTTATGACCTATTTTTGCATAATTTACATATAATTAAAATTAATATTAAGATATTAAGTTAGTCTAGAATTAGTATTCCCTAATGGACTTAGGTATTATGCTCATTATTTTTTTTAATTTTTACTCACTTCAATATATTAGCATAACTTGTTATAGACTTGGAATGCTTCAAGAGTATTTTATAAGTAGAAGAAAAAACTCTTCAATTTTGTTTCTAGTCACCTTTTCCTAAATTAGATTATTTCAGGTTCAAAACGAAAATTGAAATTGCAAACTCTACACTTTGTACACACTTTGACCTTCTAATCTTAAAATGAACATAGGTAACTCAAACCAATATCAAATTAAGCTTATAATATAATTTTAGAAAGGTAACTGAATGGGCCTTAATTAAGAATACTTAAAGCCCATATATCAGCTTTAATATATTTTCCGAAAGGAAGAGAAAATTAGGGCAGTTTCTTCCTGCACCCCTACATATTTCTTCCTGCACCCCTACAATGTTATGCAAAGATCAAATTGTCCCAATTATTTTTTAAAAACCCTAAAATGCACTTGAACTGTATTTATTTTTTTTTGCATTATTTATGGAATTTGGAAAAATTTCGGATTGGCACTTCTGGTAAAATTTCGGATCCACCAATCCGTAATTCAAAATATGCATTTCACATTCAAAAAACCATCATTCAAAAAGAAACATTCTGGATCCACCAATCCATAACAAAAATATGCATTCCGGATTCAGAAATCCGTAATTAAAAAAAAAGCATTCCAGATCCATAAATCCGTAACAGAATTAGGCTTCCAGATTCAGCAATCCGAAAATCAATAATTTATGCAAAAATTGCTTCTGGAACACGCCCTTACCCAGGAAAAAAAATATTCAATTCCGGATTGATGAATCCGTATCACACTCCCAGATCCCTATTTCCAGTAACCACGGTATCCTTTTTCAAATAAAAGATTAAGGCCAGTTTCGGGATTTAAAAAATTGTGGGGGTGTAGGAAGAAAAATGTAGGGGTGCAGGAAGAAACTGCCGAAAATTAGTTACCAATAAAATTGGGTAATTGCTTCCTGCACCCAATATTTTTAGACCTGCACCCAATTAGCTTTTAAAATTCTAAAATTGTTTCTCATTTTAGAATTGAAAATCCAGAATAAAAAAATACATTCTAAAAAATAAAATCTGTAATATATTTTTTGTGTTCTGAAAGGAAATTCTAAAAGAAAATTAGAAAACCAAAATTTAATTTTAGAAAATTATTTTTGTAATATAAAAAATAATTCCAAACAAAAATCCAAAAACATATTATGGAAAAGAGATTTTGATATCTAGAAAAGTGATCCAAAAACTTAAATATAGAAATGTATTTTGGAATGTCAAATTCAGAATACATTTTAAGCTGCCTTTCATACCTATTTAAAAATTATAAAGAGTATTTTGGTCATTCGCATTAATGAATGGGTACTCGTCTAAATTTGTTGGTGCAGGAAGCAATTAACATAGTCACATTTCTTGATCTAAGTCTAAATATAAACTTGTGCAACACACTCACATGCTCTCTCATTTTCTCTAAATTCTTTTTGCATTCTTGAAGTTTTGATTATTTCTTTAATCGATTATTAAATTCTTTAATGGATTATTTCTTCACCAATTCAAGGATTTCATCCAAATTGGAGTTTCCAAATTACTTTCTGATCTCATATGCTTTCTTCTATTCGTGTTTCCAATTATTGATTCGCGTAAGTGACTATGAATGTCCTTTGAGATTTTAATATAAATAAAATTAAGATTGATTAATTTGATTTGTTAGAGATTAAGTTATTAATCGATCACCTAAATCTGTGAGAATATATTCTTGAAATTTTCATATTTTTTTACTTTTTTTTATCGACAATAAACAATAAATAAATATGAATCATTTTAGGGGTGATTCAATCCTTATACAAGAACTCACCCATAATTTTCATCACAATACTTACTCCAAAGTCTGCCTAAACAGAACTCTCCTAGCTAACCTAGAGGAAAACATTTAGGGAAAACAATCAAATAGCTTGAATGAATACGTTATAAGATCATACTCATACAACCAACGGATCTATGCACCAATCAGAAAAGGAAAAATTCGCAAACTGTGACTTGGATGTAACCCCTGACCAAACCTTTAATTAAACCAAAGCAAAAGCTTCTGGAACATCCACTACTCCCCGTTAAAAATAACCATGTTTCCAAACCTCGTTGACTACTGCGATCCAAACAACACCTCAAACTTCATTCACCGAATCAACCTAAACTGAGAAAATTTTAACAATGGAACGTTGTGAAACACGCTCAGCACGTCCAACCATGCACAACAATGGTTTCACAATAACCAAGCAAATCTGCACTCAAAGAACAAATGGGTGTTAGTTTCCTCCTCAACCCCACAAAGACTACACGTGGAGTTTGCAGCAATGATCCTGCGCCTTTCCAGGTTAGCCTTAGTGGCTAACTTGTTTTCCAACACCCTCAAAGTCGTAACCAAAACAATAGGTACAATTTTACTTTTCCAAAACTTTTTAAACACCGTCCCATTCTCCCCTACTCCTTCCTTCCTTAGACGGAGGTATGCCGATTTAACCGTGTACCCAAACTCCTCTCTTTCCTTCCAGACTCATCTATCCTCCTTATCCAAGTCGAAATTCACATCTTGAAATTCCTAAAAAATTCATATTCTTTTACTGTGACTTCAATTTCATGAATAAATGTTAGATGATTATCTAAATAATAATTATTTTCGTTTTGGTTAAACTTTGGATTGATGTGTTCGTTTGTTGACATTTTCCCAAATTCTTTTGTTACAATTTCAATTTTAAATTGATTTTCATATTGCATTAATTACGTTTAGAATTCCTTGATTATAGTGTACTAATGGATTAAAATTAATTTATTTGTATCCTTACGAGATGGCTTAGGTTATTCCTTGCATTAGATACATTAAAAGAATCTAATAATTTTTGTTCGATTTAATAATTGTTTATTGTGCTGTTTCCTCTTATCGCATAATATTAAGTGATGGAATGATGTTTTTTTCAATAAAGCTTTCATTTTATTCTCTGCGCATGTTAAAATATTTTGTGAGAAAAATTTGAGACTATAGATAAATTTTATATTCATCTTCCAAGTCATTGTAACTAGTCTTGAATGATTTTCTTCTATTGGTAGTTCAATTGCAGATTAAAAATACTTCATGTGAAAAATTATTGTTGAAATATCTAATTAGAGATACAAGTATAAACAACTTGGCATTTCTAGCAAATCCTTGGGTAACCAAAGATAATAGATAAAATTTTTAGATTCCATGTCAATAGAAGAGTCTCATTTAGAATGGAATCCAAAAATAAAAGCTTTCAGGAATCCCACTGAAAAATCCAAGTTTCATAAACATGGAATTTAGTTTTGATTGTATGTTTAAATAGTGAAAATAAAAAATATAATTTTATATCTATCAAATAAGTTATTAGTCAATTAGTTACAAGTTATGTGGTTAGACAAATGCAAATATTATTTAATTTGTTTCATCAAACAAATAAAATTGTTGTGCATTGTTTGATAAGTTTTTTTTTTAAAATGATGCAAGTGAGTGCACTTAATCAAGTTTAAACAAACAATAAATATACTTCGTCGGATAACATATAAAACTTTAAATGCTTATTTTATGCTTGCAAGAATTACACTTGTTCATTCTTTCAAGATCTTAAAACCCTTTATTAACATCAAAGATCTCTTAAAGAACATGTTGAAAGTTGTTTCATGCAAACAAATATTTTGAAAAAGGGAAGATGTCAAATATTGTGAAGCTCTACTATTCTTCAAAGGTGTTACCATAGAAGCCACACACATTCAATGCTAAGTTAAAGAGCATTTAATGTTTCTTGAAGTTTCAAGCATACTCAAAGACAAAAAGAAGCAATAGTAGCAAAAGACTCTCGCAATGACTACAAAGGAATTACAACAAATCTCTTATTCTCAAGCTCTTTATATAGAAAATCTCTTTAAAAAAGAAAATTTGATGAAAGTCTTGCTACAAGAACATGCACAAATCTGGACTTGTTTTTTTGTGTTATGGATTCCTGAATCCGGAATGATCTTTTTGAATTATGGATTGTTGGATCCGAAATAATGTTTTTGACTTATGGATTCATGGATCCGAAATGCAATCATTTTGTTTCATTTTTTATTTATTTGTAGAAGCATGGACAGTAGTGATGAATTTGAACAAGAATTATATGATAGGGTTGATTTGTGGGATGATGATGATATTGAGAAGTCAATATCCATGTTCTTCATGTTTTTCATCTTCATTAACATGTCTGTGCAAGAGAGCATCCTTGCCTGCACCTCTTTAGGGTTTTTTTAGATTAAGAATATTTTTGGAATTTTTAAAACTAATAAGGGCGATTTAGTCTTTTCATAAGAGTGTGGGGGTGCAGGAAGAAAAATGTGGGGGTGCAGGAAGAAACTGCCAAAAAAAAAAAGAGAGAGTAAAATGAAAAGCTCGATCCAGAAGGTAGCCTATATGTTTCAAAAAACTTGTTTTAGAAATTTTGTTTAGAAAGCTCGTTCCAAAATGCATTTCATAGTTCTGGAAAGCTTGTTCCAAAAATCCTCTTCCAAAAAGTTCATTCAAGAAAGCATCTCATATATTTTGGAAAGTTTGTTTTAAAAATTTTGTTCCAGAAGCTTGTTCTGAAATGTATTTTATATGTTGTAGAAAATTAGTTATGGAAATCATATTCCAAAAATTATGTTCCAGAAAGTTGTTCTAGAAGATTTGTGAAAAAGGTAATCCAGAAGTTACATTTACAAAGGATAAAATGATCATTTAAAGGATGGAAAAAAAAATAAATAAAAAATTGTGCAACCTATATTGGTCTGAGAGTGTATACATATGACACTAAGTCATACTATATAATATGATAGTTTTCTTTATCTCTGAAGTAAACTTAATCATAGACAGAACAGAACTTGCAGAAAAGAAAAATAAAGCACCAAACAGCTGCCAATGATATTAATAAATAAGTTGAGATCCTTCTATTTTATTCATTTAAAATACCTTCCAAAAATTCTTAAAATTTTAATTTCTTTATCCAAACAACTTATTTTACTGTAAAAAAATTAAATTATTTAAATAAATAATTTATCCTTTTAAATTACCTCATCGGCCATAAATAGGTGAATTATGTGTTATATTTAAATATATAATTCACTATAGGGATGACTCTACGCGATAATGAATATTATAAATATATTATGATCATTAACACAGGTAATTTATAATTTTTCTTTCTCACAAGGAGTGTGTATTCCAAGAATAAGTTACTCTTTGTATATTTCTTTTATTTTCATTTAATGTAACTATAAAAAACAAGTTATTTATTAGAACCGTTGAATTGAAAGAAAATAAATCATGGATATTAAAGAGCAGTTACTCTCGGAATAAATTAATTAACAACTTTAATTCTCTCAACTATTGACTACAATAAAAAATTGCAAAAACCCTTATCAAAATAAAATTGATATATTTGGTAAAATTAAAAATATTTATCGTTTTCGAATAATCAATCTAGGACCTTAGAGCCATAAAAAATGGACAACTGGATTTTGGGAGGCCTAAAACTTTTGAGGCTGAAGAGATGGAACAAAATAGGTAATTTCTTCCTGTAGTTTCATGTTTCCCTCTTGCCACCCATACATTTAAAAATATCAAAATTACCTTTGGATAGGTTTGCTTTCTCTTAGTTTTTCATTAATTTTTTTAATTCTTAAATATGAAAGTTAAAATTTGTGATTTTTTCATTCTCGAATGTATAATTCAGAATATATAATTTATATTTCAAAATGTATAATTTATAATATAAAATTTTGCATTTTAGATTATACAATAAAAAATACAAACTTATATTTTGGATTATAGAATCTGAAATGGATAATTTCAGTATTTTTGAGAGTAAATTAAGATATATAAACCTTCCAATCAATTTTCTGTGATTTTTCAACACAGGGAAGCCTTCAATCAGTTTGTTAACAGAAGGCCATTTGTAAAAACTTATTTTACTACAATCAAAATTCCAAATTGATACAATGCCTTGCACACCAAAGGAAAGAAGAAAATAACAAAACCGAAATGAACTTTCTTCTCTATCATTAATTATGAGAAAAAGACCTTATAAGAAGCATTGCATACACTGAATGATCAATTATAGTGTGATATTAGTTGTGATTCTAACAAAAATATTCCTAGTTGACAAAGACATGACAACTCATAATGCAGTCAAAAATAATCTCTAGTGGATCTTGAATAGATAGGCTCATTATTAGACAAGTTGAGTTCGAATCACTTCATTAACAAGCTTATTATATTTACCTTTAGTATCTGTCTAACAAAAGAATTTTAGTTGACAGAGATATGACAACTCATAATGTAGTTATACATAATCTCTGAAACATTTAGACTCCAATTATCAAAAAGTTATGAGCTTGAATCACTTCATTAACAAAAATGAACTTATTAACATATAACATTTGCAAATAAAAAAATGTAGCACTTTTTCTTTTGTTGAATTATGCCATACATAAAGTTCTTGTAATAAAGAACAAGTGAAACTTACACTTACAGTTCTCTTAGAACTTGATTAGTTGTAGCTAATAAACATGTACCTTAATCATCTCCTATTTAACTTTTTTACAAATTATATTTCCTACTTTTGCTTCCAAGCATTCCTCATTCTTGACAAGAGAATCTTTAACAATATTTATCATATACTCAGCCAAAGATATGATGGAGAAACTAGTTGTGTGTACTGATAATAAAAGCAGCTAGGATTACTGCATTGATGCTAATCCAGCGAGAAATCATTTAGCCATATGAGCACTTCATTCCTCTTCCATGTCATGAGACACAAAACAAATGAACCAACTGTTACTAATTAAGCCGACAGACATAAAATTAGTGTAACTTTGAAAAGGATAAATTAGATCTTTATTGAAAGTGAAGTAATTCTACTATTGACCATGGATAGAGAAGATTTAAAATAGTTTTAAATAAATAATTTTTTAAAATTTAAATTTATTTTATTTGTTGATCTTTAGAAATAAGAAAACTGTTTACATTTTCTTTATTGTGAAAAATAGGTTAAACAACTTTTGTAATTGGACCTATTAATAAGTTAGTGAGTGTGAATAATAAAGGGCTAAGAAACAAGATGTGAAAGTCATTTAAGCTCAATTGAGCTTACAAAGGTTTCGTCCGAAGCATGCAAGTTAAAGGAAAGAAAAATCAAAATGTTTTTTTTTTATCAGCAAAAAATAAATGAATAAAAGGAGACATTTCAGGGGTGTCTCAACTCTTATATAAGAGTCCAAAAGCAGCAAAAGAAAGCAACTAAGAATCTATAGAACATGCTTTAAGATTTTATATGAATACAACTTTGTCTAAGTACTTTGTTATCATCTTGAAGAAGCTCTTTATATGTCAAAGGCAATACATATAAAAGGTGCTAAAATGTTTTGGGATGGAAGATGTTAAGAGTGTGAACACAACTCTAACAACATTGATACGTCTTTCACAGTTCAATTCTACTAAAACTTATTCAGAGAAAGAATAATTTACTTGTTCTCCTTATGCTAGTGTAGTGGAGAATCTAATGTATGTGATTGAGTGCATGGACAAGATTGATACTAAGGACTGAAGTGAATAAGATTGACACAAAATGGAATCTTGGGAATATGTTCAAGAAGCTAGTTACAAAAAGTAAGTTCATGTACTACTTGAACTTGTTGAATGCTGATTGTTGGGAATAACTTCAAGGGAAAGAGGTTGCAATCAAAGCTAAGTTTTGCAAGATCATGGTATATTGAACTCTTTCAAGGGCAGAGCATATGATGATAGAGAGCTTCTAGTACTAGATGGTCTGACGGAGCGATAAATCGTCTGGTGTCTAATAATCATTGTATCAATTTAGGTTTCTATTTGTACTGTAACTATCTCATCCCCTTTATAAGGGTGAACTGTATGTGTTCCAAGATGATGCAATGCTGACTCAATAATAAGGTTGTATTCGTTTCTATCTTTGTTACTCGTTCTTTGTTCTTCATCTCAACTTTGGTGTGAATGGCTATATTTGCACAATTCTTTTATTGTTCTTTAGTGCTCATTTGACACCTCATGGAAAACAGTTGCAATATTGGCGTTAGAAAACCAATACCCATCTTGGAAGGGTTTCTTAGAAGCCTTGGTGAAGAAGTTTGGAGGAAAGGGAAAAAGAACAATTTTTGAGAGGTTGGCATCTTTGAGACAAATAAGGGGAGTACATGATTATGTTCAAGAATTCAAGCTCTTGGTTACACAAGCCACACCCAATGGAGAAAATAAATTATTGGGGTATTTCTTAGTTGGACGACCCCACGATATTCAAATTTTGTTACACCTACATGACATAAAGACCTCACACGAGCCATGGTGGTAGCCTATAACATTGAAAAAGCCATAATTCATGTGTAGAATTTTGGGAACGTGCAAGGGAGAAGTGCAAGTTTGGGTTTTAAATATCACAAAAGTGGAGGAATCATACCCTGAGTTGGGATTGTTGGGGGTGCAAATAGTTTTAGGATGTCAAGTGATAGATCTTAAAATTCTTGAGGGCCAATTTGTTTTGTGACTAAACAAGGTTTTATAGGGCTACAAAGTACGGGCACTTGTACTACTATGATGAGTTTTCCAGAAGAATATACTAAAGAAGATTATTTTATTATGGAATGGCCTTAGGGCTAGGACACTAACATCGTGAAAAAAGCGTTAGGGTGATATTTTAGCTAAGGGTAACAATTAATGAGAAGTGGGAAATAGCAAGAACGGAAGGTGTGAACTGGAATTAAGAAAAGAGAGAGGGAATTCTTTATATGAATTGTTAATCGGTGGATCTTTCGATATGCTCAACAAGGGGATTAACCCAATTTCAACCAATGAAGTTGAAAAGTGAAGTATAGGGCAATAAGTGCTAACTCAGAATCCAAAAGAAAGAATCAAGAACCATAAAAGGAGAACGTATTTGATGAACGACAAGCTTAAGTACATTACTAAATGTTCTAAAATTTCCCTTAGGGATGATGCGTCAAAGGAAAAAATACACAAAAGACAAGTGGAAGCTTCTACTCCACCAAGAACAAAAACAAATCAACCAAGGTTGAGGACAAAGAGGTTAGTTGATAGCAAAATGGCGCAACCAACGAGGTTAACACATCAAATGATTTTCTCCAACAACTTGTTAAGGAGAGTCAAGACTAGTACAAGTGTAATAAAGGAAGCACATAGACACTTGATGTTTATATTGATTCATCCCAACACTAGGCTATATTCAATTCTCCTGTACAAAATTGTAAGGAGTTTCACTACTCAAATAATAATTACAAGTATTCCCTATGTCACTTTAGCTTACAACGAATATACAAAGTCATTCCTGGTTATCCCTTTTATCTCCCCCTAAGATAAAGAATACAAGTAATCCTTTTTTTAAGTCACTTATGGTTTTCCCAATCCAAGTATTATATATTGCTACCTCTGGCTACAAAAAAAAGGTGTTGCTTAAGATATAAGGATAACTCTCAAAATAGAGGATGTACAAGTAAACACTCTCTATATCTTCTATAAGACGTATTGTGATCTAGAACTTAAAAGACTTGAAGCAGTAATGAATGGAAAGTATATTGATATTCGACATAAGATCGTTAGTTGGTTTTGCATATTTATTGAAATCTAAGATCGTTATGACTTGAGTGAGGATCTTTTGACATGTGTTAGAGTTGTAGCAAAGGTTGGTAAGCTTTTAGGTAATAAGGATCTTTGTTTCCCTTAAGTTGCTATGCTTCAAAGTACCTTTAGTACCGAATATCATTTTCTTGTACGACAACACCCATTTTAGCATACAACAACTAAAAGTTAGTTTGTTGTGTTAGAGACTTTATCGAATATGCGAGTCAACAAGCTAATGGCTTCTTGAGATGATCTTACAAATTCAAACCGAATTTGCATTTTATTATAGAACTTCATCTTGAGTCTTGTGACTTCTGTTGTATGACCTTCTAATGAACATCATTTAGAAGTCATGTGAGAAAAGACGATATGATGAATTAACAAAGTCTAAGCTTCTTATCACATGATAGTCATGTAGTCCTTTATAATGAAAACACTTAAAACAAAGATATTAGTTCATCAAAACTAGACATTATGTGTTATGATCAAAACCTTGAGTTATCTATATTGTCATTTTATGGGAAGACTAGACTGTCTTTGATTAGACAGTGGAGGTAAGACTGTTCAGATTAGATCGCTTAATGATTAGATCGTTTGTGTTTAAGAAAGGGAACAAAACCTAGTTTGTGGTAGCTTGTCATGTATGTCAAAGGAGCAAATATCAGGCCTCTTCGCCAGTTGAATTGTTGCAGCAATTGCCCATTCCAAATGCCATTTGGGAGGATATAAACACAAATTTTGATATGGGCTTCCAAGTTCAAAAGAACTTGATGCGGTTCTAGTTGGGGTGGACAGGTTAAGCAAGATGTGCACTTTATCTTGCTTACACACCCATATTTTGCTAGGTCTGTTGCTGAGGTTTTTGTTAAAGAAACATACAACTACATGGGGTTCCCATTTCTATTATCAGTTACAGAGACCCCACTTTCATGAGTCATTTTTGGAAGGAACTTTTCAGATTGCAAGGTACTAGTTTAAATGAGTACAACCTATCACCTGAATCTGAAGGACAAACAAAGGCTTTAAATAGAATCTTGGAGAACTATCTTAGGCGCTTCATTCCAAAACAACCGGTGTTGAGCAGATTTTATTCCGTGTGGAATACTAGTATAATTCTTTCTTTAAAAGCTTTATGCAACTTTGAGGTAGTGTATGAGAGATCACCACCTTCTTTGACCAAGTTTGTACCTAGGCAAACTTTAGTGGAAGCCCTGTCTCACAAATTTAATGGGTAAAAATGAAGCATTGTACAAATCCTCCATTAACAATCAATTCCCTGATTGGCTAGGAAAACTTCTAAAACAGGCTACTTAGGAGGACAAATCCTTCATTAGTAATAAATTCCTGATTTCCACCTTGAGGACAAAGTTCTTTTTCTTTTTGACGGAGGGATGTATTGTTAGAAACAATTTCAAAGAGTGTAATAAACCTCTACATTGTTATTATAGAAGGAGAAAAAGGGTCAAATTGTAATTTTGGAGTGGGAAACTGAGTTCTAAATAAGCCCCTTTTGTGTTTGGGAGGCAATTTTTAGATAATTGTTTTAACTAGATTTTTTCAGTGTGAAAATGAGTGTTCCTTTTCGGAGTATGCTTGTATACTTGTGCTTTTTTGAGTTTGTTTATTAAATATATAGAGGAAATTCGTATAGTTGTCATTGTTATGTGTGCGAAGTTGGTTCTTGATTAGGATTTTTTTTCTTGAATAGAGTTCTAGCACGCTCCCATCCAAAACATAGGGATAATCCTCGTTCCTTCTTTTTTATTATTGTCAAATCTAATCTCTATAGCTAAATAATTCATCCAAAGTGTACATCAGGTATCTATACTGAGATGTTACAGTGGAGCAAGCACACACATGTTAGAAATCGACAGACAGAATCAAGCAGGATTTTAGCATACCATTATAAAGGTCCATGTTCGGCCTGGATCATTGTATCGTGCAAACAAGCAACCAAGCTGGGGTTTAAGACCATCTTTAATGATATTCGAGCGCAGGATTTTCTCCTTTTCACAAACAATATCCTCTGTGGGTTTACCACTAAACTTCATTACTGCAGCAATGCCTCCTTCATTCTTTCTCAAGTGAACTGTTTCTTGATTTGGACTCGGTAAACTGGTCAAGATTAAACAGTAAGCACAAACCTTTAAATTTTTTTTTGATCAGCACAAACCTTTAAATTCAACTAAAGATTGTTCCTTTTTTATGTTTATATACTATTTTCCACAAAATTTCATTTCTCTATTAAGCTAAGACACCAATGTCTTACTACAAAACTTGTTCAAATTTTTAAGACAAGAAAAAAATCAGTAGACATACCTTTCTGTTTCTTTGTCTAATGGAAGAACTATTTGGATTGAAACTTTGGACAGGTTAGCATCATTGGTTTGAGTGAATACAGGAGTAGTCATTGGTATCTTCTCCTTCGTGGAGTTCTTTCCAAATATATATCTGTGTATGTAGGGGGATGATTAACGTAAGGCTGACTCTAAGAACAAATGAAGCTTCATTTTGAATTTATAAGTCTTACCCAGCAACATCATTAAAGCCTGTAGACCCAGATAGCTTGTCTCCATTTGTTTCGACTACTATGAATGGATCATACTGTCTAACCTGTTTCATCATTAAAAGTGAAAATATAATGCATCAGATAACAATAGCAAAGATTCAATATGGCACTCGTACATATACTAATCTTTATATTTTGCCAATTGATGTTGCATGCTGATTGTTGAAATGATGAAACAATGATTTGTAGGTGAAGGTTTCATATGTAGTAGTTTGGTGCAGTAGTGTTGGATGAAATCACAACAGTGAATTTTTACCTCTGTATTTAAGCAGAGCATTAATGTAATCATTTAAACAAATTTGCACGTTATTTTATCTTGAATTAGACTAATACATTAGAAATGAAGATAATAGCTGAAACTATCAATGAAAATCAAGTTTATTGATGAATGACACGATTGACCTCATAATTTGCCGTCCTTTTCAATACTTGATATTTGGGTGATTCTAATTCCGGTGTCTTGTAAATCCTCAACTGCAAAGTGTCAAGCCTTACTAGTTAGAATAATCTTCGGAAGACTTCAATGTGAGAGTGAAGGTCCAAAACATACATAGATTGATTGTGAAACAGAAGGGATACCTGTCTGATTACATCCAACAGACCTTCGAAAGAAAAATAGTCATTTTTCTGAATTGAATCCCAAAAGTCCTGGAAAATTGAGGAATAAGAAGTTCAATGCCATATGAAATTGGCAATATCCCTCCATTTAAAAATTGTAAAAATAATGCTGTTTAAGCACTGTTACATAAGATGCAAATATTTGTTAAGCGAACTACCAAAGTGAAAAATATAAAAGAACACTAAACATGGTAGTCTATCCACTCTAAAAACTCATAATTTGATAGCATAGTACTAAGAAGTGGATTTTAAACATAATTCAGGTTTATAAACAGCTTATAACATAAGTTTTACACTCACTTAATGTATAAATGAAAAGTCTTTGACTAAATGTGGAATCTCCAACACATATCATCACTACTAGATAGAGATAATTGGAACTTGGAACTTACCATATGGCTACAGAACTTGCCATTTTCTGGGTTAATGCCCATTACGGATGTTCCAGTAAAGATCAGTTCAGGTTTCCAAGGAAGTAGAAAGAACTTCATAACCATGGTCCACCTAGTAGTTATCTCATACGCTCCTGTCTATAGCAACTCCATTAGTCCAACAGAACAAATTCTAGAATATAGCGAAGAAGATACGATGAAGTGAAGTTAAATTTGAAACCGACCGGTTTGACCCAATGCAACTGAAACTGGGGCTTGAATACTGTTTTGAGAAGGGCAATGTTGAACAGGTAGCCGCTCAAAGTATCGTGTCTGGTGATTGGGTCTCGAAAGAAGACACGTTCGTCATAGGCCGTTTTGTCGATACCTTGATCATCGAAGAGGTGTGGAAGATCGTCATAGAGAAATCCCACGAGTTGTTGCACGTCGAACGTCTTGGGTGGGCTTTGCTCCGCTAAGCTCGATTGAATGGCCCACTTGAAGCGGTTGCTGTGTTTTACATTGAGGGCAAGTTTTCGGGGCTTCGGAGGAGGTGGGAGGTGCCGCCGTAGGCTAACGGCGGCGCTTGTTGGGCCGGGACTGGCGCAGGGCGTGGGGAACGGGCGTGAAGTTTGGTGGGAGAGGATGGAAGTGGCCATGGGTATGGAATCTGAAGACAGTGAATCCTGGCCACACGCCAAATAATTGGAGAAGCCATGGACCAAGGTAGTCCACATGCGTACGTGAGTTTCACTAAAACACCATTTTGTGTGAACATCCCTCTATCACTTTTTAAAAAATAATATATTTTTTTCAGAATTGTTTGAGTTGTGAAAGTATCAGTTTAAGATTTTTCAAAATTTCATCCTTTTCTTATCTATTTTGATGAGTCCGGATATTTGAAAGTAATGGAGTTGTTCCACCATATGGCAAAAGTAATAATATTTTTATTTATAGTTGTGGCATCAGTGAAAATATTTTAAAAAATTTAACATTTGGGTGAAAGGGTTAGAATGTGAAATTAGGTTATAACAAATTGGGACTACACCGTTCCTCTTTCAATTTGTTCTTCACTTTGCTTCCTCTTTCGTGCTTTTCTCCTTCATTCTTCAGTGTCTTGTTGTTCTCCTTCATTCTCGAATGCCTTGCTGCTCTCCTTCAGTTGTCCATTGTCGTGCTTTTCTCCTCTAGCATCCTCTTCCACCTTCTTCTCAAGTTTTCTCTTCTACCTTCTCTTCCACCATTTGTCACTTGTGCATCTCTTTTCACGGTGGTTGGGGTTAGGGATTGCTGACCAAAGATAATACATTTTCTATTAATTTCTTTATAAAGTGAAACATTCATGTGGTGACCCTAGTACGAATATGGACTGACCCACATTACACTTCCTGCACAGACCTAGGGAAACATTTTATGGAAATCTCAAGTGAGTGTTCGTGTTGGTCGGGGAGGGGCATGAGGTGGGGAGAAAGTGGGTTAAATGAGGTCTTTAAAGGCCATGAGAGTAGGACAATGTCAAGTAAGCACAAAATTCACTTAACTTAGAGGGTGGCAGTATGTGGTGACCCTAGTAGGAATATGTGGTGACCCACATTACACTTCCTACATAGACCTAGGGAAACTTTTTCTGGAAATGTGAAGTGAGTGTTCGTGTTGGTTGGGGTGGGGCATGAGATGGGGATAAAGTGGGCTAACTCAGGTCTTTAGAGGTCATAGTGTAAGATAATGTCAGGTGAGCACAAAATCACTCAACTTAAAGAGTGACAATATGTGAGGGAAACTTTTTTCTAGAAATGTCAAGTGAGTGTTCCCGTTGGTTGGGGTGGGGCATAAGGTCAGGAGAAAGAGGGTTAAATGAGGTCTTTAGAAGCCATGAGAGTATGACAGTGTAAATAACCACAAAATTCACTGAACTTAAAGAGTGACAATATGTGGTGACCCTAGTACGAATATGTGGTCACCCACATTACACTTCTTGCATAGATCTAATGAAACTTTTTCTAGAAATGTCGAGTGTTCGTGTTGGTTGGGGTGGGGCATGATGTGGGGAGAAAGTGAGTTAAATAAGGTTTTTAAAGGCCATGAGTGTAGGACAGTGTTAAGTAAGCACAAAATTCACTCAACTTAGAAGGTGACAATATCTGGTGATCCTAGTAGGAATATGTGGTGACCCACATTACACATCTTGCACAGACCAAGGGAAACTTTTTTTAAAATGTTAGGTTTGTGTTGTTATTGTTTAGGGTAGGGAATAATCTAAGTTGTTTGTTATGTGCCTTGTGTTGACCCAAAGTCAATTTATTGCACAAGCACATTTACAGAATACATTATCTCTAAATTGTTTTATTTTTTAAAGATTGGGGTTGTTTCATTCTTGTTGGGTTTTGGATGACTTATTCATTGTTCAATTAATATGTTTTGTAGGATATAATGTCAACTCAGGAAAGTAGTCATGATGCAAAATCTGTTGTGGATGATAAAGTTTGATTTTGAAGATGGTTAGTTTTTTAAGGCAGATAATGACATCACATACTTAGTAAACTGTATATGTATTTATAAATGCAGGTGTTTAGGCATTATTGCAGGCCAAAGTTTTTGGAAAGTTTGAACAAAATCTTAAGTGCTGAAGAAAAGTGTATTATTCAGTCAACCCCCTTTGGTTGGCTAATTGTGTTGGATGGGAAGTTGAAAGTGATTCGCTGCCTTTTAAGGGAGTTATGTTGTAGGTGGGTGGAGAGGAGTCACGGTTTTGTAGTCAGTTCTACAGTTGTCCCGTTTACTATGTTAGATGTTTGTTTAGGTATAGGTCTTAGAGTTGTGGGAGACAAATTTGACTTAGCAAAAATAGAAAGCAATTGTAAGAGTAGGAGTTTTTTTTCAAAGTAGTGGTGTATTTGTGAAAATGATTTATGATGAAATTGTTAAACGTCTCAACGAATATTCCATAGATGACTTTTGCAGGTTGTACATTTTGTTAGAAATGTTAGAGTTTTTATTTCCATGTAGAATGAGTTTAGTTCCTGGTGGGTTGTTTAGTGTTGTGGATGATTTGGGCGAATTGGGTAGGTTTAATTGGGGAGGTTTAGTTTATGAATTTTTGGTTAAGAGTGTTTCTTTAGCTTCATTGTGTATGAGGAGGAAAAGTAATGTGAATATATTCATGTTGGTGGTTGTGTCTACTTGAAACAGGTAATTTAAAATGTTTAGTTGGCATGTGTAATGATTTTCCATCCATTTTGTGGTTACTGACATTAATGTATGACATGAATTGTGTACATATGGGCTCTTGAACATTTGTTCTTTTACAAGCACCAAGTGCCTAGGATTGGAAATAGTTATCCTCGTATTACACATTAGATGGAAGTTAGGTTGGGTGATATTGAAATTGCTTATGGACTGCAACAGAATGTGGTTTGTACAGTACATTGAAATTTTCTATTAAATATATAATAGTTATTTTTTTCATTTATGTTGGTATTTTTTGTGTGCATGAACAAGTTATTGTGGACTTATCTGCGTCCAATGAAGAGCTGCAAAATGAGTTCGTTCAAGAAGCATTTAAGGGAGTTGGATGTGGATTTACAACTAACATGTCAAAAACAAGACCTTGGTAAAATGAAGGCGAAATTCATTGATATGCTTTACCAAGCGAAGGAAGAAGAGGTTGTCATCCGCAAATTCATTTGTGCTTACTTCACACTATCCTACTCTCATGGCCTCTAAAGACCTCATTTAACCCACTTTCTCCCCACCTTATGCCCCTTCCCAACCAACATGAACACTCACTTGACATTTCCAGAAAAAGTTTCATTGTGTATGTGCAATAAGTGTAATGTGGCTGACCACATAGTCGTACTAGGGTCACCAATATTGTCACTCTCTAAGTTCAGTGAATTTTGTGGTTACTTCACACTGTCCCACTCTCATGGCCTCTAAAGACCTCATTTAACCCACTTTCTCCCCACCTCATGCCCCTCCCCAACCAACATGAACACCCACTTGACATTTCCAAAAAAAAAATCACTGGATCTGTGCAGGAAGTGTAATGTGGGTCACCATATATTCGTACTAGGGTCACCACATATTGTCACTCTCTAAGTTCAGTGAATTTTGTGCATACATAGTTACACAAACTAAGTAAACGAATATATATATATATATATATATATATATATATATATATATATTTTAACACTATATTCCACAAAAGAA
>Ga0123341_1000892_pt1 | contig 20804 bp, 16 predicted proteins | sample Turbeapinknodule_FD_89959 | JGI IMG/M metagenome (GOLD analysis project Ga0123341, IMG submission 89959) | Root nodule microbial communities of legume samples collected from Mexico - Turtle bean Mexico pink nodule | ecosystem: Host-associated > Plants > Roots > Nodule | place: Mexico: Nepantla...
CATTTAATATATGAATTTAATCCCTCAACTTTCTCTCAGAGAATTTAATTTTTAAATTACAGAAATAAGTTTTTTCAATCTTATTTTATCCAGACCTTTAAAATCTTTATTTTCTAAGCAAATATTATGATTTAGGACAGATTTAGGGCAAGAAATGATTTTAGCAGTTTAAAATTTATAGATTTAGTTTAAAAAAAGTATTTAAAAAACTTGTGAGGGTGAAATGAAATGTTTTGGTCAACAATTTTGAATCGAAGTTGAAAACAATATTCACATCAACATAATCACATCACTTAAGATGCTGCTGTTTGATGTAGCCATGGGTTCAAACAGGTCTTTGACACTCTAGAATTTGGTTTTCCTTTCTTATTTCTTGAAGACTACCGAGTTAGTCAAGATCTAAGATCTAGAATTTGGTTTTTCTTTTTCGAGTTAGTCAAGATGGAGTTTTTCAGTCTTTGTTCCAAAATATATCTGTATTAGTACTACTAGTATATTGCAGAGATTCAAGGGTGTGGCAATTTATATGCTAAACACACTATTGGTTGCAAAAAAATTGATCAAAAAATTTGTGTACAAAAAGAGAAAATAAATAATTGACACAAAATTTTCATTACTTAACAACACCATAAATGCTTGGATCTCAGGAAACTGAAAAGAAGTTGCTCTGACTTCATGTTAAGGATAATATCATATTTTTGCTGTCTAACTGAGCCTCAGGGTATTAACCCCACCATGATCCATGATGACCTTACTCCATTATCATATACCTGTAATTGAATTATGAACATGCTTGCTAATATTCAGTCATCTACAACCTTCAAACGCCAAGCATAAAGAATAGAATACAAGATCCAATAAAAGTGAAATAAGTTAGTTTGATTCAAGCTTCTGGCTTCTGGTCGGATTCTGGTATGACAGTATCTTGCAAATCAATCTGACCTGCATAACCACAACACATCATTACATCTGCTATGAGAGATGAGCCTTGTACACCAGATTATAGCTACCAGTCAATTTTGGTCATACTAGAAGAAACAAAGCTACACAAATACTGCAGGTCCTTATTTGTCAAAGAATACTTATTCTCCATCCACTGAACCCAAAGAATACGTGCATATAGCTATTAAGAATAGCTATTCATACCTAACAAGGTAAACAATACATTGCATATGTCAATTAAGAATAGTTATTCTTACCTAACAAAGTAATCAATGAAGGAGCTTTTGATGATCCATTTTCTCTGATATCTACATCTGCAGAATATTACGTAAAATCTAAGGATTAATGTTTGAATACTTAACAAAAGACAGATTTTAGTCAGAAAGTATCTGTCATGTTCTTGGTCATCCCAAGGTGCTTTTTTTTTAGTATCTTCTTCGGGCATGCCTACAAATGGAGGATCATTATTCCATTTCATCTCATGCTTTTGAATGGTGAAGTTTATCTAGATAGAAAAAGCATTTCTTTGCCTTACTGTCATAGTCAATGTACTTCCTCATATTTTATGGTAGTGTCAAATAGATTTAGGGTGTGCAATTACAAAAATTAAACTATTGAAATAATTTATTATTATAATAGACTATACTCAGTTTTTGTTTGGATAAGTTTGATGAAAAATAGCAGGAACATAATTAATTTAGTTTGATTGAATAAAAATAAATCAACTCACAAGAAAAAGGATCATGAAATTCAAAAGATGAAAAAGAATTGTTGAAAAAATAATCATAAGTTACGATTTTTCAGATTCCTAAAAAAGAAATTTTACAAATCTCACTTATGATCCTAAACATACAAAAAAAATAAATTCCCAAAACATTTGAAAACATAAAAAATATCTTCCCCAAACATATCATTGTAAAATCATCATCGAAACATGTTATCCCTAAACCATACAAACAATGTAACAACCTATGTAACACGTACACTAGACTTACACTTTGACACATGACAAATATATGACACGGGATACAAATGTATATTTTACATCATTATGAACTATATGATAGGAGGTAATCGTCATCATTGAAAGTTGAGGAAGGGCTAAGCAGGGAGGACAACGGGTAGGCAAAATGGAGGTTTGGGCCTTGGAAGGATTTGGTGTTGCTCATATTTTACAAGAGATGCTTACTTATAAATCTGATCATATTAAAACATTTAAAGAAAAATTAACAAATTTCACATTATATGAAAATATGATAGAAGATTAAATAAAAAAATTCTCAATAATAAATATATAATTTAGATATTCCTGAGATTATATATAAGATTTGTTCTTTATTTCTATAATCATAATAGAAACTTATATAATAAGTTATGAGTTTGTAGAAGATCACTGTATTTGTCCTTTTCAAAATTATGTTAGAATGGTTAGCCCACAAATTTTTTTTTAATTGAATACTTCACTGTGTAATGAGTGTCTTACATGTATTATTACGTGTTAGATACATGACCACAACATTTAAGAGGCATGTCCGAACAACTGCCAATTCCAAAACAGATGAAATCAGCCAGCTCCCTTCCTCCCCGTTTAAGTTTTGTTAGTAAATATTTTCGAGTTGCACCCAAGGATTTCAGCATGAACTATACCAGCTTTCTTACTTCATAGAAATTTAAATCCAGGTAGTCACTAAGAAGATGAATTGTCATAAGTTGCATACCTGAACTTTCAAGTGATTTAAGTATGTCTGACTTCTTAAAAGTATATCCAATGAAATTGTTGTCTTTGGATGTCAGCATCTGCAGTTTTAAATAAATAGTAAATTACTCTTCAAAGAAGCTGGAAAATTCAGAAGACAACAGATATGGTTCAAATAAAAAGTTCTCTTTATCTTTGCCAATTCACCTAGTACCTGAAAATAGATATGCGCTTAATACAATGAAAAAGTAAAAGACAAAGCAGCTGTGCTACATTTGAAAAACTGCTAAATCAGAGTTTCAAGAGAGAGAAAAAATCTAGATAATAAACTATAAAATTTCGTTAACTCAACATAGAGAGACATTACTTTGTTTGAATGAAATTTTTTAGTTTACTTAACCAGCAGAGTATATATGGTGCTCATAATCAAAATAACATTAAAGCAAACATTTGCCTCCACACCCAATAAAAGTAGTGCACTAACCTATGACTATAAGTAAATATAATAGGAGACATACTAAATAATTAAAAAAAGAAATCAATCAAAGTTAACATTCAAGATATGGTGCAACGAAATGAAGTGTTTTTGTCATGTTTGCACTTTGCCTACACACTCACATCCTATGTTTGCCATGAACACGACAAGTATACTCTTACGAACAATCTAGATAAAATACAGGCTTAAGAAAACAAATTACCTTCCGCCATGGTCCAACAGTTGCTGTTACAGATGGTGGGCCATCTACCTGCCAATGATTGAAATCACTCTTTTAGGTGTGTTTTAGAGTCATTAGACTTCACAAAGTATAAAAAACAGAAGACAAAAATAGCCTGCACAGCTCCATTTTGAAAATTATTCTATCATTGACTCATTGTCAGTCAATGATAACAAAATCAGAAGGTGTGGTGGCCAAATAACACTCTTGGAAAACCACAATCAATAAAAGATTGGGGAAACAATTCTGAACAAAATAATAAATACATAACAGTATACAGCCAGCCTTTACTTTTGTTACTTTGGAAACATGCCAATTCTTACAACACCAGTTTAAAGGATCTGTTTACAACTGTCACCACCAACAATTTATATTGATATTAAATTATTTATAGATACAAAGAGACACTTGGGTCGTATGCTTGTTCCATATAAAACCCAGCCTTCTTAAAAATTGTGAATTTCATGTTGGGCATTCTGTATAGTGGACCTCTTTGTCTAGGCAAGAACCCTTGTGTAGAACATATAAACAGTAGTAGGAAGAATAGTTATTCTTTATCATGAAGATGGGCATATAAATTGAGAGAGCACATATAACTAAATCATTAAGGATTTTGTTGAATATTTCACATTGACTAGAGATATTGTCAATTATACTATATAAATCAGTGCAAATCTCATCTACAAATTTTGTAGGATTGAGTTAAACCTAAATTAACAATCTAAAATTGTATCATAGCTTATCCTAACAAAATTTATTGGACCTATTGTGTTACCCGCTATCATCGCTCACAAATATCTACTTCCATGCATGAAATATTCAATTCTCGACATGAGTGTTAACCTCATCTTACAAACCGGCTATGTGGGGTTGAGTTAAGCCTAAATCCACTTTCTCATAGATAATATCTTGCACATGCATAATAATGTTTCATTTACATTCATCAAATCTTTAGTAGTTAAATGATTTTGGTGCCACAAGAAATTATTGTATATGAATAAATTTTACTCATGTTCAATGCATAAACTTTTATGTAATATATACTTACTTCGGGAAACTTCTCAAAATTTTGAGTATCTAAATCCCCAGTTACTGTAGGTTTAAAAGCAGCTTCTAATTCATAAAGCATGTCCCACTGGACACCCTTGAACCATGGATGAGCCTGAAAATTTAAGTACAGATTTGTTAAGAGAGGACTCATGCAGATTAGCAGGTAACTTTCAGGGCAGAACATTGAAACATTTTCAGAATAAATAGCTCGTTTGAGACTGGAGAATCGAATTAGAAATAAGATTTACTCCAGTATTTGAAGGAATTGTCAAAAAACACAGGCTACCAATAAGAGTTGCACCTTAATTTCTTCTATTCCTCTGGTTCCTAGTCTTGAGTCAACATCACACAGTAAGCGACAGATCAAATCCTTTGCTTCAACTGATATCTTGGGCTCTTCTGGGAATTTCAGGCATGTTTTCCAGTTAACAATCTGGCACAATACAGAAACACTGGGTTATATGAAAAAAAAATAGATATCAAGAAAATAAGAGAATCAATCAATCACAATACCTTACGGCAGGCCATCCTTGGATCGTCAGAACAAAATGGAGGATACCCAATAAGCATCTCATACATGATCGCCCCAAGAGACCACCAATCGCATTCTATTCCATAGCCCTTCTTGAGCAAAACTTCAGGTGCCATATAATCAAGAGTTCCAACAGTTGAGTATGCCTGACAAGGGTATAAGTTGGTAAGAATCAACAGATTTCGTATATCAAACAAAACTACCACTTAATATTACACCTCGGAAGCTAGTAACATAATAAATTTTAAATATCATTTAGAGCATTTTTTTTAATTAGTTGCTGCCTTTTTTAGTCTATCCCAGAAATATTTTGATTATAAACTGATTTGAACACAATAAACTAATCAAACACACATTTAGTCATTTTACTCAATATACTTTTGCTATTTGTCTATTATGCCAATAATAGTTAATACCCGCCAAGAAGCATGAAATGGGGTAGAGGTGTACCAATGCACGCCGGTTACGTTTCCACTGCTGTAATTTCTCCTTTGGCATCAACCAAGGAGAGACGGAATATGCTTCAGTTTCACTAGTTGATTCTTGACCGGTAAGATCTTCATTTTCCAATAAAATTGTTGAATACTTATCATCAAGAGGCTTACATAAGCCAAAGTCTGAAAGCTTCAAATGACCATTTTTGTCCAGTATCAGGTTATCTGGTTTAATATCCCTACACAAGCAGAATATCTTGGATTGAGTATAACTACACTTATTTATTTCACTGGAGAAAATTTATTTACTCAGCACAAAAATCGAAATATTTCTCCAGAATCATTATCAATTTTTATACCTCAAGATTTTCTTAACAGTAATGATAAACCAACTCACTGTACCATATTTTTATATTCATCATTCACAATAGCATAAAAGTGGACTAAAAATAAATTTAGTCTTCTACAATCTGAAAAGATAAATATAAATTGCATTACATAATCTGCATTCCTCGCAAAGAGCAGTAAGCTGCATGCAACTAAGAATACTGTTTTTAGATGATTTCAGAGAAGACAGTGTGTTATATCTTTGTTAGACCAAGCCATGAGCCATGTTGAACCATACAAGTGTTCTTTGCCCCACTGCTTGCAGCCTCTTGTGCATAAAGAAGCTACAAGATCGACTGCCAACAACACCAACAAAAACCTTATGCCACTAGCTGAGGCTACTATCGGCTGCCCATAGAAAAAAAAAAAAAAAAAAAAACAAAAAAAAACAAAAAAAAAAAAGAAAAAAAATAAAAGGGCTACCAAAAAAAAAAAAAAAAAAAAAAAAAAACTGAAACAGTGTGATAATAGCCACATACCTATGTACATAGTTGTGTTGATGTATTGAGTTAATAGCAAGAATGCTTTCGGCAATGTAGAAGCGAGCAACTTCTTCAGAAAGAATATCTTCTCTCATTAACAATGTCATAATGTCACCACCAGGTAAATATTCCATGATGAGATAAAGGAAATCCGAATCTTGGAATGAATAATGGAGTTTTACTATGCATCTGCTATCAACCTCTGCCAGCAAGTTTCTCTCAGATCGAACATGTTCAACCTAAATTACATTGATATCAAAAGAAATTGAGTCCAAAGGTCAGAATAACTCCTAAAGATTTTTGTCTACTTGTATTTGAAATTTTTAACCTGTAACATAATTGAGCCCTTAGCTCATACCAAAAAATGGATGTTTTTATTCCATTTTCTTTTCAATGATGACAAATGGCATCAGCTGCTAGACAGAAAGTTGAAATAACCTACCGACTAAATAGTTTAACCATTCCAAAAATTACATAAAATAAAAGCATTCATGTTTTAGTAGCTAAATTACAATTACGTGCTGACATGATGCAAGCTAGAGACTTAATGCTGAGTGTCAAATTCTAATTTTACCATATATATGACAAGAGTCAAACCATCATACAAAAAATCAGTTTAAGTGGGAAAGAATTAATGTAATCAATTAAATGGATGAAAATGCCAATGAATTGTGAATATCACAAGGCTTTCTAAATTAATGTTGCGATCCCTAACATTGTCAGAAATTGCAAACAAATGTTGCCATACGGCCACAGGTGCAGTCATAAAGTAAAAAAAAAAAAACCTTGACCTTACAGTTGAAATCAAAGTGGCAGACCATTTTCTAAAACCTTGATTGCGAACTTTGCTTGTTTCATGCAATAAATTGTATGATTATCAGATCAATCAATGCATTGATGTATAATGCACTAAGTCTAGCAGCTGGTACCTGTCCGCGACTAAGCATCTCTGACTTCTTCAATTTCTTCATGGCAAAAATCTCCCCCGTACTTTTAGCTCGACATAGCCTCACCTACATTTTCTCAAATGTATCAATGAACACACCATCAGAAGGAACCAAATGTTTACGCATATTAAATTTGCATACCTCACCAAAAGCACCTTTCCCAATCACCGTCAATTGTTCGAAGTCGTCAATTCCAATTTTACGTCTCTGAATCCTCATGTACTCAGTTTCTCGGCGCTCCAAGTTCCTCATCATTTCCTCCTTCTCCTCAACCGGTATCTGAGATTCTTGCACTTTCCTCTGCAGTGCCCTGCGTCTGAAACAGAAAGTAACACAAATGCATTTGGTATCTAATTAGGTATCCACGTACACCATGACAAATTCCAATCATGTCATTTACCTTTATCAGTAATCATGTATACCAAATACTAGATAGATCATTAGACATACATAGTAATAATATCACATTAATCAACACCAACTTAACTTAGTTTTAACAATAATACAGTATTACTTCAATAAAGTATCATCATCAACATAAACTTACTCTACTATTCAACAAGAAATATTCGACCAAATCTATGAAAATTCAATCCAACCTTAAAAATATTAAATGCTGCGCGAGTGTGTGCGTAAACATGAGAATTCTTGTGCTACAAGCTACGATACTCTATTCCAAAACAGAGTATTAAAACAGAGAAAAACTCCGATACAACGAAGGCTAACACGTTGTCGGTGAAGATCATTAAAAAATACGAGAAATCGATCCTGACAGTGCAGAGTTATTAAATGAAGCAATAGATAAAGAAATATAGTATAGTAGTGAAAAATAGGAATGAATAGGTAGGTGAGCGAGTTAGGTGACGTAGGTAGCGTAGTAATAATAGTAGCGGAACCTGTCTTTGCGATCCTGCAATCCTTGGAGATAGTTCTTGTAATGATTCTCGATGAACTGCTTGGCGGCGGCGGCTTTCTGCCGCGTGACCGGCGAGGAGACGGAAACGTCGGGGCCGGAGTCGAAATCGGCGCGATCGTGCCTGAGGTTAATGGCGCCGAGCCTCACGGTTCCGTCGTAACCGTCCATTCGGATCGGCGATGACGAGATCTGCGACGCCGCGCTGGAGCGAATCGGCGAGAACGCGATGTGACGTGCGGTGCAAGGAAGAATATGCACGCACGCGTCAACGGTTATGGTGGATGGTAGTGCCGGTGCTGTAGCTGGTGTTGTTGGTGTGAGTGCGCAATGAAATGAACTAGTACTTGCCAAAATGCATCAAAGCTGTAGCAAGCTGTCTTATAACTCTGAGTTGTCGCTTCTCCACGTTTTCTTCCTTTCTTTCTTTTTTTTCTTTTTTATTTTTTATTTATTTTAGTGTAATAAAACGTTGCGGAATTTGATTATTTCATCGTATATTAACTAAAAAATAAAAGTAATTATTTATTTTATATTAGTAATTTTATTTATTTTATAATAATTATTTTATAATTTATAATCATGGAAATGGATGAATGGTATCCTACCATCTGATTTTGACTTTGAGAGAGAAAAAAATTAGAAACTATTGTCGGCGGAGATCCATATGCATATGAAATGGAATAGAATAGAAAGAACTGAAAGAAGAGATTCAGGTTCTTGGAATTTTGCGTGAATTTCACGCATCCATTGCACCACCCTTTGGAGTGGACCCTAACCAACCCCCAAACGCTTTTCTTTTTCTTCAAAATCTTCACAATAACCCTTCCCTGTTTTTGTCCCCTTCCCTGTTTTTGTCACACTGCTATCTTACCAATAAATTTAATTTATTCTCATTTTAGCCTCTTTTTTTTCAAAATAATATATGCTCTTCATACCGAAAATAATTCGAGAAATGTAACTCGATTAGGATTGCGTATTTGTTGGAAAACGAATTTTTAGCTGATCTCCGATGAGAGAAAGAGATTCACCTGCAAAAGACTCTCAAATGTTTAAGTCAGTCAAAATACAAAAATATGATAAATTCTAACAGTAGGAGCACAAAGACACGAAGCTATCTCTCGGACTTGAGGTCGAAAGAGTAGCGTCATATGTGAGAATGAAAATGCGTCTCAAGCCCCTCAGCTAGGAGGAATCCTTTTCCCTTAGACCTCAACTGAGACTTTGTTCCGGTATGTCCAATATAGTCTTACGTAGCTCAGGAGTCGAGACTAAAGACAATTTATATACTCATTCATCCTTCACTCCAATCACCAAGACGTCTTTTAAAGACAAAAACGTGACAGAAGACCGACCTCCAAAACGGACAATAACAACGATGTTATCTCTAGAAGTTGAGGTCGGAACATATATCATAGTTAATTCTCAAAAGATTTTTAAAAAAAAAAATCAAAGTTTAATAAATTGAAATATAAAAAATGTGAGTAATTCAGCCTTGTTTAATATTTTGAAGTTTATTTGTATGTCATCGCTATCTCAAATAGTTATTAGTGATCAATATTCAACCTTTTCGGGAAGAATGTTCAATATTTCAATTCAACAACTTTTGCTTATCATTCAGTCATAAAAATGGTATATGGGCCATGGGAAAACTATAACCCAATTCTAGGTTAGCCCATTTACTGGATTGGTTTTGTTGATAGAAGCTCTAATTTAGTTAAAACTGTGTTTAGTTAAATTATTATTTTTCCATAAAATACTATTTTCCTACTAACTCTAATGCAAAGTACAAGCATTAAGATTGCGTTTCCAACTGCTATGTATCATAATTAGGTATATTTATTTTATTAGCTGATTAATTTATCCAAAAATAAATACAAAAGCAAATATGCATTATTATACATCATTGGGTTGAGACGATATGTTCCTAAAAGTTGGGCTTTTGGTGTAACATTGTGGGTGCTAATGAAGGGTTATGCATTTTGCACCCCCATAAATTTCTATATGAATTAAAATTTTAATTTTATCTCTTTAAAATTTATATTTTGGATTCTTCTTTGAAATACAATTTAATACAATTTTTGTATTTTGAAACGTACTTTTCAAAATATATTTTTATTTTGTGTTTTAAATTACATATTTTGAAATATATTTTTATTTTGTATTTTGGATTGTACATTTTTTAATACAAATTTGTGCATTCTAGTAAGAGTATTTTGAAATATAAAATAAAAATACATTCTAAAAATGTATTACCTCAATAAAAAATATATTCTAGATCTAAGAATACATATCAAAATGTGTAATCTAAAATGAATTAATACATTTTAGACTATACATTCTGAAAGGTATTTTTATTTCTAGAAAAAATATATTGGATTGCATACTCTAAAAAATATTACGCTAATTATTGATTTAAAAATCTAACTAAGAGTGATTTAATGTAGTACAAGAATGAGACTACACAATCTAGAATAGCTCAAAGGAATAAATAGATATTGCCAACAAAAACAACATCCAATCACATTTTAGAAATGCATCACTTAAAAACTTTATAACTAATCTTGTTTAACTTGAATAAATTTTGATATGGGAATACACCTTACTAATCACCTAATATAGAATAATTAGTTATATATCCACAAAATACATAGATTAAATAATTACAACATAAAGGTATGTCAATCTACTCCTTCTATTCGTTCTATAATAAATAGATTTCTAAAGTATAGTTGATGAGTCATGTGTGGTAGTAAATTGCAAACTCAATGCTTGGTGTAGCTAGCTCATTGTTATGAGATACATTTTCTCCACTATTTGCATCTTGAGCAGGTGCACTCCTTCTTCTGTACTTGTATACATGCTTTTGAGCTAGAAGTCTGATTATTTGCAATCCTATTTGTAACTGTGACAATAATATGTAATTCATAAATGTTTCTGCATTCCTTCTAACAAAGTGAACAATGGTTGCCAATAAACCTATGAGAGCAATGGTTCCACAAATGAAAAATAAGCCGAAGAAAGGTTGAGGACCAAGTTGTTCATTTTGTATTTTGTTGTTGGTAGATCCACAATTAGTTGTAGACAACATCTTCTCTTCTAATTTCTGCACTTCTCCACTTTCTATGGCTTTTAAGGTTGCTCGGGATATGTCAATTGCTAAACGTGAACCTTTTGGAAATGCCTTCACCAATGAAAGAGAAAGGTTATCAAAAAGTAATTCATTTGACTAGTAGATAATTTAGTGTACCACAACCTTATTAGGATTTTATACAAATTATTATTAATTCGTCTACTTAATCTTATAAAATCGACTTATAAAATTGATTTTATAAGATGAGGTTTACACTCACTTATATTATATACTATGAAAAGTTTTTTTCTCTAATCAATTGGAATCTCCAAGAATTTCTTCATTATGGTAATTAGAAACTGTGAGGTCGTGGGCCGATCTCACTAATATGGCGTAACGGGTTGGATTCCGATTCGGAAAATTAATAAAAAGTACCCTTTGAATCTTCATAAAGGATAGAGGGTGCTAAATTAGTGGAGGAAATGTGACCGAAAATTATAAAAGAATAAAGTCAGAAAAGAGACTAGATATAAACAAGAACATTGGAAAGATCCATTATAAGAGATAAAGGAGACCGATCAAGAAAGACACACAACTAAACTGAAAATCACTGTTTCTGGTTAAACTTGATACTCTAGTTAAGGGTCATCTCACTTGGCTATAATAGAAACATTTCCTAAGATGTCTCTCCAAAATTTCAATCTTCTATATGGTAAAGATAAGTGATAATAATGCAGCAAGTTTTCAATCTAACATGTAGGATGATGCATGCATAGAGGGAGATGATGAGAAGAGAAACTCACAAAGCCTAATCCACCAAGTTTCAAGGTAGGTCCTGCTTTGATGTAGCCCTTGCAATAGGTAGCTAGGAAGACATCAGCATGAGGGGCAATGGTAAAAGAAGCCACAATTTCTTTGTTCTCAAAGGCTCTTGGGAAATCATGGATGGAGTCAAAGACCATGATATTCTGTGGCCGGAACTTGAGTTCATCAACTAAGTAATGGACCAAAAAAGTGTTCTTATTGCACCCTATGATTGCATTTGTCCTCAGCAGTGTTTCTATATCAGGCACAGCTGGTTCAAGATGGGACACTGTCATCATGGATGAAAGGCTCGCTGTAAAACTTTGAGTCACTATCAGAATAGCAAATAACCAAGGTGCTAGCACTACTCTGGCCAAGCTGCTATTTACAGGTTCTCCTACATATAACAAATATTCGTAATTTAATTTAAAACCATTTACAAATAAGACCAAATAGGAGAACAAATAAAATAGACTTTAAATTACCCTAATAAGTTCAACAAATTCTTGCTGATATAGACTCTAAATGGTTTTGATGACTTTGATACTGATACCATATTAAGAAGTAGATTTTAGACTTTATTTTTATAAAACCAATTCATACTATGAGTTTGCATTCAGTTATATACTATGAAATATTTTTATATGTGTCGTAACTTCGACTTTTTGGAAAAAAAAAGTGTTAAGTATATATAATATATGTAATATAATGTGTTGTTCATTGTAAGAGATATTTAAAGGAGTTTAGAGTCTCATTAGGGTGACTTACTATGTATAAAGAATAATGTGGTGACAGAAAACCAGAGAATGGCCCCAAAACTCTGGAGCTCCGAATTTTTTTCACCTTCAATGAGCCAGATTACAAGTGCTATGAACAGATGCAGTGCTGCTGTTAACATCCACATTTCTTTTGTGAAAGCGTCCATGAACATCCATGTTTCTTTGGATCTATCTGGCTTCACTTTCACTACCATGGCTATGCCAGATTCAATATATGGATGACTGAATTCAGCAAATGCATATCTATGTTCCACCACTTGGATATCCCCCACAGCAGCATCAAGGTACTACATCAGAAACACACATTGTACCAAGATTATCAATTCTGTTCCAACACAGTTATTTAGTGAAATGTTTGGATAAATGTATCAATAAGCACAAAAGATATCAAGAAGGTAAAATGAATAAACATCTCTCAAATTAAAATTAACTTCTAAACTCAAATTTTGAAAAAGTTAAAAGAATGGATTTATACAAATTAGCTTATACATATTAAGAAGAAGTGTACTTTAAACTTAACTCAACTTCATAAAACCGTCTTATGAGATGATAAAACCGTTTATGAGGTGAGGTTTAGGGTTTACTTAAATACTGTAAAAGACTTTGATCTCTCTAGTCAATAAATGTTATTGAGAAGCTTTTCTGATCATGATCTTAATCAGCATGGATAATGATTTTACCTTATTGTCGACATGTTCAACTATCTGATCGTAAGAGCCATAAAATGGCACAAAAACAAAAGGCAGGTGATAAGGTAGGCGTTGCACAACTGATTCAAAGACATTGATTGAGAAACCAGTGAATTGGGTTTCATTCAGTCCCTTATCATGGCTCACATTCACAAACTGAGGACATGGATCAACAGCAGGAACCCCAATTTTCAAAGGCTTTCCCTCACTACTATTGTACACCCAACCTTTTGGCACTGTTTTCAACCCACCAGGCCAATCCACAGAACCTAATAGCATTCTAGCAGAACCAGCACTAGTTGTTGCTGTGTTCATCACCTCATGCTCAACAAGCCTCTCACTAAAACCATGCTCCATTGACCAATATGCTAACTCTTTGTAACCTTTTCCAATAACATTCACAATCTTAAACATTGGTGGTTCCATTAACATTCTTCCTTTGAACCTTATCTTCCCACTGAGGCCCTCTTGATCACTACGCAGGATATTTTCTGATAAGGAAAAGCTTCCAACTTGTGAGCTCTCCAAGGCTTTAGCAATGGTCCAAACAGCATCATAAGCCCTGAGAGCAAAAACACTCGGTTGGGATCTTTCTTCTTCAGGGTATTCCAATGCAAACTTTCTCCTAAACATGAACTTGAAACGTTTGAACGTTTGACTCATTTCCATGAAGTTGGTTTTGCACCCCATGACTCCTTGCATGTTGGAAGTGACAGAAGAATCAAAGGAATCAAGGTGGTTAGCCACATCATCTGCAATGATCCACACTGACCCTTTTTCCATCATTCCCATTTGCTTTGCCTTCTCAAATAGCAGAGTGGCAAACTCCAAGGAAGATTGAATAAGCAAGAACACCCTATTGCTCTTGTTCTTGAGCCTTGTGAGCTCTTGTTCTATGCTCTCAATTGGGTTTGAAAGAATGGCCATTGAAGGAAAAGCAACATGGTGATCGATCTCAACATTGATTAGGCGTAGAGAGTAAGAGAGTATTGTGAGTATGTCTGAATGAGAGGCAAAGAGGTTGTTGTGTTCATAAATTGCAGTAACCTTTGGCCAATGGAATTGGTGTATGATGGAAGCAATGCAGTGCATGTGAAGGGTGACATCATAGCCCATTTGGATGAAGTGTGGCAATGGGATTGAAGTTACTTCTGGAGTAGCTGTTGAGGTTAGAGATATGATGGGAACATCCTTTGAGTTTTCATCAATCCAGAGGAATAATGTTGCTGCATCGAGATTTGTTCCTACCACAACTTCCACTTGTTTGCTGTTTGCAAGATCTATGTAGTTGCATGAACAAAATGCAAAACATGAATCCTTCTTTTCTCCAGTTACTTGATAAAAAATGGAATATTTCTTACTCCTTCTATAAATTTTTTGGATCATCCTTTTTCATTTTAAATAAACTAAATATCCTGAAATGTAAAACTTATATTTCAGAAAATCAATTATAAAATTTTAAAATTGGTCCAGGAATTTGTTCAACTGAAAGTTAAAAAATAGGATTATAACATATATATATTCTTTTGAAAGAGATTTATATTTGTCGTACTTAATTTTTCTTCCTTTTTTTTTTCCTAGAAAATCATGCAATATGTAGGAAATATGAAATCATTTTGTTCCATGCGATTTATCAAGTGGTTCTAATAATAACTCTTCTATTACTATTTTTAATTTAAAGGAAAATGGGTTGCTTTTTAAAATCATGAAATTAAAAAATATAAAAAATAATAATAAAATTTTGAAATGCACAACTTGCTTGATAATTTTTATTTTTTAGACTAAAGTTACAAGTCGCATATTTTTAAAGCAGATCCTAATTTTTAGATTAAAAGATATCGTTATAATAGAGACAGCTTTTTTTTAATACTGCCTTGTTTATTAATAATATGCTCAATTATAAAATATTTGTAAGGCATACTAAATCGATCATTTGACAAGGAAATTACACTAATTTAGTATAAGAAACCTTGAAAAAAAGAAGATGAATTGTTGTCTTTTAGCTAATGAATGATTCAAATTTTTCAAAAGTATGACTGATTTAATTTTATTACAAAAATTGTCTCTACTCTTTGATTTCATGTTTACTTTTTGATAATAATTTTAATTATGTGTATGATTTCACATCAACTAGAGAGTATTTAATAGTATATAAGTGGATTCAAATCTCACTCCATATTATGGATGGTCAGATAAGTCCAACAAATTGTTATGTTAAGAAGTGTACTTTAAACCTAACTCAATCTTTAAAACCGACTTATGAAGTGAGGTTTGCACTCATTTATGTACTATGAAATGTTTTAACTTTAATCGATGTGGATCTCCAACACAGTATTAGAAATCATTAAAATTAATTTTAAATAATTGTTAGTATTTGTTTTGAGTTGAAAGTGGATGATAGATATTGAGTTTGAGAAATGAAGTAATTGAAAATTACCCGCAGCCAACATAGTGGGAGATGATGGGTTCCGATGAATGTTATAACTGTAGTTCATGGCAAGCTCATAGCAACTCTCTCGATTCACATCTTCAATTGCAACTTCCATTGCTATCTTCTGTTCCTTTCCCACACGAGAATTCAAATCTATGGCTGCTCCAATGTTCACAGCAATCTTGGACTTCAAAATTGAGCTCTCTCCTATGATGTTTCCTTTTATCTCGTGATCATTTGCATTAGCAATAGCTTCTGACCACACCATCCACAGAAACAGAACAGGTAGTGCCCACAATAACCGAAACAGAGACATAGAATTGTTGAGACTTGAGGGGAAAAGTTTAACTATTATTGCTTTAGCTAGCTATCTACGAACTATATATGGAGGACCAAATTAATTAATGCTATAATATGAGTAGAAAATAACAACATTTTAGAATTGGTATGGTTATAATGCAGTTGGTCCAGGTCTTGTGCTTTTGGATAATATCTGCTTAATAAAGAAACCATCTATTGCGTATGAGTGTAGTCACCCTCGTAGACTTTTACTGGAAAAAGCATATAAATATATGGATTCCAAAACTTCAGCATTTTGTTATGAAGATTTGACTTCTGAATGACAGAAGAATTGGTCCTTAACCTTCGTTGTCCACTCTGCTTCCTCATTGTTTCTTTCTTTGGCTGGATTATGCATAAACTAGAAGAGCATCGTCATCATCCATTTTGATTCCATTACAAGTAACTAGGAGGGGTTTAGTTGTTAACAAATGTCTTGAAAGAAGTAGTAAAAATACATTTTGGAATTTTCAAATGATTTTAATCATTTTAAAATAAAAATTAAAGATTATACATAGAATAAGAAAATTAGTTTTATTTTTTTATTAATTAATGTTTTTTTTTTATTATCAAGGTGACAGTGCGTGTAGAGGTGGCTTAAATCTCTTGAGCACTTAATCTTGGATTTGATATTGACATTAATGTTTATAGTAAAAATCATCTTTAATCTAAACTTTTGTTTTTAATTTATGTCCAAGTTAATTTTAAGCTATGGAAAAACAAAATTTTCATATTTTTTCTTCATGATATGTAACCATCAAAAGCCACACTGAAAAGCATGATACTTTGGATCCTCCAAAATACAATGTAATTTCAAGAAAGGGATAAATAACAAAATCCTACAAAAGATAGGTTACAGGATTTACAACAGGTAGACCAAAAAACTAAGACGGCAGTTACAGTAATACAAGCAGAAGATAGACCAAAAGCAAGCTTTTCGGTTGACTGCATTATTTTTTCAGTTCAATGAACACCCAGGAGGGTACTTACTTCCTATTCTAAAACTGTAAACATACAAGAACAATGACTCGTTATTGAAGAACCAAACGTGCTTTTATCCTTGAACGAATTTTCTGCAGAACTGTCTGTAATCGGTTATGCTGGCGATATTGTGAAAGACTCGGTAAGAAATCTTCACCTTTGGCTCCTTCACCATTGTCTGGAGTTTCACGTCTAGCAAGCAGCAAGGGAGCCATCTCGGGCAAGAAATCAATACCTGCCAGGTGCTGAGCCCATTTGTAAGGACGTGAAGTTCTATCGCGATTGAACATTACAGCATCCCCAACATAGAGCTTAGCTGACTGCATCACCATCCAAACAAAAACAAATGGCGTATAAATGAAAGTTGAAGATAGACAAATTAAGGACACATCGACATGTAAGCAAGATGCTCAAACCTGGTGAGGAAGCTCGAGACCTGTGTCATCAGGGAATAAATTGCTTAAGATGTCATTCCCAGGACCATCATTAGATGCTTTGATCCCGACACATATAATATTCAACTGCATCAAGTACTCAAAATTTAGAGTAATGAGTTTTGCAGACTCTAAATAAGAGACCTCTTCATCATAGATATGGAGATTGACTGTAAGTGGGTGAACTTGAAATATTCCTGCCTGGTCAAGGCTCTCCTTGCCCTGAAACCTCCTTGGCCTTTTACTCAGTGTCTGACCATCTTCATCAGGTTCATTATTTTCTAATTTGGTACTCTCTACAGTAGTGGAAATGCCTGAGAGATAAAACCAACCAAACAAATTAAGAAATTTGGCTAATATTAAAACCTACATGAGTGAAGACCGCTAATAATCACAATGGTACTTTAAATCTAGCAATAAACTTCTTTCCCTTTACTCATTATCCATTGATTAGTGTTGAAACTCGTTAATAACCTATTTTAAACAGCAGCTAATATTCCAGATAATATACAGGAGTGATATTCGGGTTTGGAGTTGAATCATCTACAAGATACTGAAACATTTAAGTTTATAGTTCGGCAGCAGCAGATATACACTGAAGCTGCAATAGTACTGGATAATGGATAACATAGATTCCAATAAAAAATATGCTAGAATCTACACGTCAATTCTCAATTACCAGTGTCCTTGTGAGCTTGAGTGTGGGCAAAAGATTGAGCATCTTTGACACTTCCTACAATCTCCACATCAATAGATTCTCCAAACGCCTCCTTTTGGGCCAACAACTGTGAATAAACCACATAAAGAGGTGGTGGAAGCAACTCTGCTGAATGATGCCGCTTTAGTTTCTTAGTATGCTGAACTCCTAGTTGATTTTGTACTGGCAAGGATGCTTTCTTAAGAGACTTGAGATGTGAAGGGAGGCTAGACAAGAACTTCTTTCGATTTGCAATTGCCTCCAGAAGGGTTTTCTTTTTCTGCTCCAGTTTGTCATGAAGCTTGCAAAGCTCTTTGCGCTGATTCAACATTGCAAATATAGGTATAAGCACATTTATATCACCGTTAACAAGAAAACACAAAACATGCAAATTACTACTACAAGCTTTAAATATAAATTAATGGGACAATGAACTTCCCTGCTTGAAGTTTAACATTGTAGGTATAGATGCTCATTAAATGACTAATCTAAATGTCAACACTCATTTAGTACGAAAATTCATACAGAACTTGCTCTCAAACCGATTATCCACAAAGTATCAAGTCAAGTATCTTCAGTCTATTACATATTTATATTTATACAAAACCGTATACTTCTCTTAAATACAGAGCCAGGTTGACACAGGGCGCCACCATCTATTTAGCCTCCGATCCTGCTTTTAAAGGAAATGCTAGCTTATCAATACAAAACTTGTGCCTGAAGCAAAACCATCCATGACCACAATAGTAAAAATCAAGATTTACTAACATCTGAAAATTGTTCCTTCATTGGACAAAAACTAGCTTCCATGATAATATCAAGACATGGGTAAATGCGGGAACTTGCTAAACTACAACATCCCAGAGTTTCTTAAGCTTATAAAACATCTAATATCAGGAATCGAATACCCTAAAAGCACAATATATAAAGCGTAGGCTCAACATAACATGCATTACATTTTTCCAGAGTGCATACAAGGTTTTAAACCGCAGCTACAATTTCGAAATTATAGTCAAGGTTTTTATGATTCTGCGAAAGCCACACAACTACAATTATGGTCACATTCACCGCATTTAAACTGCAGTCACGAATTCAATATTATAGTCATGGTTTTACGATGTTCATGACCGTAACAGGACTACAATTATGGTCACCCTATTCATTCACAATATCAAGGAACACAACGATACCGTAATTGTGGCCACATTAATAGCTCTCATCCACAAGATCCCACACGCAACAAAACAGCTACCGGAACTTCAAACCTTTTGAAATCCTACGGCTTTAACAACTAGTAACTAAGTCTGATAATTTCAAACCTTACAAACTCCTAAGGCTTTAACAACTCGTAACGAAGTCTGATTCAATAAAAGAAAAATAGGCAAATGCAACTCACCTGAAATAACTCAAAATTGAGTCTCTTCAGCACGAGATTATGTTCACTGTGACTGCACAAGACGGAGTCCTTCATATCCTGCGGCGCGTCACGGAAAAACTCGCCCTCCGACACCACTTCAATATCAGGATACTTGGACTTTAAGTCGTTACACGCCTTTATCGCCTTCACGTAGTGGCTCTTCTCGTACATCAGGTTCTGAAGCTGCTGCGTGGTGAGTTCCAGGGGCGCCTTCGCTCGCTCAGTTTCCGTTCTCGCACGCTCCTCCTCCAGCAAGATCGAGCGATTGGCCTGAAAAAGCGAAACGCACGTTAGTTCCGCTACGACGTCGCATTGCGAAAATAAAACCCTAGCGCGTTAGGGACCTGGCGAAGAGTGACGAAATGGAGGAACGTTTGAGTGAGGAGCTCTCTGAGTCGGAGAGTGAGAAGTGGTTTGGGTTTGGCCTGGTTCTTCAGAGCGAGAATCTCAGCCACGATGTTCCCTATTGAAGCTTTCGTGTTACGCAACGATTCGTGCGGAGATTCCTCGTCCGAATCGCGTGAGGAATGCGGAAACATTAGCTCGTCGCCACCGCCGTCGCTATTTGAAACCGGAACGACAACCACCTCCTCCGTCGTTTCGCCGTCTTCCATTGTTACTCTCTGCACCAGTAACTGTTTCACCGTAGTGAGTGTTTTCGCGTGTCTCCGCAGAGTGATTTAACGAACTCTTTCGGACAGGTAAATTACAAATTTTACGCTAAATTATAATTTGTTTTTTTAATACATTTACTCTACTTTTTTAAAGTTAAATTAGTATTTTCTATGCTTTAAATCAAATTAGTATTTTATGGTGTGAGGTTGTCTTTAATCCACTCTTGTGCGAATGGATTAAGGTCTCTATTCCATTTGAAGAGAAAAATATTTAAGTTAAACTAAGAATTTAAAGGTATATAAAAGTTGTTTATTCTTCTTAAAATTCACATCCACTTTGAAACAATTATTGTTTGTAAAAAAATTGATTTATTTTTATATTTTAAATTTTTCTGTCACATAGATATTGATACGACAGAGATAGACCCAGAGATATATATGAGATGA